>Ga0315289_10004857_pt1 | contig 19992 bp, 21 predicted proteins | sample YL17G11_40_MG_FD_203452 | JGI IMG/M metagenome (GOLD analysis project Ga0315289, IMG submission 203452) | Sediment microbial communities from Yellowstone Lake, YNP, Wyoming, USA - YL17G11_40 | ecosystem: Environmental > Aquatic > Freshwater > Lake > Sediment | place: USA: Wyoming | collected... | reverse complement strand
TGTTCTTCAGTATACACATTGAGGGAACCGTCTACTATTCTGCACCGCTGGCCGGACCTGCCTCTTCCTTGGTTGTATTTCTCGGTCTTCTGGGCATAATAGGAATCAGTTTGGCTGTGGTTGGGTACGCCTACTCACATCGCTCCAAGGCTCAAATGCCTCAGCAAGGGATTTCTTCTTCTCAGTCACAGGGTACTCAAGTCTATGCTGGACCCGCCCAGTCATATGCGGCTCCTAGATACTGTCCATCGTGTGGCACTCCCTTGAGGTCGCCCAACGACAGATTCTGCTCAACATGCGGCAGGCAGCTCGGACCCGGCCCAGAGCTCGGATGAACTCGCCCGCGTGGGTCAACAGGCGATGCCTCCACAGGCGCGTTTGGATTGGGCTTGATCATGTGTTTTCTTAGACCCAAGGGGCCTAGGACTGTGGAGCCCACACAGAAGCACGCATAGGAATCTGTCTAGATCATGCAATCCCGCAGGGCTCATGACCCTGAGATCGGTCGTTCAAATCGACCCCCGCTACCATTTCGCCTCCGTTGCCTTGGTTACGAACGGCTTTTCTTTTTCATTGAATCTACGGCACTGGTCATAGAAACTCTGAATGGCAGGATCATGAGTCTTGTCTATCATGCTTTTCCAAGGTATGGGGCGGAGGTCAATGTGTCCAAGAGCAGGAGTGAAGAAGTCCCTGTACCACGTCTGCAAGTCACTGTTTTTCTTCTTGTCGTGACCGGAATAGTCATCGATACGAAGCTTCACTTTCTTCCTGATACTTGATACATCGAACTGCGCTTTGAAGACACCTTTTGTGATCTGCTCCTCTGGAGCAAAGACATAGAAGCCAAGCGACTCGAAATCATCCACAGACCTGTGTGACTGGCTGATTATCCAAGCGATGCATGCCATGATTCGAGCGGCTTGGTCGTAGTACGGGGCATTACTTGTACCCTTGGACAAGGGGCTGAACATCTTCGCTTCAATGACCACGAATTGCTTTGAGTCAGTCGTGAGTGTAAGTCCTGTCTTCGTTCCGGGTCGAAAACCAAAATGCCCAATCACTCCATCAAGAGATGTAGGACGCTCACCTGGTGGATCTCCTCGTTTGCAAACGGGGAACCGACCAGTGCCTCTGAGAACCATCTTGCTTCAGGCTGAAAGTCAAAAGGTAGGCACTTTGTCCCTTCTGATTGGACTGACAGTAGAATCCTTAACATCCAGCCCTCATTGTAAAGCTCCGTAGCTGGGAACACGCGGGCCTCAGTATGCGCTATCTCTAGCATCTTGATTATCCTTTCAAGTCCGACGTTCTCCATCTTAGTTCCTCCCCTTTTCGCGTGTACTCGAACACAGGCCCAGATGACTTAGAACGAATAAAACCTTAGCACTCGGTCGGCATGAGCGATACGGCAGGGGATTAACCAGACGCCACTATTGACCCCTGAGGCTGTTCTCTTGCTCCGAATAGTATGCCTGAAACGCCTTGTCCGATAGCTTGTCGCAGATCGCAGCCCAAAGTATCCCAAGAAGCGCAGCCGCCATCATTTTCACCTCTTCTGTCGGTAGCCAATCTTGAGTTGCCGCATAAGCATCGATGGCTGGGCTCACACAGAGCAAACCAAACATCACGAAACCGAATAGAGACACAATCATCGATAGTACGAATGGTCTAGTGGATCGATAAGCCGGGCTTCCCGGGAATACAATCGCCGTCATGACGAAAGCAAGCAAGAGGCCGAATCCGAACAACAGTACATTGTCATAGACCAGAAACCAACCAAGAAGAGAAAGTACTCCGGGCGGGGCTCCATACACGAGACCAAAGGAGGAGGCACGTACAATACTGTCGCGCGACTCGAAATCATCGGGTATTCCTCTGGCTACGCCAATGATTAGTATCGTGAATAAGACTGCACCCCCAAACACGAGATAACGATGAAACCAGCCTTCGTATGCCATCACAGTCATGAAACTACCCAAGACTCCAAAGACCACAAGAAACGCCCCATATACATCAAACGGGCGCACTGATGCGCTCTTGCCGTCTTCCGTGTTGGTCTGCCCCCACTGGCTTTCCTTTCACCACACCCTATGGTATCTCGGAGTCACTCCGGGACTATTGTAGTCTCCTTTGTGACCACAGTTAAGGTGGCAATTCTCGGGTTCACCAGTGCAAAGAACCATGGGCGTGACCCGCCCTTCTCCCCTGTGGGCCTCCCAGGAGCCCCTGCCCGAAAGGCGGCCTCGATTCTGGAAGGACAGAATCTCCCCGCAGCACTCACAGCATCCACCGGAACGATCCCAGGCCTTCCTAATCTCATCAGCAGTAAAACGCTCATGTGACATTCCCTATGACCTTCAACCCTCTTTCGAAACGTCAGTGATAGGAAGTCCGTAATCAAGCTTTCGTCAAACACTGCAGACCCACGGTCCTTGAATTAAGGCACCGACCCCACAAAGGCGGCCATGCTACCCTTGCCCCCAGAGAGTCAAAGGATCGATTAGGTTGCGACTCAATTCAAGGGTCGAAAGCGTTACCCGAATTCAGGCCGCGCAGTCGCACATATCTGTGAGTCGTCTTAACGTAATAACTGTCAAAGGTCGGCCATTGAATGCAGGGCGCCTATTCCGTTTTGGCAGTACTCCCCTCAGATCATACAATCCCGCAGGGCTCATAACCCTGAGATCGGTCGTTCAAATCGACCCCCGCTACCACTTCTCTTTCCATGGGTGTGATTTTCTAGCTATGGCACCGTCACCCCTACACTAAAGAGGCGAAACCAACGAAAGACCCTTTATGCAGGCGGAAGTCTGAAGCTGAGGGGGAAGAGTCCAATGAGCGAAGTTGCCAAAGAGATAAGCATGAAGATCCGCGACTGTGTGAAGTCTGAAACCGGAATCGACCTACTCGATCCATCTGCATGGCCCGGCTTGTCACCCGATCAGCGGCAGGATGCTCTCAGTTCCGCCTTTCAATGCTACTTTCGCGTCATCAAGAACTTGGTAAAGAAGAAGTATGTTTCTTGGATAGAATGGCAGACAAATGAATTGATGATGAGCGCCGAATCTGTGGGTCGACGCCTGTTGCGTTACGGCACTCGTACACGTGACCCGACTGACTTCCTCCAGTCCATCCTTCTCTACTCGGCATCGATGGAGAATCTGGCTGGGTTCTTCGAAGATAGTGACATTCTTAGTGACCACAAGCTCATCGCCCGACTGCTTCTCATTTCGTGGTTGGATGAAGGAAGATATGCAATGACCCTGAATTCCATGTGGCCGCTTTTCGATGTCTTTAGTCTGGCACAAGGGGCGCTTGGTCGAGATGCGAATTGGTGTATCTCTTTGATTGCACTGACGATTGAAGAACTGCTCATCAAGAAAAAAGCTGGCGAGCTCGATGTGGAAACGGAGAAAGAGGAAGGATACCCTCACATCTGTGACAAGTTGATTGAGAAGATGGAGAAGGAGGGAATCAGGGTAGATTGCGAGCTTCTTCTGGGCACAGGTCATCGTAAAATAAGGAACAGAATTCTGCATGAAGGCTGGAATCCTACTGAAGAAGACACAGAGGGAATCATCGCTCATGTGTTCAAGCTCGCTGAACATCTACGGACTGTGACACCAGGTCATTAAAACGTCCACCTGATTGTCTAAGATCGCCTTGTCCTGCAGAACTCATAGCCCTGAGATTGGTCGTTCAAATCGACCCCCCGCTACCATTTCTGTTCTAACACAACATGAGCCAGCCTATCGTCAGCACCCCATCCATCCTGAATTGGCCGCTCTATGATGGAACTCCATTACTGTCAAAATCATCAAGTGAAATTGTGTTTAAAAGCGAAAACGCGATTCTGGTCATGGACGAGGGCCTGCAAAGGGTGAAAGAACATAGACGTGATTACGGGCGGTTACTGCAGGTCGATGAATCTATGAGCCAGAATACTTCCCCGCCTCGAAGATGTACACTGGCATCGGAGGGCCCGCAGAGTGCAGATCAATAGTATCCATGTCACGAAGTATAGGTGTTTTGAGGAAGTCAGACTTGATGAACTGGGACGCTTTGTGTGTCTGGTCGGCGCCAATGGCTCGGGCAAGTCCAGTATGCTGGAGCTAGTGGTTCATTTCAGCAGAACGGACGTAAGTCCCATCGCTTATTTTGTGGAGAAGGAATGGTCTGGATGCGAAGGAAACGCAGAGCTTGATATCTCCATCCGATTGTCAGAGAGCGAAATAGGTGAACTTTATCCGGGCCAAGACCTGAGCCTCATAACACCCAGCAGGCTCCAGAGTCTAGTTCGTTTCTCAAAGGATACAGTCGCCGCAGCAGCAGGGGGTGTACCCTACAATAAGAAGCTCCTCCGGACTGTGGCCAACAAAGTGGTGTTCTACTCTCCCAACCGCTCGTTCATAATCCCCGACACCTCAGAAGAGCGTGACAAGCCGAAAGATGACTTCTACCGGCAGATGACCACGCCCAGTTTTCAGGATCGTGCTCAATACCTTGTGAGTCAGATGACTACATTGCTGAGACGCCAGCAATCAGCCCTCGCTGCGATGGTAAAGAAACGAGCGGCCGAAGGTTTGCCCTATGACCCGAAGGACTATAGTGAACTATCCGAAGTGGAATCGGTCTTCAAACGTTTCTTCACGCTTACGGGGAAACACTTTGTTTCACCCCGAATTCAAGAGAATGGACGGCCGCTTTTCCTCTTCAGAGTTCCTTGGTCGAAGACTCCTCTCCCTATATCCAAGCTTAGTTCGGGTGAACAATGGATTCTACTGTTCCTAGTTGAACTGGAGCTATACAAGTGGAATGACCACGTCATACTGATAGACGAAATAGAAACGCATCTTCATCCGAGGTTGGCGGCCCAACTAGTCAAGGTCCTGTGGGAGCGCGAAGACAACAATCAGTACTGGTTCACGACGCATTCTCCAGAGGTTGCACTTCAGGTAGCCCGCCTTCGGACCAAGACTGAAGGAAGGCCAACCGTCATAGGTTTTGTACTAGACCCAAAGAGTTTCTACGCGAAGACTGTTTCCAGTGATTCCCTTGAACTTCTGCGGTCCCTCGCTGGGCCGAGCGCCATGATACCAGTTGCAGCAACCATTGTACTTCTCGAAGGAAGCACAGTCGAGCGCCAGCTGTACTCCGTAGATGAGACTCTATTTGTGGAGCTTCAGCGATGCGGGTCCATACCTGAAGGCCTCGGTTTCCATTCAGTGGGTCATTCCGCTTCCGTGGAAGGATACGAGGAGAAGCTAGCTGAGGTTGCAGGCAAGCTAGGTGTCGGCTGGCAGCTATATGCGATTAGAGACCGCGATGCCTTGCCAGATGACATGCGGATTGACATGATGAAGAGATCAGGGGGCAGGTTATGGGTCTGGGAGCGCTCCTCTCTAGAAGGTTATCTCGCGGACCCGAAGGTGATGGCCTCATACCTTGCCAGCCAAAATGTGAACCCGGCTCCTTCAGAAGACGAGATTCGTGTGTACCTGATGAACCTTCTTTCCAGTTTCAAGGACGACACTGTGAAAAGATACGAGAACCAGCTCGTCTACCGTGTGTTCCCGCACAGGGGAAACGCGACTGCGGATTGGCTTCAGAAGGCGCCAGGCATGTGCAAGGACGTGGACAATCGCCTGAGCTCTTTCAGGAAGGAAGTAGATGAGTGGTTGAAGAAAAGCGATTGGGAGTCCCTTCTGCGCTTTGCAGACTGCAAGAAAGTGCTACAGAAACTAGTGGGGAGGTACACTGGTAAGAGCTCCACTGAGCCATTCCAGCTGGCAGAGGTCGTCAAACGCATCGTTCGAGATGTGATAGCGAGTCGAGAGAGCAAGGTCACACCAGAGGAAATGGTGAGGAAACTGTGGCCCGAGGTTTCAGAAGTGGTTTCCAAGATGAAGCAGGGCCTGATCTTCGATAATGCATGGAGCTCACATCAGTAGGTACGCCTGATGATGAACAACGATGATGTCCCCGAATGCAGTTCAAATCTTCTTCTTTTGAGCATGGACCCGCCAAGAAGAGTTTCGATGTCCGAGTCTAGCTTATTGCGCCTGAGTCACCAGAGAAGTGCCTTTCATATTTCCAGAAGCGAGCCTTCGCGGGATTCATTGCAGCAGATAGATGCAGAATGCTATAACGTGATGCCCACAGGCTTCTGAAGACTTGGCTCCGGCGCAGATCGGTGACGAAACAGCTTCTCAACCTGTCCCAGTCACGCGGCAAAAGCGGACAAGGACGGACACCGCCTATTGACATCATATCCACAGTAAGCAGAAACGCACAGAGCATGACCGATATCCCGACAGAATAGCAGTGGGGTGCATGGACATCAATCAGAAATATGGTCACGGATTGTACAGCGTTCACACTATCAGAAACTGTGAGAACTTCAGAGAGGCCCAGTACAAACAATGACACTGTTATCGCCAGCCCCTGTCTTATCGTGAAACCAATTCAAGTATCGCATCGTCGTATCGCGCATGAAGCCAGGCATGAGCATTCGGACACGTCCAGTAGAGAAATCACCATTGTCGCGGGCCGCGCTGTGAATTCGTAGCAGTTGATTGCGCCTCTCGCGCGATGTCAGAGAGATAGCCAAACAATACTGCCCCGAACACAATTGGAGCGACAACGGCAGCGGCAACCACAGCTAGCCAGTGCGGTGCATCCTCAACCATATGCTCCCACAGATGTGTTTCCGGGTTCCACCGGTCCTTGTGAATCAGCCAGCAGTCCCCGAAGTCATAAGCATGGAGGGTGCCATATCTGTACTGTCCCTTCATACCGATTCGCGGGTCGCCCGCGATGGTGGATTTGAAGCCTGATGGGAGATTCGGAAGAAATCTCTTGTTGAATTTGAGTTCGGTATGGAAAGGAATCTTCTCGAAATATCGCTCTAGGTTGATCATCTATTTGTCACCTCCAAACAACTTTGCGACCACGGCTAGACCAAGCCCAAACAGGATTCCACCAACCAGTGCCCCCAGTGCAGACTGGAGCATGGCCGGATTCTCATTTGTCCTCTTGTCGCGCAGATCAGATATGAAAGCGGCAACAATCTGCTGAATCAAAGCATTGCGAGAGGAAAACGCGCCTTGGCGAGCTAGTTCGTCAAGAATGTCAATCTGGTGCTGTGGCAAGGAAACGAGTATTCTTGTTTCAGACATATATCAGTTCGATATCTCAACGATATCCAGCGTATATTAAGCTTTTGGAATCGTCGAAACCCGTGCCTACAGGCACCTATTGCCCCAGCCTGTGTATTCCTGTTCCTAGTACTCCACGCTGAGCAAGTCCTTCGAATACCCATACTTCTCCAACAGGTCTCTTGCCACTATCTCGGCACGCGATCTGTTGTAGGCGACTTCCATATACAGACCATTGGAGAGCTTTCGTATGTGTTGGAATCTCGCCCCGTCAATGTGATTAGGAACTGTGTTGATTAGGTACCGTTTTGGCCCATGAGTGACCATCACAGGACATTCATCTCGTGTGATATGGCCCTGCTTGATTAGCCATTCTGCCGTGCAGGTGAGTATCGCATACACTTTTCCCACATCAAAGGACTCATTCTTGATCCTTACCCTTTTGGGTGGTGCTTCTCTGACACTTCCCCGGGCCCTCGCGATCTTTCTGATGGGAGCGTTTCCTGTTATGCCAGACTCAACTTGAGGAACTAGAAGAAGTGAGGTCTGTTCCGGATAGAGTTTCTCGAGGAACTTCTCTGCCTCTTTCACATCTATTCCCAGGTCCTTATCGGACAATTCGGCTGTGGATTTCAGTAGAAGAGCCAGTGCTCCGATCTGAGATTCCCTGTTCTTGACTATGCTCTGCCACTTATCTCTCATAACAGACTCTGCTTTCTTGTCGCGTTCAATCCGTTCCTCAAGATGCTCCACATTCTCGGGACTAATATTGGCGAGCCTGCCAGCGCACTGCTCGGCGCTATCATTAGAAACATTAACGCTCCAGACGACTTCGAGCTCGAAACCCTGTCGTCTGTACAGATACCAAGAGTCCCCATCACTGGTGACACCAAATTTCAAGTCCTTTGAAATCAAGTAGTTCCTCAGCTGTACAGCCGCATCCGAATCCGGTCCTATCCTGCCTCCTAGCTTCTTGCCCTCAATCGCCGTGAGTATCTTAGTGCCCTTTCTTAGTGCGAAATCAACCTGACCCCCACGGTCTTCTAGCTTGACCCCATATTCCTTTGCGACATTGTACGGAGACGAATCCCACCCGAGGCTGTACAGAAGGGGCCGGACGAGATGCTCCAAAACGTTGGCCTCAGCTCCTTTACCAGTTTTGTAGGTTTCCGAATCCTCACTTACAAAGCGTCGAATGGTTTCAAGCTGCCCGGCGATATCCGAAGTCAATGATGTTTCCGCCCCGCATCGGTTCCGAATATGTAGTCCATCGTCGGATCCGACCTTATCTGCGTTTTTGCGGCTCGATGACTGTTACCAAAGTACTCAAGATCATACAATCCCGCAGGGCTCATAACCCTGAGATCGGTCGTTCAGATCGACCGCCCGCCATATTTCTAATCCACATCCTCCAGAGGCATCTACTTGCCCAGCTTATGGTCCTCCGGATGCACAAGATTCACGGCAAACGGATGAAACAGCGTAGCTGTGGCTATGACAGGGATGAGCTCTTGAGCAGAGTGTGGTTCCTTGAGTTTCTTGAGAATAAGTGGACTATGTCCCCTCTGCCTCTTGAAGTGCGTTTCGTTCATGTGCCTGCACAACGAACCGTCAAGCCATACTTCTCCGTAGTTGTACGGAGCAATATCCTTGAACACCAGACCTCGAAACACACGCCCTCTCTCGCCGCTGATTTGAAAGAACCGTGGAACCTCCTTGATTCCATGATTACGTTTCTCCTCACTACGTGCCAGACACCATGTCGATTCGTGATAGTCATCCTTTGATGCGCCGCCCGGATTGTCAGGAAACAGCTGTCTGACCGCTTTGATTGCTGAGGCTTTTCGCCATACTTCTTGGTCTGTCGGTAGCTTATCCGAAGTGCTGTTCTGGGGCACAAACACAATGTCGGTATCACCTCTGCCCAGATGCGTTTCAAAGTACTCCGCAGTCGTCGAATCCTCATAACCGAATAGATTCCAGTTGGTGTCAGTGAGCCTGGCTTCTACTCGCAGCCTCGAAAGAAGATCAATCAGGTTCGTGTCGACTTCATTCTTGTAGCCTCTGATTCCAGCGACAACATATGCAAACCGCTCCTTCAGCTTGGGATTCAGTATAGTGCCCTCCGTACGGCCCGTCACCAAGCGTGGCACTCATGGCTACTCCAAATGAAACTTCCGAGTCAATCTCGAGCCTAACTAGTCGGTCACACGGCTCTGTGCTATTGGCACCCGCTCTCTCCATCCAGCCATGGTTTATCAAAATGCCGTCGAGATTGGTCCTGTTGTCCTCCCACTCTTTGGTTTCGCACAACCCAATGAACGACTACCTATGCAACGGGAAGCCCCGGTACATTGACAGGCGACGGCCGGGTATGCGTCCAGCACCTCTTGGTCAACTAGACAGACTCGCCCGCTTCAGAGGAGTCCCTCTTGATTCTCTCGACGAATCTCTTCTCCCATTTCGCTGCGTGCGCTCTCGGGTCGAACTGAACCCTAGCCGCATGAGCCAGAGCATGGAAGTAGAGATCTCCCTCCTCTGTAGACTTGACACTCTCAAGAGCCCACGAATCGATGAGATTCAGGTGCTCACCTAGGAGGCCTATGTCCACCCCCTGACTGCTCGGCTCATCTATCCCCTCTAGCGTGCCGCGCAAACTCGGTTCCAGTGATATGAGTCCGTATCCCTCCAGTAGGCTCACTAGGGCAATGTATCCCATTCCGTATTCCTTGTACGTAGGATTGCGCAGCCATCTTCGGGCTGGTTGTACAGTCTGACTCCAGACGTGCCTAAGGCAGGATGCCAAGTCCGTAGTTCTCCGTGTCGCTGCGAAGAGAGGGTATCGAATCCAAGCAAGAGCAAGATCTCGTCGGCTGATTCTTATATCCGTGAAATCCTGAGCACCATTCAGCATAAATGGCGTTCTCAGCTTCTCTCTTATTTTCAGTTGCGCTCGAGGATCTGGAACAGACCACCAATGGTTCATGTGTGAATCGGTCAAAGCATTAACCTTCACAGCATGTTGCGCGAGACGGCTGGGTCTGAAGCTGTGCCATCCCGAATGAGCCTCAAATGAGATAGTGTCGCCCCTGGGGGCCAGGAGTCTTCCCGCCGAGTAATGGAGCCTATCGTAGACAACTGCTTTCATATTCGCTTTGTCGTGAACTTCAACCAGAACCGGCTCGTAGTCCATCGGGTGAGGAGGAAAGAGTTGCCCGTTCCACACATACAGATACAGGTAGTAATGCACAGCAGAATCATAGATTACTCTACCGAATACACCCAAGAATTCAACATAAGGTTCATCAGGAATCGTGACCACGGGGAGGTACGCATCAAGGTTACCGTCGTTTTCGACGCAGGTGAATGCGGGATTTACTTCATGAAAGGTATAGGTTACAGAAGCAGGATCAGGAAGCTCCATTGCTTTTGGAAATCCGAATGTCGTTAGGCAATCCCCTCCAGTTGGTTGCAGAGCTCGTACATTAGTCAGATAAGGAATGCGCTGCTACTGGTAGTATTGTTTCTTACGTCTGTGGATTGCCGACAGAAGGCGGCAGACTACGATGGTCATGGTGGCCAGACATGTTTCATCAGACCCTCAGATCGACTGCCCGCTACCATCTTCTTCTTACGGTCGCTCACTTCTCATCGGTTGTAGGCCCGACTCGTTCCCCATGCCCTTCCCCTTGCCAAGACTCCACGTACCCACGGCTGCCGCATAGATATCCAGCCACCTTTCTTCACTGCAGTTCGCTGCAATAGCAAGGCACAAGTCTGAATTGAGAGAGAATCGGAATGAAATCCCACATCGGAGGCAAATCAATGTCTGAAGGGGGCAGTACTCATGGCGTCAGCGTAGTCCTTGCCATTGAATTGCCATTCTGGATTCCCATTGAATCCGGAGCATACGTGCTTGGAAGTGGCAGGGAGATGAAGATTCGCAATGACCTTTGGCTTGTTACCGTGGGCAATATCATTGATGGACCATTTGACAAACCATTTGAATACGTAGTGAATGAAACACAAGTCGCTGACAGCGTGTTTCTACAAAGGCTCACAGGAAAGTCCGCAGGTTACTACCACAAAAGAAAGCTGAAGACAACGTTCACTCGGGGCTTAGAAATCGTCCCAACCGACGAACTACCTGCAGTGCAGCCGGGTACCGAAGCTTGGTTTCACGAACTTGGACGAATTGTCTTTGGCTTGGTAGATCCCGTCAAGTGTGACGAGTTCCTTAGGGATATCAATTCCTTGATTGATGTTTATTGCAGCTATGTTAGTGTTTCAAACCCGGTACGAGAAGTGCGGAACGTGAGTTTCTTTGAAGTGGTAGTCAGGGTCGTTGTTAGTCTAGATTACGGAAACACCCGTGTCTTGTATCTTACGCAGATTGCACCTGACAGCCACATGGTTGAATCTCCGCATCCTGGTTTCAGGGTGCGAAAAAAAGGGAGCTCGGCCGTCTTCAGAGAAACCATCCGTGCCTATCCAAAACCAGCGTTTCATCAAGTCCAATGGGCCAAGGCACTAAACCACAGGCGAGAGAAGCGCTATCAAGAAGCTCTCCTGTGTGCAGCTATCGCCCTAGAAGCACTAATTCATCAATTCCTTGTGGCCAAAGGGGCTTCTGAGAAAGAGAATCAGGCTGAACTGAAGAAAGGTCTTGCAGAGTGGATTCGGAATCTGCAACTCCCAGATTCGATCAACGAAACCGGGGAAGTTGCCCGTCTGTGGGAACTCCGCAATGATGTTGTCCACAAACAGAGGGTTCTGTCTGACGGTGATATCGAGGTCGTTGTCAGAGGAATAGCCAGCATGAACAAGGTGCGGAGCCAACTCATGGGAAAAACAGACCCAGAAACGGTGAGATTGGAGAAACTGTTCTCATCATTTCTTGAACCCGTTCCGATTGGTACGGCTGCTGCTGATTCCGTGGCGGGACTGGTTCCGATGATGCTTGAGTGGCGCCGCGAAAGGGATCACTATGAAACTCGAGCCATCCCCGGCAGTCAACCGGGCTATGAAACGGGTGACAAGACGGATAGCCAGCCTTCCGCAAGATGAGAGGGCGAATTGGAAGTCGCCACCTTCAGCAAGTGGCCTTGCCCTGAACCTCGTATCCACTTCCTCTCAGAATCCCAGCGAACTCAGCTGAGAACACTGCGAATCGTAAGAAGCCGCCAAAGATGACATCTGCTGGTTAGAAGAACCGTCAAGAAGATAAGGCTAGGTGCAACATTCGTCAGGAATACCTCTTCATTCGCCAAACCTGTCGAATCGGAGTTGTTCGGGAGTGAATGGGAATGGCAGCTGGGGTGTCCGATGACGGGGCATTGTTTCAGGCATTCAGAGAACTGGTCCAAGTCGTTCGAGCTGCCACACTGGAGTCAGACTGGAGGCTGCTTCAGATGGGTGACGCCGCTCTTGAGCCGGTTCGTGAGTCGGTTCATGGTGGCGCAGCAATAGGGGAACCCTTGTCGCGCTTCAAGAATCTTGTGGGAAACAGGTATTGGTTTCTGCCATTCAATGAGGAAATCGCGGAGGATGTGTTGCTTCAAGCCAGCTTGCACTCTATCAGGCATGATGGAAAGCACGTCGTCGACTCAAAGCTCTTGGAAGAGAGCTTCAACGAACTGAAGCTGTGCAGCCAATTCGAAGACCGTGACCGTGCTTGGGCGTATCTACATCAATTCGATTCGACAGAGAACTCGATAGACCTAGGGAGTCTTTTCAGAATCCGGAGGATGAACCTTGTAGAGAGAGCCCACTTCAGAAAGGCGAGGGTATCTGTCGCGGGAAGGTCACGTGCTAAGTTCCTCTTGGAAACGAAGGCAGAAGCGAGGCTAGAGGAAGTGGACCGAGGGCGGTCTATCATCAAAAACACAGAGATTGAGAACAGCTTCCGCGACCTTGTGACGATGCTTAGAATCGCCAAGCCAAGCTCGGTGGGTTTGGACTTGGTCCATATTGACATGGGGATTCCCCCGGGCGGGGGCGGGATGTCGTTCGATTTCAATCCCGATCCTAGCGTCTTTCCGGCGGTCTACGGAAGGACAGCCGACTTGCAATGCGTCCTTAATCAGGAAGAATGCAAGTTCGTCAAGAGGCTGTGGACTGCCTTCAGGACAGTGGTCGAGTCCCAATCGGACACAGCAAAGAGGTTGAGTCGCGCCCTGAGAAGATACAACAATGCTGTTTGCTCGGACGCACCTGAGGACCAAATTGTCGACCTCGTCACTGCACTTGAGATACTGTTCAAGACCTATGGCTTCAAGATGGCTTTCTACGCAAGCCATCTTGCAGGGCGGAACTCTAAGAGCCGAGGCGAAGCTTGCAAAGCTCTTGACAGAATCTATGATGTAAGAAGCAAAGCGGTCCATGGCGGCGGCCTCGATAAGAGAAACACACGCTCTGTCGATGAACTGCTGCTACTAGTTGCTCAGATTCTCAGATCCGCTACAGCACTAGCTTCGATGAGAAGGGACCCGCTCGAAATCGCAAGAGAAGCTGCTTTCGACCCCGCGCGACTTGACGAGATCACGGCCATCGTATCTGATTGGCAGCCCGCACGGTCGGAAGAGCGACGAGCTGATGTACAATCAGTCAACGACGACAATTCTGATGACCAAAGGCCATGAAGTGTGTGTCTTGCGAAGCAGCCGAAGGCGATTTCCTAGGCCGATATGTGACTATCTGGATACAATCTATAGATTCCTGCTTCGGCCCAGCTTCTGTTTGCGGTCCCAGTCAAGCAACGCCCTGCACATTCTCTGTGCTGCAAGAACTCTCTTAGCTACATCAGACCGTTCAGGGATAGCTTTGGACATCCCGACTTCAGGATGCTGCAGCCGTTGCCGAATCTGAATCAAACCCATTCCAGTTTCTTTCTCGCCCGACTGCAGGAACGTCCAGTCATTCTCCCATGCAGACCTGTCGTAACCTACCCTCTTGCAGCCAATGAGGTCTTTCACTTTGGCCGCTTTGGCGCCCAGTCCCCCAGCATCATAATTCTCAGGGTCCACATGGTGCAGGCTCATAGTCATGGCCTCTTCTAAAGCAACACAACTTAGCACTATTGCGGACAGAAGCTCGTTGGCAACCAGATGGGACAGTGCTTGGGAGAGAATCCCGCTAACAGTCCAGTCAATCTCGCGCTCTCTCAGATTCCGCTCGTCCTTTGTGGCTGCAGCAATTCCCTCCCACCTGTTCAAGTCAATCAGATTCTCTCTCAGTATCTCTTGACGCACCTGAGCCGTGCCATAGGGAACTATCTCGTCCCCATCGAGAGTGACTCGATTCCTTATGAAGAACAACCCAGAGCCATATTCAGGATACTCGTTGAGCCAGTATTGCGACTCCTCATACTTCAGGTACCTTACGATCCGATTCCAGAAGCTGATTAGAAGAGAGTAGAGGTCTTCTGCAAACACCCTCGCAGCATCGGGGTCAACTCCTTGCGGCATTCTTCTCTTGCCCTCTTTCATTTCGCGTAGGGCTCCTAGTATGGCATAGTACTTCCTTAGTCTAAGCTCGATTGCCGTTCCTTCATCTTCCTCGACGATTGGCGATGCAAGAGTCTGTTGTGCATCTTTGAGAAGTTCAACAGCCTCCTCAATGTCTTCCTGGTCAAGCGTGCCTTGCAGAGCTGCATTGGACAAGTAAGACATCAACGCCTTGAGCGCGCCCCCCGGGTCCACTGTTCTCTCTATCCTTAGAACGTCTGTCGCAAGTTTCGTCGGATCTTCCTGAGCCTTCCTTGTAATGAACTTCATCTTGGTTTCCTTCGCCTTGAACTCAGAGAAGAACTCAGGGAGTCCTGCCGGGTCTGTATGAAGACAGTCAATAGTCCGCTTCACGAACTCCTGCAGGTCCTTGTAGAATGCAGAAGTGTCAATATCATTCGTTAGGTCGGCATACCATCTCAGAGTGTTCAGGACCGTGGGCTCCATATTCTCAATCTTGACAACAGCCTCAAGTTTGATTGTTGGCAGTGCTATGAGGTTGTGCCCTGTATCAATGACATCAACGGCTTGTGTGGCATCGTAGTCCAGCTCCGGAAGCTCGAAGCCCATGTTGGATATCGTGATTGACCCGTCATAGGAGCGAGTCGAGCCTCTTGGAGCGAAACCACTGAACTTGGCTGTTGTCAGTTCTCCCTTGGGGTAGGGCCACAGGTCAGATGAAATATCCTTGATGCCCAACCGTGTGGGCCGTGGAACCAGTGCGGCGAATCTCTGATGCGAAAAACCTGCAACTATGACATGCGTGTCCACCATATGCCCCGTCACATGGTTGAATCCTTTCCTCCCCTAATGGATATTCCGACTCATTGCTAGTGGGCCCTCGTTGCTTTGCAGTGGGGTTCTTCGATTATCCATTCTTTACAGATTCTGCTCGATGATGAGCAGTCTTATTAGAAACCTCACCGTGAATACCGTTAGTGGTCGGCTGGTCGGCGGAGCTAGTTCTTCGTTACATGCCATCACTTGCGAAGCTCCTCCTCCTACCACGACTACCCTGCTGGCCCTGACTACTCATTGCGGCGCCCAGAGGCCTTTGCCTCGAAAGTTGACTTGACAGGCTTTTCAGGGTCCGCTGAATGCAAATTGAGGTGAGCTGAAGTGGCCAAATACGACAAACAGACCTTGGCCTTAGCAGCAAGCGAGGCAATCACAAACGCACACAACCTACTGACCGATGCACAGAACCTTGCGGCACAGAGCAAATACGGAAGAGCTCTCAGTCTGCTCATAATAGGAAGAGAAGAAGCACAGAAGGCGATACTGTTCTCCTATTGCGCCGCAGGTGTCTACGACATCAGTGATTCGGAGGTGGGAAAAGAGATCAAGGAGAGCCTTGAACGTCACGAATACAAGCATGCCTCTGCATGGTATGTTAACTTGCTCGGAACCTACATAATCTCCGAAATCACCAAAAGCTCACCAAACCATGAACAGACGTTGAAGGAGTCCGTTGACCGTCTGAAGACCGTAGCTAGTCCGAAGGATGACCGTCTTGAGCATATGAAATGGAGAGGGCTCTATGTGAGGATTGACCAGAACGGGAATGTGACACATCCAGGTGATATCACAGAGCAGGACTACAGAAACTTCCTCCCTATCGCCTTTCAGCATCAGCTTTACGCAACTTCGCTGCATAGTATACTGCTCGGAGGAGGTATATCTAGTGAGAGCCTACAAGTGTACCGTCTACGGGCAGAGATGTTTCGTGTCCTTCATGAGAACAGCCCGCTCGACGAGAAGAAAATCCGCCGCCTAGAGAGTAGAGGAGAAATCGACCCGCTCATGGCAGGGTTTGCAAGGTTCTTGGTTCAGCATCGGCTTACACTCTAGTCCTTGAGCCCTGTGCCTGAGATGTCGTGTAAACCACTCAAGATCCATTGTGCGGCATAGATGGCGTGAGGAGCGAATCCACAAGCATCTGCTTGGAAGCTACCTCCCTTTTATTGGGCAAGGGGAATACTCTGCCGGTCAGAGGTGACTGTAAGGTGACATCGAGAAACTGGGATTTCTATGCCCGCTTGCTCTCTTGGGCCTTGATGGTTATTGGGATTTGTGCGTTCGTGAATATCTTCATAGCTTTTGCTATAACAAATCTCACGACAGCAGCCGTGAGTGAACCTGCGGCGGCAGATGCGTATCTTGCCAGGATCGCATTGCTCGGAGCAGTCAGTCTTGTCATAGGTCTCGTAGAAGCCGCTGTACTTCTGGGAATGGGCTTCGTTGGTCTGGGTGCAAAGTCCACGTAGGTCAAGTCGGCAAAAGGAATCAGAGGTGGTTTCTTGCTTTCTTCGAACTTGCAGGATTAGTATCTGGAATTCACTGCGATCCTCGAAGTCAAACCCTGAGATCGGTCGTTCAAATCGACCGCCGCTACCATCTCATTTTGCCACTTCGCCACGATTTCCCGGGGTCCAAGATGCAGACACACTTCAGCTGATAATGTGATGTGGACTGTGCAATCGCCGACCCAATCCCTACTAGACAACAATGGAGAAAAGGCACGGCGTCTACCATACCAGCGGATGCTTGAGAACCGGACGTGATGGGGGACATAAGACATGAATGAGAGGGCAAAGTCAGGTTGGCCCCTCGCTATGACTGCACTGGTTGCAGGCGTACTCGGCGAACTCTTTTCGCCAGACATATTCCTCTACGGAGCCGGTGTGGGCGGAGTGATTGTCTTTCAGATTTTGTTCTTTGTCCTGATCCTGTTGGGCCTCTACACCGCAACGGGCGAGATTCTTCGCGAGAGGGGGGTCATACAGTCACCCTCTGTTCCAGTGCCAGAGAACGCGAGCACTGAAACTCCCGGTGCCAGTGCCGAGGAATTCCAAACACGCCTCAACCGAAACTTGTGGTACCGTACAATGTTCCCGACGACGCTTGTTGCGGGGGTGCTCAGCATCCTGCTATTGCCAGGCCCGTATATGGATGTCATTATCTCCATACTCGCGGGCTCGTCACTCGTGGCAGGTTTCTACTGTGCTGTGTCCACTCCATTCCTTCGGATGGGGATGGTCAGTCATGATCAAGCAATAGTGAATTTCTCTTCTGTCGTGCTGGTCGTGACCACCGTCTTGTGGGTGTTCGCTCAGCGGATTGCGTATCTGATTATCGTAGGGGACATGGCGGCCTCGGGCTACATCGCTCTGGCCCGATTGTCAAGCGTGGCTCTATTGGCTTTTGCTTCCTTAGGCCTGCTCGAATTGGGCCTTGTCATTTACTTCTCTAGACCTAAGTATCGTAGGACTATGGAGCCCGCACAGAAGCAGACATGGACGCCCGCCTAGATCATACCATCCCGCAGGCCTCATGACCCTGAGATTGGTCGTTCAAATCGACCCACTGCCACCATTCTCTTCCTACATTGACGTGGTTTTTCTGATTCGACTATTCGGATGAAGTGTAGAAACAAGCGTCAGAATCATTCCTGATACAATCGTTAGGACTCCTAAACCAAGATTGTCAGTGATGGCACCAATTGCAGTTTCCGCGAACATGACAGTGGTACCAATCCCATTCAACCTCTTCGCGTTCTTAGACCACTGAGGGGTTTCACTCAATACGGCTCGAATTCCCACATACAACAGAATCACAATATAGAAAACGAAGACAGGAAGCAGGAAGCCATCTAGGTTCGGGGTTAAGCGTAGTGTCATGAGAATCAATACAACCCCAAAACCGGACTCAGCGAGAGCCACCAATCCCGACGACAACTCCTTTCTTGATTCTTGATCGGTCCCATTCAATTCGATGCCCTCCACAGACTTGTCCAATCAAGAGCCTCCATGAATAAGCCAATTTTGGTGGACTGTTACCGATGTCAGACTCGGTCTCACTGTTCTACAATCATGATTCGACAGCGTGACGATGAAGTGTGCGAGGATAGCCGGAGTAGACTCCTGTGGGGGTAGTACTTGCTTAATCCCGCAGGGCTCATGACCCTGAGTTCGGTCGTTCAAACCGACCCCCCGCTACCATCGCCTTCTGATGAGTTCGCTCAAGCTGCTGCCCACCGACTCTCGCTCAGTGAAGCCCAATACTGCAGGCTCATAGCGACGTAGGTGTGAAATCTCTTGTGTGCGTGGTCCAATCCCCGCGATGCTATCACGTGCCCTCGACAACCATACTTGAAAAGACACCTGCATGTTAAGCATCTGTGTGTCTGGATGCTCGTCCTACCGGGACCCGGACATCGAGCGAGATAGATGTGATCATTCATCATGAAAGACGTATTTGCCTGCGAAGGCGGGCGGCATGCTTGGAACAGATTTATTAACACATAGTAAGATTGTATAGGCGGCTATTTGAGGGAGGGAATCTGTTTGGTGGAAGAAACCGACAAGAAGCGTATTGTTTCTCATGTGATTGACAAAGTGCAGACGGTACCGGGTTTCAGGTCTATCTTCTATGCAAATCCAGAAGATGCTGTAATGGCGGTTGGCCAAGAACTAGGCGTGGAACTGGACCCCAAACAAGTGGAGAAGATAGTGAAATCTGTCGAAAAAGCAGCAACGCCTCTCTCCTTTCTGACATATACCGAAATGAAAATACTGCTTAAGGACATAACAGATGGAGCAGCCAAGGGCTACAGAAAGACTCAATACATGTGGGTTGCTCTATTCATTCTTGGGTGGGGGATTGTAGCCGGGGCGTTCGTCCTCGATGTCTACGGAATCCTGCAGCAAGTGAACTGGGAAAACCTAGTCGCAAGTTCTGGCGTTATTGGCGCCATTGGGTTAGCAACGATTTGGCAGTCCATGAATCGCTTGCCGGACCAAGTGAAAAAATCAGCGGCACAGCTTGTTCAACTATACGTTTGCTTTTTCGCTTTCTTGGATCAGTTGTCGATTTTCATGGGATTAGAACGCAAGACTCTTCCCGATGCCACCAAGATTGCGGGGGAAATCGACAAAGCTACGAAGGAAGCCGCGAAGAACATAGGGAACTACTGCGGGACCAAGGAGGTTCCCACTCCTTCTTCTGCTGAGAGACCAAACGCAGGCCTAGACAAGCCATGAGATGAGAGCCAGCCTGCACTAGCAAGCGCCAACCTTAGCGCACCGTAACGTCAGCATGTACTGAAATGTGACAGAAAGGAGCCTGAAGCAACCTGAGATCGGTCGTTCAAATCGACCCCCCCGCTACCACTTCTCACTCTGATTCTACGGCTGCTGAAACATGACATAAATACAGGCTCTGTGACCATCATCCTTCAGGTGGTTTCGTGGAGGCAAGTGGTCAACAGACTGCATTCAGGCGTGCTGAGGAATTCGAGATAGACAATGTCAAGTACATCGAGGTCA
>Ga0315289_10004856_pt1 | contig 19993 bp, 17 predicted proteins | sample YL17G11_40_MG_FD_203452 | JGI IMG/M metagenome (GOLD analysis project Ga0315289, IMG submission 203452) | Sediment microbial communities from Yellowstone Lake, YNP, Wyoming, USA - YL17G11_40 | ecosystem: Environmental > Aquatic > Freshwater > Lake > Sediment | place: USA: Wyoming | collected... | reverse complement strand
CGGGGGCGTTTCCGGAGCGAGGGAGATTGGTATCCGCTCAAATACGAGGTGGATGACGGGATCGACACCGTCCGCTGGACGGAAAGCCAGCCTTGGTTTGACGGCCACCTGGGCATGGCCGGGGGATCATACTTCGGCTTCACCCAGCTGGCCGTGTCCTATCAGAAACCCTCCAGCCTGAAGGCGATCGCCCCGCTGATCACCCCCGGGAGCGCCTATGCCTTGCTTTATCATCACGGCCTGCCCCGGGCCGATATCACGGTTAACTGGGCCCTCTCGATGCGGGAAAAAGACCAGGAAGCGGTGGTGCCGGAATCCGCCTTTCTCTCCGCCGCGACCCACTGGCCGTTGATCGAGGGAGACGATATATCCGGCGGGGACCTCCCCTGGCTGGATGACTGGCTCCGGCACCCTCTGGATGACGGCTACTACGACCGTTATCTTCCTAAAAACGCCATTGAACTTACCGGGGTTCCGATGTTCATGGCTTCCGGATGGTTTGATCCTTTCGAGGAGACCCAGCTGGATAATTTTGAGCGGGCCCAGGCGCGGGCGGAGGCGAACGGGCTGGATCGGATCATCATCGGTCCCTGGACCCACTCCCTGGGATTCGGGGAAAACCACGATCTCGAGTTCCCCCACGGAAGCAACTTCCCGGCTTTTTACCAGCTAATGATGGACTGGTTTGCCGCCTTTTTAAAAGGCAGCGCCCTGCCCATCGACTGGGGGCCGGTTAAAATTTACGATCCCGGGAAAGATGCCTGGCTGGACCGGCCCGCGCTCTGGTCCCCCGGCCGGTCGGCTTTCCGTCTTTACCTCGCGGGGACGCAGGCATCCACTGTCTGTGGAACCCCGGGCCGGCTGGAAACCTCTCAACCGGCCGCGTCCTCAGCTATCAGTTACACGTATGACCCTCTGAATCCGATCCTCAACCGGGGGGGAAATCTCCTGATCCCGGAAAGGGCGGGCTGTCGTGAACAGCCTGACCTCTGCGGGCGGGGTGATATCGCTATCTTTGAATCGGGTTCTTTCGCGGAAGGGATTACCTGGGAGGGAAGGGCCATCTTGAACCTGCCGGTCTCCTCCTCCGCCCCGGATACCGCCTTTATCGCCCGGGTATCTCTCGTCCGCCCCGGCGGCAAGATTTATAACCTCCGTGAAGGCGTGATGACCCTTTCCCACCGGGAAGGAGATGATAAGTTGGCACCCTATACCCCTGGGGAGGTGGTAAACCTGAAAATCGAATTTCCCCCGCTTCTCTGGACATTAAAACCCGGGGAAGCCCTGCGCCTGGAAATCATGAGTTCCAGTTTGCCGGCTGTGGTCCAGCATCCCAATGTTGGCCATGACTGGTTCCTGACCGCAGCCCCCCTCCCCGCCGAGCAAACCCTGCATTTCTCCCCGAAAAACCCGGCGTATCTGGAAATACCAGCAGTACAATAAAGCAGGAGATAGAAGATTGGAGATAGGGGTAAGACTGCCCCTATTTTGGAGTACCTTAGCTTGCTAATGCGGTCTTTCTTTGGAGCGCATCAGCTTCTGATGCTCCGCTCCGCGCAGTTGTCATCCTGATCCCGCCTCTGGCGGGAGAAGGATCTCGCTTTTTCTGGTCTGTCTGGTGCTCTGAAATAGCAAGCTATTTCTCTCCATAACATTCTTTTTCTTCTTTGGTTTTTAGAAGCCCTGGGGGTGGGTTCTCGCGTTTTTCAGGTCATGGGTCCTGGGTTATGGATCTTGGGTTACCCATCTCCCATCTACCGTTTTCGTCGGCTCAGCGGTTCTCCCGAGCTGATCGAAGGGCTGCATCACACCAACCAAAGTCAAATAACAGAACTGCGTCCGCGGATCATTTCCTCCGGGCTCAATTGGAATATATACTCACCGGCTTCAAATTCCATATTGCTCGTAATCCCTGTGGTTAAAATTACCGTAACTCAGACGCTAAAAAACAGGAAAATTTTAAAGATTCTAATAAATTGCTATAATTTTAGGCCAGAAGCCGGGGTGGTGGAAACGGTAGACACAAGGGACTTAAAATTCTTTATGCTGTGATCCACTAACCATTCAACTTTCTTGGTAAATTCTTAATTCTCTACAAGCATATTGACCAGGCCGGAAAGAAAATTCCTATCAACATCAACATCTGAACGGGAATGGCCTAAAGCCGGGCAATTAGCGAAGTTTATTCATATGATAAAACAGCGATTACAGGTCTTGTGATAGCTGTATCGATGGTGATTGCATCCAAACCATAACCATCGGACCGCCGGACCGCCTGATTCTTATAACGCTTCCAGAAGAAAACTTTGATCTCCGACTACGTCTTGTATCGAGACCCATGAACCATGGACAAGGTAAGGCCGATAATCATCTTTCCCATGGGAATCCTGAGCATGCTCATCGCGCCCTTCATCGAAACTTGTCCCGCTTTCATGACGCCCATCATTGACCGAATCAGGTCGAAATGCTCATTCACATAGATAACCTTGAGCTTGCGGTCTTTTTCCTTGCGTCGCTCGAAGTAACTTTTCAATTCGCGTATCGCACAGGGACCATTGACAAAGAATGGGCCCTGATATTTATCCAGTTCAGCGGTGTCGTGGCCTTTTCCCACAACGGCCACAAAGGGCTTGCTCTTCGCGCTGGTCGTGATGTACTTGGTCCAGAACTCGACGTATCCGCACCCTGCAATGCAACAACGTTCTTTGCCCCCGATAAAGACCACGCCTTTCGAAGCCTGCATCGGGACCTGGGCGAGCTGGTTGTTCAAGTTCCTTTTCTTCTTCTCGACAAGTGAACGGTCCGGAATGACTTCAATCTCATCATACAAACACGTTCCCAGCCCCTGCTCATGGGCAATTTTCAAGTGCCCTATTTCCCGACTGTCAAAACCCATCAACCTTGCCCCCACGCTGTCGACGGCCACGGCATCGGTTCCGGCCAGGAGGAGGTCGTATTTTATAGCCCAGTCCGGCGTATAGGCGAAGTTGCCGTGATTGGTTACGGTAGTCGCTTCCACCAAGTTGAAATCGGGCTTAAACATTCTGTAAATTTCAACGACCTTTTCATGGATCATGTGGTGATTGTAGGCCTTTTCCTTGTTGTAGAGCAGGCCGTGTTGATTCTTCAGGCAAGCCGTCATCTGGGCTTGGATGTGGCATTTGAGTTTTGGAATATTGATATAGGTATTCTCATTCTTGTGAAGAATCAGTTTCTCATGCAGGATTCTTGGAATCGGCACAGGATAGTCCAATGCCTTTCCCTGGAAATCCAAATCGACAGACGGCTGCTCGTCCAGGTACAGGGGTATGGCCCCCAGTTTCTTAATCCGTTTCGCAAGATCTCCCATCATATAAACAACACGAGTAGTAAAGCCGACGGCAGCACAGTCAAAGACGTAAATCTTCTTCGGCTGGGGTCGTGCCTCCTTGACCAGAGCGACCGTCTCCAGGATCACATCGATGTCCGTCATGGCCGTCAAGTCCGGCATGAGCGCATTGATCTTGATGAAGACCTCCCCCTTGCAAATACGGTCGATCCCCCCAAAGGCATCAAAGCATTTTCGGATTGCTTCCCTGAGATTCCCTCGGATTTCCGTAACGCATACAGTGGCTTTCATAGTCACCTCCTCTTATTTTATTTAGACGGTATTACTCCAAAATTAAAAAAAACATATTTGTCGGCAGCGGAAAAAGACAGGGTAAAATATCATAAAACAAATAATTTATCAAATTAATAATTCACTAAAACTATTCAGTCAAATAATCTTTTGAGCTAAAACTCAAAAAATTTAGCTTGCAATCAGGCAATATATAATATATAGATATAACGTCCCCGGCAAGTGATTCCACGTTCGTGGAAATCATTGATGAAAGCTTGGGTGCAGATCTTGTTTTATGGTCCTTATCCCGTATACAAGGGCCTTGTGCCCTCCCGGCAAAAGTACACCAAGCCGGTACCTTTTCTCGGCCTGGGCATACATAAAACAATACGGGACCTTACCTGGGAAAAACTCCGCTTTATCATGCCCGATGATCACATGCATCACAAGAAGAACAGGCGTTACGATCTCCCGTACAAGGACGTTAAAAGTATCCTGCTTAATTTAATAATGATACCCCTGACAAAAATACCTGCGGTGAGAAAAGAGATCACCAAGAACATGAACGAAGCAATGATAAAACCCTACCAGAAAATTATACAGAAACGCTAGATTTCGGGAGGTAGTTCATGAGAACTATAAAAGACAGGGTTGTCCTGGTCACGGGCGCCGCAAGCGGTATCGGACAGGCACTCGCGGTGCAGTTTGCGAAAGAGGGCGCAAACCTTGTAATAACAGATATAAATAAAGACACCCTCATGGCAACAGTAGAGCAGGTAAAATCTTTAGGAAGGGAGGTCTTGCCGGTAATAGCTGACATCGGCAATAGAAACGATGTAGAAAGGCTGTGCAGAGTCGCTATAGAAAATCATAAACGGGTTGATATTCTGGTGAACAATGCCGGCGTTGCCCTTTATGCCGATTTTGCGGATACCGATCTCTCCGACTGGGAATGGCTGATGGGAGTGGATTTCTGGGGACCTGTTTATGCATTGCACTATCTTGTTCCGGGCATGATTGAACGCAAAAGCGGACACATTGTCAATTTATCTTCATGGATGGGACTGCTCGGGCAACCGAGCAACAGCGCATATTCTGCGGCGAAGTTCGGCATTATGGGCCTTTCCGAGGCGCTTCGCGTTGAACTCAACAGATATAATATCGGCGTAACCGTAGTATGTCCCGGGGTTGTTCAGACAAATATTTTTAAATCTTTGAAGATAAAGGGATTCCGATCCGGGGTTAGAAACATGCCGGCTTTTCTGGGATTATCACCGGAAAGAATATCAAAAAGAATTATACACGCGGTAAAGCGAAACCGGAGCATGGTTATTACCGGACTCGGCAGGTCTGCTTACGCCCTAAAACGCATTTCTCCCGGGGCTGCACGGATTATCGGTTATGGCGGGGCGTGGGCATATTCAAAATTTAGAGAGGATCGGTAATTACATTTAATTTTCTGACTGACAAAGTCATGAAGTAAACTTTGAAATTTTTCAATAATTAAATATTTTTTTCGAAAGCAGCACTCACAAGAAGCTGTGTAAAATCCTGGAGGTTAATATGTCAGAAAAAAGTCTTGAGAAAAGAATCAAGATGCTTGAGGATATTGAAAATATTAAAAAGCTCATATTCAACTATACCTACTGGCTGGACTACGGCGAGGTGGATAAGGTAATTGAATGCTTTACGGAAGATGCTGCCATGGATGTCAGGGTGAGAGGCGAGGTTAAAGAGGGTGAGGGTAACTTTGCGTTTGAGTGTAATGGTAAAGAAGAAATAGATAGTTTTTATCGTCTCATGGTTCATAAAAAAGATCTCTTCTCAGCATCACACCTTATTGTAAATCCGGTTGTTGATATCGATGGAGACAGAGCAAGAGGGATATTCTATCTTCTGGAGACAAGCTGGATAGCGAGGGCGATGTGGGGCCACGGCAGGTATGATATGGAATTTGCAAGGGTTGAAAATAAATGGAAGATAAGCCATTTCGGCTTTTTGTGGAATTTCCATACGCCCTATAGCGAGGGGTGGGACAAGACGCGCATGGCCATAATATAGAATCCAGCTAATAGGACCAGAGCTTGTTCCTTGCTTTTTGCAAGCACCGGCGGGGTCAGCCCTTGACATTTGACATTTCCGGCTCGGGCATCAAATTTTGGGGATGAAATTGAAATGAGGGCTTGTGTGATCTCGGGGGAGACGGTCTGCTTATTGCTTTTCTAAATTTCAGATAAAGATTACCGATATTGGAAATCTGTAAGTTCCTATTGAATCACTCCCGCAATTCGAATAAATTTGAAACTGCCCATAAGGCACTGCCGGGGTGGTGGAAACGGTAGACACAAGGGACTTAAAAACCTAAAACCCCCTTTCTCCCAACCCCTCGATTTCCCTCGTAAATTCCCGACATCTTTCACATATACGCCCGACTCCCGACTGGCCAGGATTAGCCGGGATATGCCGGACTTCGCCTACCGAGTCACACCAATTTTCACATCACCCCTGTCCGGGGCAGGCCCTTGGCCGTCATCAAAACCGGCGCCCCGGGGATCACATTTTCCACAAATGTGGAAACGGGTCGGCGGTCTTAATCCGCCGCTGGACGAGACGCCTTCAAGGTCGTCCGCCCTTCTTAAACCACCAAGCAGGAATCAAGCCGGAATGCTCGGCTTCGGATATATCGTGCAGACACAGGGCTTGGAGCACATGGCCGGAGGGGAGGCCCCGATCAACGGCGGGGCACTCCCCAGCCGCTTGTGCCGCCATGTTTCCAGGGGGGAGCCTCACGGGGGTTCATTACCCGGGAGATCGGGGCAGAGGTTGAGTTTCTGGCCCTCCTGCAGCCCTTCCCCAAGCTGGTCGGGATGGGGGTCAGGGACTTTCCGGCAAGGCTGGCTGGGGGCAGTCAGGCTCCCGGGCCTTTTCTTGGTTCTGGGATGCGTCCGGCGCATCGGGGTTCTGCGGGGCTTCAGCCAGCTTTCCAGTGCCAGCCGCAAGCCTCAGCCGGGGCCGGGAATGGAGGTAGCCAAGCCGTGGAGGCAGGTTCTCTGGGAGCCGGGGTTCAAGGGGAAGCCACGGTGCAAGGTCCGGAAGCTGGAAAAGTGCCGGGAGGGAAAAAGCCGAATCCCGCCGTTGAGATCCTGGCGTCGAGCTATTATAATATTCCAAGTAGTATTTCAAGCCGAGAACGAGAACGTGAATGTGGCCGAGAACGGGTGGACCGTTTCTCGGCCCTTTGTTTTACAGGGTCGGGGAACGGGGATTTTAGCTCAATGAAAGGAGGAGAAAATGACCGACGGATTGAAAGAGCTAAGGGCCAACAGGTTTGTTCTCGAGGGCAAGGACGGCAGGGTCTTGGCCGAGCTGGCCGGGACGGATGGAGTCGAGCCGAGACTCTCCCTGTATGATGGGGAGGGAAATAAGCACGCCTTCCTGGCCGTCTTGAAGGGTACCCCGGTGATGATGCTGATAAGCAAAAACGGCAAGTACAATACGATAATTTCCGCGGAGGATGTCGGGGCGTGGCTGACGCTGATAGACGAGACGGGCAAATGCCGCGCCACGCTGGCCGTGGATAAGGACGGGGCAAGCCTTGGATTGTGCGATGAGGAGGGGCGAAACCGCTCGACGCTGGGCTTCACTGGTGACTCGTCGATTTCGTGGTTGTTCAACAGGAAGGGCAAAATCCGGGCCAAAATGAGCGTCAACAGCCACGGTTTTCCCGCCCTGGCGCTCTACGATGAAAATGGGAAGGCACGCGGCAAATTCGGCGTCGCCAATGACACCACGCTTCTGACACTGGCCGACGATAAAAACAGGGTTCGCACCGGGATCAGCGTGAACAAGCAGGGGCCCAAGATTTCGCTGACCGACAGCAAGCAGAAGCAGCGCATCCTCATGGGCGTCTCCGACACGGAGGCCATGCCGTTTCTGGCACTGTTCAATAAGAAGGGCAATTTCGAGGCGACCATGGGCCCGGGAGAGAACAGGTTGAAGCCGGCAGCCCGGACCAAGAATCGACGGCCGCCCAAAAAGACCCGGAGATAACGGAGGAGCTGTCCTGGGGGTTTCCATGCAGGATCCGGTCGGGCCCTCTACTCGCTCAGGAACGGGCGGGCCGCCCCCACCCCACTCAGGAAAATCCGAGGGTGACACGCACCGGCCGACCGGCGTCCTTAACAACCCTTAACAGCCCCCTTAACAGTCCCTTGACAGGCTCCTTAACGGTGTAAAGGCGCAATGATAAGCAACCGGAACTGCAAAGTTTGCCGACTGCTCCCGGAGGTCCAGGACGAGATCTACCGCCTGAAGCACGAGGTCGGCATGTCCCTGCGGGACATCTGCCGGATCATCGCCCGGGATTACCCGGGGGGCGGCGGGGCGGACCTGAACTCCACCAACCACTTTAAGCACACGCCCGAGGAGTCCCGGCCCCGCGCCAAGGCGCCCGCCTCCAACCCTCAGAACCTCCCGGTCCTGGCATCGCCCCCGGCCCCGGCGCCCGCTCCCCAGGTCACCTTCCCCGACCAGGATCGGGCCGCCCTCCACCGCTGGCAGATGGACGTGCTGGGCGACCTGAGGAAGAAGTTCGAGCATGTCCGGGAGAAGGTCGATCTGCTCTCGGATGAGAACAAGGGCACCTCGGCCTACATCAACCTCGCCCGCGAGATCAGGATGGCGATCGAAACCCTGGCCAACCTCGAGGATCCCGCCGAGCTGATCAGCAACGTTTCGGAGAAGTTCATCATGCAGAAATCCATCCAGACGCAGGAGTTCTTCGGGCGGGAGCTTCCGGTCTTCCGCCAGAGGGTCCTGCGCCTCATCCAGCCGGGGCGGGAGATCGAGCTGGATGAATGCCTCCGGGATCTGGTGTTCCAGTATCAGGATTTTGAGCGGGGGAATGTGGGGAACCTGAGGGTCGGACTCCGCCGGGAATTCGGCCTTGATCGTCCGCGGAGCAAGAGATGAGGACAATGGAGCAGGTGTTCTCCGTTCCGCCCCTGGATGATTTTTTAAAGTCCCTGAAGACTGGTGCGGGGACCACCGGCCTCGGGGGGTTCCCCGTCGCCCCCAACATCATCGAGTTCGTAGCGGATGAGCGCTTCCTGAACGTCCAGACCATCTGGCACTACCCCCCGCACCTCGAGATCCTGCGGGACTTCTACGAGGTGCTCTGCCCCTACTGCAACCCGGAGCCGGAGGAGGGAATCACTGCCGACGAGTTCCGGAAGCTCATCCTGCTCAAGTACGACCGGTGCCCGAATTGCCAGGCGACCAAGGCCGAGCTTCTCCGGGAGAAGTTCATCGAGGGATATCGGGAGATGGTTGGTGGGGCGGGGATGAGGGGTGGCAAGACCGCGCTGGTCAGCTACTGCGCCGCCTATTCCCTCCACCACCTTCTGGCCTGGGGTGGGGAGGGCAAGCTCCAGGAGTATTACGGCCTGCTCCCGGGGCAGGATATCGAGTTCGCATTTCTCGCCGCCTCGAGCACGCAGGCGAGGGAAACCGTCTGGGCCTCCTTCAGCAAGCGGCTCGACTACTCCCCTTGGTTCCGGAGGTTCTTCGAGTGGCTGGCCCAGCGGGAGCAGGACGAGGGGCTTCCCAAGGAGTCACTTTTCAAGCGGAGCAAGAACCGCCTCGACTTCGACCGGTGGGGGATTCACTTCGTCAACCTCTCCCGTAACGCGGCGACCGCCACCGGCCGGACCCGGGCGGGCGTGATGATCGACGAACTCTCGCGCTTCGATCAGACCGACTCCAAGTTCTCGGCCGACGAGGTGTACGACGCCCACCAGGCGTCGATGTCGACCTTGTGGCTGAAAAACGAGGAAATTATTAAGCGGGGCGAGTGGCCCCTGTTCTGGCCGGTGATGTGCTCGATCGGCGCTCCCTACCGGCGGAAGGACAAGATCATGACCCTCATCGAGGAGGACGCCAAGAAGAGTTCCAAGATGTTCACCTTCCGAAAACCGACCTGGCAGATGAACCCGGACTATAGCCGGGACAGCGATTTCATTCAGGAGAAATACCGCCGGGACCCGGTGGCCGCCGAGCGGGACTACGCGGCCAACCCCCCGGGGGCGGAGAACCCGGCCTTTGACCCGGACAAGGTCGACGCCGCGGTCGACCGGAACCGCAGCCCCATCCTTCAGTACCGCATCGAGCACCGGGAGGTCATGGTCAACGGTTCGGCCTTCCCCTACTCCTCTATCAAGCTCATCCATTGCCGATTCGACCGGACTACAAAATATTTCATCCACGTCGACCCCGGGAGGACCAACCACGCCTTCGCCCTCGCCATTATGCATCGGGAGCCCCACAACAGGAGCTGGAGGTACATCCTGAACGCCTCGGTTTCCATCAAGCCCCGGAGGGAGAGGATCGGAAACCGGACCCTGGTCTGGGAGGTCAATTTCCAGAGCGTCCTGGAGTTTATTCTCGAATTGGCCAAGCGGATCAATATCTCCCTTATCTCCTTCGATCGCTGGCAGCCGGGGAGCTTCCTGGACGGCCTGAGGCAGAAGGGGATCAGCGCGGCCCAGTATTCGGTCACCCGGGAGGCGTACATGGACTTAAGGCGGGACTTCGACGAGTTCAGGGTGGTGATACCCGGCTCCGGCCCCGAGGGCGGCGCCGAGGCCCTCCTGGTGGAGGAGCTCAAGTCCCTGAACGACGACGGGGTGAGGATCACCCCCACCGAGTCCGACGACTCGGCGCAGTGCCTGGCGGCCGTCCACCACCACGCCAAGGGATCCGAGATGGGCGGGCGGAACACGGGGGTGGCGAGAAAAATGCCTACGGCCGAGCGGAATTTCCTCACCGTCCCCTTCCACCGGAGGCCGGGGCGGTTTGTTCATTTTGGGAGATATTGATCGGGACGAGTCCACGATCGTGGAAAATCCATCTACCTTGCCTGGATCCTAACTGCCAAGCCCAGGGAGCCAGTAAATCTGCCGGTTTGAGCGGTTCTTCCGCTCATATGGCACCCACGAGAAGATCCTGCGGAAAAAGCCGAGTTCCTGGCCTTGCCGGGGGGATATCAAGGCAATGCGGAACCTCTACTGGCTTTCCGGATGGGTGTCTCTTACATGATCACTTTCGCATATCGGATCAAACGCTCGCTGACATTGAGAAGCTTGGCGGCATCGGGCTGGGTATATGAATAAGTCGGCATTGATGCCGACTTATTTTCTGGTCTATGGGGAGGCAAGTTCGCCAGTCTCGCCGCAACCATCGCCCACACCTTGATCTCCGCCTTCTGTCGCTCCCGCTTCACCTGGGAAACCGACTTCTCCCCGGAGGCGATCTTCTCGAACTCCTCTGGCGCCTGCTCCGCAATATCTTTCAGGGCCTGGGCCTCGGAGGACTCCTTTTTGGTTATTCCCAGTTCTTCTAATGTGGGAGGTGCTTTTCCCCCGTGGTCCCTTTTTGGTACTGCGGGACCTTGCTTAAGGGTCCCCTTTGCCCTTTCCGTTTCCTCGAGCATTTCACCCAGCTTCGCCATCGCTCTCAAACGGATCTCGCGGGCGTATCCTGTGGCCTCCTCGCCAAGCTTCGCCTTCCTGGCGTAGACCTCGACCGCCGAAGCCTGCTTCTGCGTCTTTTCCCTCTTTATGCTGCAGATGATTTCCTCCTCGTCCTTCGGGCTGAGCTTGTACCTCTGGTCTTTAGCATCGCCACTTTTTGCTTTGCTTGATGTCTTTGATTTCCCTGGCTTTTTTCCGCCCTTCTCCGGCGAGGAAGAAATATTTTCCACGATCGTGGAAAATTTGAGGACCTTTCCTGGACCCTTGCTCGTTGTGTCAAGGAGATCGTCGGATCAACCGGTTTGCTCGTTTTCGCCGGTTCTAATCGGCCCCAGGGGGAATACTGCCCTCCGGGAGATCCCACGGGAAAAGCCCGGTTCCGGGCCTCGCGGGGGATTTGTTTGCTTGACGGAGAATTCATAAGGGGATATAAAACAGGTAAATTTAAAAAAGAGTTTTCTAAAATTATTCTCGAAATGCGCGAACTCGCAGAGTTAATAAAGCGATACAACGAGATCGGGAAAAGCATCTCTAAAGAAATTGGGCGTCCCGCTATTATCGGTCATGTGGGAGAATACATTGCCTATAAGGTATTCGAAATAGAGCTTGAGCAGTCAGGGTCAAAAAAGGCTATCGACGGACACTTTCACTCGGGTCCCCTAAAAGGCAAATCAGTTAATATAAAATGGTATGCGAAACAAGAAAGGCATATTGATATTGCGCCGCCACCGGACAGACCGGATTTCTATTTGGTTCTGGCGGGGCCACAGAATAAAGAACCATCCTCCAAAGGTAAGGCTCGCCCTTGGCTGATTAACAATGTTTTTTTGTTCAATGCAAGCGAACTTTTATCGGGGTTAGAACAACCGCACATCAAAATCGGGGTGTCGACCAGCGTACGAAAAATCCTATGGGAAGAAGCAGAAATTTATCCGAATTCGCGTAATCCCATATATGAAATTACCGACAGCCAACGAAAACTATTGGCATTATTCGGAGAATAGTGATTGCTTGTTGAGCACTCGTTGGAACAAACCGGGAGCGGAAAATAAACATGGGACCTAAAAACATGAAGTGTGCTGCGAATGATTATTCCTCTGACAAAGTTCAGCAGATGGAAGTTTTTTTAAAGGATTTTCGCAATTTGTCAGAAAGAGAACGATCCGACCGTATTGATTCCTTCGTCAGTAATTTCCAAGAGGTATTCGATGCATCCCTGTCCGAAGCAAGCTTTAACCTCTTTGAAATTACCGGAGTTGGTGATGATGAAGTCAGGCACAGCAGTATTTTAGCCTGGCTACTTAATCCCCGTTCAAGACACACCTGCAGAACACTTTTCCTGCGTTCTTTTTTAAAGGTGGCTGGAATCGTCATACCAGAGGAGCAAATCCGCGACTGCTCAGTACGCACCGAATTTCCTGGGACTGAATCGACTATTGATATTCTCATATATCGTTTAGGTTCTTTTATTATCTACTTAGAAAATAAAACGAAATCACCAGAGGGAGATAAGCAAGTCGACCGGGAGTACCGTGATTTGCGTTGCGTTGGGAAATCCGTGCGTGTTCCAGAAAATATGATGTTCCCCATTTTCTTGACACCTAGCGGGCGTAAACCGATAAGCGGTGACCCAGAACCATGGCGAACAATTTCTTATCGTGACCTCGCTGAAGAGTTTAGGACCCTTCTTCCGGAAATTAAAGATCAGAAAACATATTTTCTGGTACAAGATCTGATTAAAATCTATCAACATTTGGAGGGACAATGAGCATGAAATTCTCAAATGCAGGCAAAATGGTTCTTCAGAACTGGGCTGTCGTCCAAGATATTCATGAGATAGAAATAGAAGTCGCGAATTACCTGGAAAATTATATTCGTACCTTCGACAAGGAATTGAAAAAGTGCAAATGGTGGGACAGCAAGTGGAAGTTTGTGTCTTATGATGCTGGACAGTCTTACATAACTCGTCCCGAGTGGAAGCGGGGGGAATCTGATGCAATCTGGATTGGGATTTGGAATTTCAATGCGGATGCCCTATTCGGAACAAAACCTCCAGCCTCCTTTTATGTGTATGTTGAGATTGAAAGCCCCCAACTCGTTTCTGCCCTTCAGAAACACTTTGAAGGAGAATCCGATATTATTGGGACCATCACTACTAAAACTCTGAAAAAAGGTGGGTATATCATTCAGCACAATTTGCGGAAATGTCTGCCGGAAGAAGTAGAACGGTTCGAAGAGGTGGTTGGGACTTCCATCCTAGCTTTTTTTGAGTACTATGCGAAACGAGAAAAGATATTCTCAAATATATTGAATAATATCGAAAAGAAAAAATCTTAACGATTTAACAACGATTTCTGCTCCGCCTACTACCTGACCAAAAACGGGTATCAAGCCTACGCATCCTTTATCAATCCCCGGCAACCCCCCATCCCTACTCCCTCCATTCTCCAAGTCAGTGGATTGGTTGTTTTGTTCCCTCCTCCCGTTTTCATTCGTCGGTGCGGGGCGGTTTCCCTTTGGAGTTGATCCGTGCCCGAATAGATATGTTTATTTATAGTCGATTTTTACGCCTTAATGGTGGATAGGCCTTTTCAAAACGATTATTCCTAAGCATCTGAAGATCGGCAAATATCGGGAAGTCACCCCGTTTCCGACGAACCAAATAAAGAAAGTCCGTTAGATTGAGAACTTGGCGTATGTAATACTCTGCGAACGATTTAATCACCCGTGTGCTCAATGTCAAACGTATTCTTTCATCAAAATTGTCCAAATCCAGTTCCTTCTTTCCAGGCTTGCGCTTAATGTGTGCAATTGAATGACGACAATCATCTGACAGGTATTGACCTAACGATCGCCCACCTAAAGGTAGATTATTAATATCGGATGAATTTATCCTAAGACGATCACGGTTTCTTCTAAATGTTTTATCAATAAAGCCTTTAGCATCACGACCATCTACTTCGAGAACCTGCCAAAAAAACAAAAATGATAAATAGTCGTTGTTAGATGCATTCGCTTCTCTGAAAAGTCCAAGGGCTATCCGTTGGCTTTTCGTTTGAATATGAGGGATACGATTAATTCCACATCCAATAACGTTTCCACTAAACGGAATTCGCCGGAACGTAAATATATTTGGTTTAGCATTTCTCAAAGAGTAATTATCCGGGCAACCCCTGCCGCCACACTCCCATACTGCGATGCGACCTCCATTCTCCCAACCCAAAGCACTACCAAATTCTGATGCCGCAGAAAACACGCGTGCGCGAGCAGCTAAATCATTCTCTGGAATGATAGTCAATAAATGGTCTGAATATTCGCGAGATTTATTTTGAACCAATCTAAATCGGACACCGCGATATTCAAAGAGATAACATTTTCTCGATAATCTATGGGTGTTGTCGAAACCAATATGCATTAAAAAAGCCATGATTATTCACCATACTCCGGGTGAAGATTCACTCTGAAGTCAAATCCGGAAACAAAGAAAAAGTTCATAATTAATAATACCTGATTATCCAGATTGGACAAAATTAATAAATTCCTTTTTTAAATGGCCTATTGGTTAGTGGACGTTAGGTTATTGAGGAAACCAAGACTCGGGGAATCATAATCGGAAAGCTCAATCTCTAAATACATTTAGTTCCATCGCCTCCAATCTTTCTGCCACCTCCGCTTCGGTCTTCTGGGCATAGCGGAGGGTGGTCTGGAGGCTCCGATGGCCCAGAGCATCCCGGACGAGGAGGATATCCTTACTTCCGTTATAAAGTCTGGTAGCGAAAAGGTGCCGGAGATCGTGGGCTGACTTCCCCTGGATGCCCGCCCGCTCCAGGTAAAACTTAACCGTGTTGTGAAGCGCCCTCCGGCAGAGCGGCCGACTCCTCTGGGATACGAAAAGGTGCTCTACCCCGGGCAATTCCGGCCTGGACTCGAGGTAATCTCGGAGGGCCTGTCTGGCCGTCGAGTTTAAAAAGGCCTTCCGGGAGTGCCCGCCCTTCCCCGACCTGACCAGTAAGACCCCCTTCCGGGGGCCGATCTCGAAGTCCCCCATCCGTATATCCGTCACCTCCCCTATCCTGAGACCCGCCTGGGCCATAAGCTGGATGGCAGCCCAATCCCTCTTTCCTCTTTCGCTTTCCTGATCCACCGTTCTGCAGAACCTGATGAAGTCGGTGTGGGTCAGAACCTCCGGGGCCCGGGGGAAATCCACCCTCACCGGCCTGAGCACGGCGGATGGGTCCTTTCCGACCGCCCTTTCCTCCGCCAGGAAGGCGCAGAACGCCCGGATCGAGGCCATTTTCCGATTGAGGGTGATGGGATTGGCCTTTCCTTTCAGGAGGTCGAAGTAATGCAGTAAATCGACTGATTTGACCCCCTGCCCCCCGTTTCCCTGGGCGTTTGCCGGATTAACAAGGGTTTCCCGGTGCCATTGGAGGAAATCCCGGGCGTCTCGGGCATATGCCTTTGTGGTGTTGGGGCTTCGGCCCTGGGATTGGAGGTATTCGGAGAATTTGGCGGGTTGGGAGTTCCAGTCTATTTCCTTGGATCTTTTCCTCGTGCGGGGTGTGGATAACATTATCGGCAGTTATTGTTGGGGATAAATGGCGGTTTTGGCGCCTGATTCCCCCTCGTTTTTGCCTGAATACTGCACATAATGGTTCTTACCGGAACTGACTATCGCTCCCCCCATCGTCGAAGTCAAGCCGGCTCGGCTACCCATCCAGCCTCGAAAAAAACCCAATTTTTAGGCGAACCTACGGCCCAACCAGACTCTATTCAACATTCGTGGAATTCCCTTCAAAGGAATCAGATGGGCCGCCGGGAAAAGCGACCTATCTTAAATCACCAGGGAGATAATCACCAAAAAGAAAGTGACCAATTTTTTCTTTTTTGAGCCTTCACAAATTACCTCATTATCGTGCCCAGCGGTGATAGCCTAGCCTCGATTTTCACGTACATGCTTATCAATAGCAAAACCTCGTCCAATTCCCGATAATTCGGCCCCAGTTCCCAACTTAAATTCTCGGCATCCTGGAAATAAGGGGTATATATACTCTTCGGGAATCCATCTAGGTAGAACTCTTCTTTGTCAGCCTGTTGCCGGGAGATCTTTCTCCCTGTCGCATGGGGCAAGGAATTCTCCAGTTCGGTGATATTTTGCCGGGGGGAAACCACCACCGCTTCCCCGCCCATGTGTGAAGGTATTATCCCCAATTCCCCCTCAGCTATTTTGACCGCGCCTTTCCGATAAATGACCATATCTTTTTTCATTTCCAGATAATTGTGGGGATGGTCAAACATAACCTCCAAGTCTTTAATCCCCGCGCTTTTGCTGATTTCTTTGAGGATATATTTCCGACTTTTCCTCGCGTAGGCCAGGCATTTTTCCTGCGTTTCAAAATATTCCGTGAGAGACAAATCCTTTTCATAAAGTTGAAGGCCGTATCGCTTGCTCCCGCTGTGAACCAGGATAAAGAAATCGTCCCGATTGAATTTTTCATTCCAGGTTTCCGAAACCCGGTAAAAAGTGATGAAATGCGCCCCCCCGAGGCCGTAAAGATCCCCCATTCCCGAATGTTTGGAATATACATAACCTCCAACATTGTTAACCATTTCCTTCAGGTTCTGTTCTGATTCCCTGTACCTGGCGAGGAGCATCCCGCACCCGACATCGCGGCCTAAATACTCTTTGTTTAATACATGCTTTTTTCGGTCAAAAACCGCCACGCACCCGTTGAGCAGACTCTCTCCGGGGTAACTCAAACCTTCTCCGGGCAAACGATTCCGGAAAACAACCAGTTTCACCAATTCCTTCATTCTGCGGGGTTCGAAAGGCAGATTCAGTTCCTGGCTGGAAAGATTAATGATTTTCGCTTTCATTTGACCGGCTGAAATTATCTGTATCTTTCAAGATCACTCTATTACTGTGGCGGTTGGTTTAAGGACGGCTTTTATTTCGATATATTTTCCCAGCTGGGGGAGAACATCTTCCAATTTCCTGAAATTCTGCGGGAGCTGCGAATTGTAGTGCTCTATATCCATGCTTAGCGGGAAATAAATATTTCCTGGTTTGCCGTCAAGAAAATACAGTTCCTCCCTGTCGCGCCCGGTAAATACCCTTCCGGTTGCCTGAGGAAGGGAATCAGATAATTCCGAAACCTCATCCCTGGCTCTGACCAAGACAGCGTCATCCGCCATGGAAGAGGGGATTATCGTCAATTCCCCCGGCCGGATTTTAACTACCCCCCTCCGGTAGGTTATGTTTTCCGCTTCCGATTCAATGGAATTGTGTATTTTATCGAATAATAATTTGGCCTTCTGACCCGCTTTTTCTTGAACCAAGTCCAAAAGAACCTTCCGGTTTCTCTTCGCATTACCGGTTATGGTTTTATGTACGCCCGTTTCCGACAACTTTCTAGGTCCGCAGTGAATCAAAACCAGGTGTTCCCCCACCGCAAATTCAGAATCCTGTGCCTCACTGATTTTATAGAAGGTAATATAATGAATACCTCCGCCCATGGTTCCGATCAAGCGTCTTGTTGAACGTCCTTGCTCAAAATAATCCAGAATATTACGCGCAGTCTTTTCCAGATATTTTATCGGTTTTTCGAACCTGGCCAGAAGCACCCCGCATCCGACACTAAAATAATCCCCTAAATATTCCTCCATTTTCATTTCATGGTTTTTTGAATCAAAAACAGCTACGTATCCGCTGGAAGTATTCTTCCCGTGTACGCCGTTCTCACCAAATCCGTTTTGAAAAACGACCAACTTCTTCAGTCCCTCAACTCTTTCGGGGTCGAAGGGCAGGCTCAACTTTTCTCCGAATAAATTGATAATTTTCGCTTCCATAATATCTATGATTGGTTTCGACAATTATATATTATCAATAAATCACTTACTATTCGTTTTAAAATTACCTTTCCATTTATTAAACCTGCCGATATTCAGGTCATAAGTCTCCTTGGTGGCCGTGAAGTTCAGGATATAAGCGAATTTGCCGCTGGTTATTCCCTCCATGCGTCCCTTAAAAACTTTCTCTCCCGAGGGGCTCTGGAAAACCAGCCAATCTTTCCCTTCTTCCAGGATTTCCAGTTTGCCTTTTATGTCGGCTAAATAATTTTTGGCAAACGTCCTGGCCTCTTTTTTATCTTTTTTCCTGAAAACCATTACTCCCAGCGCGTTCTCAACTTCCTCTCCCCCTTCCGTCTTGACCTTGGGCAGGCCCAAAATAATGACTTCCTCCGTCATGGAAGCGTTTTCTCCATCGCGTCCCTCCCTGGCCACCCTCCAACCCGGAGGAATCTCGAAGGAATACTTAAGGGCCTTGTTTTTATAAATCACCCCTCCGGGACTGAACGTAATTTCTACTGAATCGATCAGGTTCTTGCCGGCCAGGCTCTTGGACATCTCGAAAATGGCCTTGGCGGCCGGATCCTGGGGGAAATTTTCCAATTGCTGTTTGGCAGCACAATAAGCCCAGAGGCCGTTCCCCGCGAACGAATAAGCGGCGGCGAGCCCTCCGAGGAGTATTGGGTTTCTCTTCTTTCCTTCCAGCCATAATGCTTTTAGATATTGTTCTATCGCCTCGCTCGGATGACCGGAATTGGTGTAGAAAATAGCGAGAAAAAGGCAGGGTTCCTGCTTCGCGGGGGCAAGCCTGATCGCTTCTTCGGAGTATTGAACGGTTTTTTCGAGGGTGCCGGGAATATCCAGGTTGTATTCCATCGCGTAGGCACGAGCCAGGAAGAAGGTGGCGTCATAATCGTCATTCTTTTTCTTTTTTTCTTCCGAGAGCAAACTGATGGCCTTCTCCAGTTTCTCGATCACCGGCTTTTTGGCGCCCTCATCCTTTTGGGCCCTCCCATAGGTGCCCGCAACTTCGTCTACCTGCTCAATAATCTTCCTCGCTTCGTCAATAGGGGTCTGCGCCGGCAAGATTCCGGCTGAAAGAAAAAAAACTCCCGCTGACAGGATTGCCATAATCTTGCCTTGTTTCAGGCTATTCATTTCAAACCCCCTTCTGGATTTATTTTTTTGCTCTTGGGCACTTCTTACTCTTGAACCAATCGCAGGTTATTTGGATTTTCTTTCCTGTAATCCATTTCCGGATCAGGCCCTCGTCCGCCAGGTTCCCGACCATTCGGTACTTGGAATATTGGAGAATGGAAGATTCCTCGGCATTCTCTTTAATTACTTCTATAGGTTTAAGGAAAGATGAATGGTGAAAACAGATGCCCTTGCCGTCAGAGTCAAGAAAACCCACATGATTATCCAGGCCGACGATATAAAAAGCCGGGCCCATTTTCCTGATTGTTTTCAGGAAATCTACGAATTCCAGGTTGGGAAATCGTTTGATGCTATTTTCCGACATCAGGTTCATGGCGATAAACTCCGCCGGCTGCTGGGACATCGCGATCCTTGGGATCCTGAACCCGGCATGCCGGAGCAGGGTGGTGACAAATACCCCGCAGCTGATCGTGCCCTCCCCCGGATTTTCAGAGTGGCCGTTGAAATCCCACTTGGTCCCGAACCAGAAAGGGATCAGGTCATTAATAATTGATTTCCTGACATATTCCCCCGCTTCCTTGATTGTTTTTTCCCTTTCCACCCGGGAACCTGCTTTCCGGTATGCCGCTTCGAAACCGGTTCTCCTTTTCTCGATCTCATCCTTCAGGGCCTGGTATTTTTCCAAGCCTTCCCCGGTTATGACCGCTGAGGTTGTCGATTGAGTGAAAGGGGGGCTTTCCTCGCCTTTAATTTGTCGCTGTTCCGCTGGACATTTGGAGCAGGCGGCTTCACCGGCAAAAAATACAGCGATAAAAAGTGCAGCGATTTTCATATCAGGAAACTTATGAGTTTTTTC
>Ga0315289_10004855_pt1 | contig 19994 bp, 18 predicted proteins | sample YL17G11_40_MG_FD_203452 | JGI IMG/M metagenome (GOLD analysis project Ga0315289, IMG submission 203452) | Sediment microbial communities from Yellowstone Lake, YNP, Wyoming, USA - YL17G11_40 | ecosystem: Environmental > Aquatic > Freshwater > Lake > Sediment | place: USA: Wyoming | collected... | reverse complement strand
TGTCCAAAGCTTGCCTCTTTTTCCTAGCCACTTCATATTCTTCGTTTAATCTCCTAAAAGAATGCTTCCAAGAGATCAATTTGTGCACCGTGCAGGTCTTTTCCTTGTAAGTGGCAAATAACCTTTGCTAACATGCAGATATATCGCGGACTACATGATTTTCATTATATCTGCATTGTTTCTTGCTTTGCACGGGTTATTTCCTCTTTCTGAACAGTTGGATATTGTCGATTGTTACGACATATATTCAAAGCCTGTTTCCACGAGCTTTGCTGTTTCTTCTATGCTTTTTGCAGTTGTGCTGTGGTATTGGTCTGATTCTTGAAAGTTTGCGAGCTGCGTGTACCTCATGGTGTTTTGGACGTTTCTGTGTCTCAGCAGCTTCATCACATGGAGGATGTCTTTGGTCTTGTGGTATTCCATTGTTGCCTTCCGGTGTCGGAGGGTATGAAAGTGGATTTAGAGGAGCCGGGGGTTTGCCAGTTTGGCTGCGCATCTTCGGCGTTGTATGCTGAAGTCTGCTTCATAACTTGACAGCTGGCGGTTGCCAAATATCCTCTTTGAGCGCGCGACGATAGTTCTCGATTGGAGTGTCCTAATAGCTGTAACAGTCAACTCTTTATAGCTGCAAAAACCAAGGCACGGTGGAGAGAAGTTTAGCGCTATTAGAGAACCTGTTGTCAACTTTGTTCTGCCAAGCATGTCTCTTGCGATGGTTTAACTTCAGGACTTGGAGGTGTATACCGTTGACCACTGTTTGTGTCGGATCTGGAACGCCTGCTGCGGGACTTTACTACCACCGAAATTATTGTGATCACTATTCATGTTCTCGAGTTCGCGCGCGCCACGCAAACCATACCCACACAATGCTGTTCGGAAAGCAAGATTAGGAGTGCACGGCGTAGGTCAAACTCCGAACATGGAACAATTTTCTCTTCAATCGACACCTTTTGTCGCCTCTTCTTGGCTCGGAACAATCTTTATCTAGGATTCTCTTCTCCACGTTCCTCACGGGCACATGAAGAAAGCAACGCGGAGTTCTCTCCAGGGAGTAGGCGAACCCAGAAAATGAAGAAAATGACGATAACACGAATCTCAACATTGGCATTTACGTTGCTGATCATTAGCTTAGCAGTTGGAATGCCAAGTCGCGAAACGAAGGCTGCAATTCCTGCAACATTAGTCGCGTTAGGACCTTCAGTAGCGATTGTTGCCAACGTTGGAGATACCTTCACAGAGACAGTGACCATCTCGACTTCCGATCAAGTGAACAGCATCAATTTCACGATCTCCTATAACGCCAGCCTTCTAAACGCTGTTTCGGTTAACCAAGGTTCGTTCTTTCCTCAACAGTTTCCGCCTACCAGTTTCACAGTTGTAAAGAATTCAACTGCTGGCACAATCAGCATCAACGCTGAACTTGTCGACCCACAAACACAAACCGGAAACGGTAGCTTGGCAACAGTGGTTTTCATGGCATCAACCGATCCCAAGTCAGCGGCCCCCAGCACCATTGGATTGGATCAGGTGTTGATTATGAACGCTGCGCACCAGCCAATTACATATGACACGATGAACGCGGTATGGTTCTGGAAACAGGCAGAACCTCCTCCCCCTCCGCCTCCACCCAGAGTGATCGATGTCTACACACAAAGAGGCGGAACAGGCCCAAATGCTTACGGGGGAGAATTCGCGGCGGGTTCAATGGTCGTCCTTTCAGCCTATGCAACCTACAACACATTTCCGGTTCAACATGTTTTAGTTGCTTTCCAAATTTTAGACGCCAAAAACCAAACGGTTGCGGTATTGGTGGGCACAACGGACGAGAATGGCATTGCAACCGTCGAATTCAGGGTCCGGCTCGATCAAAGCGTCGAAGGGACATGGTGGATCGTCGCCTCAGGCGATATATCGTCCACAATCGTATGGGACACTGTGACCTTTACAGTAGTCTTCCCCCACCCAGTCGGAGGATACACGATCACTCCGCGAAAACAACCAGATTTCACCGCACAATACCTTACCATAACGGCCACATTGGCGGCGGCATTGATCCTGACCAAGCGTAGACTTCAAGAAATAGATCACGCTGCTAGGTCATCATGACTCTGGTTTGAATGGAACAACATTTTTTCCCTCACCCTGTGGTTCTGTCCTTTACGATTCAAAAGCTGCTGAACCTGCATGAAATGAACGGGTTTCGCTGCCAGACCGATGATGCGTGCAAAGCCCTGTTCTGTTTTTGGAACATAAGAAGGGTGTCCGGTTTCTGTCACTCATAAGTTGGGTCGCCTCGTTTGGGGTGAAAAAATGACGGCGTTACGCGGGAGACTTCACTCAACGTGGTTTTATCGCCGACTGATTAGGCGAGCTTCTTTTCAGACAAGAAGGAAAAATCACGCCTGAAAAAGACGAGAAACAGGCAAATATGTAATAGCTTTGAAAAGCAATACCTCTAGATTGATCGAAACACTAAAAAATACCTTGCCCACCTTTCTTGAAACGACCGTTAGATTCATCGAGGGCCCGTAGCTCAGTAAGGACAGAGCACCGGACTTTTAGGCAAATGCTCCGCGGAGAAATCCGGGGGTCCCGGGTTCAATTCCCGGCGGGCCCGCTATCATTTCATTTTGAAAAGAAAGGTGGAGATAGGGACGGAATTCATCGAAATCTTTCGCGGTTTCATTGTTTAGGCGTTGAAGGTGTTTCTTTCTTCATTAGTCCCCATGCTGCCAGTATGATTCCAATGAGTCCGATGACTCCGACCGCGCCGTAGAAGTACCATTTGTTGTCAGAGGTTCCGTAGATGTTGTAAATGTGAAGAAGCTGCAGACCGCCAAGTATCAAGGCGACGATGATGAGAACTGCGCCGATAGCAGTAATTGCTGTTTTCATTGTCACATACCTCATGTCTTGGTTCTACAGGAGGATGTATATAAAACCAGATATAGATTCGAAGACTTATGATTGCATTTCCATGCGTTGCCGAAGCTTCAGACTCGGCACAGTATCAATGGCGCTAACAACAAACACCCAGGCTTATGATCGGACAGTAATTCTTTGTTCTTTGTGGCAAAGGTTAAAAGACTGTGTAAAGCGCACGTTCACCTATGTCATTCCACTTGAGACGCAAAGACAAAGAGGTAACTGATGAAAGATTCTTGAAAAAGATTCTGAAAACCGCAAAGTACGTGACAATAGCTCTCTCGATGAACAACGAGCCTTATCTTGTATCGCTAAGTCACGGATATGACGAGAAGAAGAATTGCGTATATTTCCACTGTGCAAGAGAAGGCAAGAAACTTCAGTACTTGAGCTCAAACAACACCGTTTGGGGACAAGCACTCTTGGATTACGGATATTCTGAAGGTGAGTGCACCTACCTTTACGCTTCAGTTCATTTCAGTGGAAAAGTCACTATGCTAGAAAACATTGAGGAGAAACGAGAAGCATTGGCGTGCATGATTCGTCAAATTGACAAGAATCCAGAAACCCTAATTACGGATCTTCGGCCAGAGCGTTTGCGGAACACAGTCGTAGGCAGAATTGACGTTGCTTACATGAGCGGCAAGAAATCAAAAGAAGTAACGATTTGACGCTTCGTTGTTGGACTGTCTTCGACTAAAGCGAAACGCTCATGATTATCCCCGTCTGCTCCTGGGTGTCGACACAACCTTGATTCTCGTGCGCTCACGTCTATAGAGTTCAGATAAATAAGGACTGCAGTTGCTGACTCGTTTTGGTCAAAGACTAAAGTTTTATATTGAGAACGCGCGAATCCATATACCAATGGTGAAATGAATGAAAAGCATCAGAGCAATCGGCAGAATGGTAATCATCGGCATCATAATCGTAATAATTGTCATCGCAGGAGTTGTTGGCTACTATCTGACACTGCCCACGGGACCTACTGTAAAAGACACTCTAGTGATGGGAACGACAGACTCTGTGGAAACGAATTTGGACCCTGCCCATGCATACGACTATTTCGGATGGGAAATAATAAGATCCCTCGGCGCAGGACTTGTCGACTACGAGCCAGGAGCCACGGGTCCCAGCGACATAATTGCAGACTTGGCCACAGACTGGAGCGTTTCGTCCGACGGCCTGAATTGGACCTTCACCTTGAGACAAGGCGTCAAATACGATGACGGAACAGAGTTCAACGCTACACACGTCAAGTACTCTTTCGACCGTAACATCCAGATGGCAGATCCCAACGGCGCATTCTTGGGCCTAGGCTTTGCTGACATAATCCGAGACATCATAGTCGTCGATACTTACACAGTCAGATTCGACCTCAGTATTCCCTTCGGACCGTTCCTGTCGCTCATAGCTGGCCAGGAGTGTGTGATGGTCGACCCGAAGTACGCAACGATGCACGGAAGCTCATGGAACGCTACCGACGCGGTTTACTACACGGAAGGAGACCCGCGAGCAAGCAATCCAATGGGATTGGGTCCGTACACTTTGGCAAACTGGACCAGAGTCGCCGGAAAAGACACAACAATGAAGCTTGTGGCAAACCCTAACTACTGGGGGGCGAGTGCAGGAATCCCCAAAACCAAGAACATAATAATACAATTCTACGCAGACTCATCAACCCTGGCACTTGCAATCCAAGGAGGAGAAATTGACGTCGCATTCCGACAGCTCACTGTGACCGATATCAAAACGATGCAGAGCAACACTAATTTGCAGGTCTGGCAAGGTACAGGAGCGTTCATACAGTATCTGTGCTTGCAGGAAAGATACGCACCATTCAACGAGACTAATATCAGGAAGGCCGTAGGAGCGGCTATAAACAGAACGCTGATCGTAAGCACAGTTTTTCAAGGGCAAGCCCAGAACTTGTACACAATGATTCCTATTGGCATGTCCGGTCACAAGGACGTATTTCAGAATCTCGGGGACCCCAATTACACTCGAACGCAAGAACTGCTTGCAGTCTATGGCTTCAACGCAACCAACAAATTCACATTCACGCTGTGGTACGAGACTTCTGGCCACTACCCACAGAGCCTGCAACAAGCGACAGTGCTCAAAGCATCTATGGAAGCAAGTGGGGTTATAACAGTGAATCTCCAGAGTCTGGAGTGGGCAGCAATGGGAAGTGCCCGAAACGCCGGAACGATGGAGGCCTTCATTTACGGCTGGTATCCAGATTACATAGATCCAGATGACTACATCCAACCTTTCCTGCAGACGTCAGGCGGAACGTGGCTTAACCTAAACTACTCAAACCTAGAGATGGACCAATTGATAGAATGGGCCAGAGGCAACACAACCGATTCGGTTCGAAATACCCTGTATGAACAGATTCAAGACCTTATGGTAACAGATTCGCCGATAATTCCAATCTACCAAGGATCAGCATACGCTGTAACCTCATTGAAAGTCAAAGGCGTCTACCTCGACATCACGCAGAATTGGCGCCACTGGCTTGTCTATATCGAACAATAGACAACCTTATCTTCTTTTTTTCAATTTTCTTGAGAATGGGAAGGAGAATATTTGACGTTACGCTCTTACATCATTGCAAGGATAATACTGACAATTCCAATGATTCTGATCCTTCTGACCATGGTCTTTCTATTGATAAGGGTGCTCCCGGGAGACCCTGTCATGCTTCATTTCGAGAAAAACGCGAACCCTGTGGCAGTCGAGCAAATGCGCCATCAACTGGGGCTTGACAAACCACTTTGGCAACAGTACTTCGACTACCTGCTGGGTATTTTCAGAGGAGACCTCGGACTGTCGATGCAAGACTATTCTTCGGTCGGACAGCAGATCTTCTCTGCGTTCCCTGCCACTCTAGAACTGGCGATTTATTCCATGATAATTGCGGCTAGCCTTGGAATATTCCTAGGGGTGCAGGCTTCAAAAGCCTACAACAGGCCTCAAGACCATGTGATAAGAATCTTTGGAATAGTGACCTACGCTATTCCAGTCTTCTTCTTGGGCATGGTTCTTCAACTCACCTTGGGCATAGGTCTACATTGGCTACCCGTTGGGCAAAGATTCAACCCAACAATCGGCATTCCACAATCGCCATGGTATGTGGACCTCAACACTCCTTTCTCAACGGCTTTGATCCCTTCCCTGTTCAAGATTACAAGCGTGCATTTGTCAACAGGTCTCTACACATTCGACAGTCTCCTTGAAGGAAACATATTCAAGTTCGTCGAATCTCTACGCTATCTGTGCTTGCCTTCACTTACGCTCGGTCTGGTTCTATCAGGAGTCTTCATAAGGTTAACCAGAAGCAACATGTTTGAAACCCTGAGACTCGACTTTGTCACGGCGGCCAGGGCAAGAGGGTTAAGAGAAACTAGAGTGACGTACGGCTATGCTCTCCGAAACGCATTCTTGCCCGTGCTCACGATGGTAGGCTTACAGTTTGCCGCGCTTCTTGGTGGTGCAGTTTTGACAGAAACCACGTTCTCATGGCCTGGCCTGGGCAGGTACATAGTTGACAGGATAAACTTTCGAGACTATACAGCGATTCAGGGAGCGGTAATAGTGTTTGGACTTTTCGTGTCAATAGTAAGCTTGGCAGTGGACCTGCTCTACGCTTATCTTGACCCGAGGATCAGGCTCTGAGGCGAGGCCATGAAAAAACCGGTGAGGAAGAGAAGCTCGTTCTCCAACCAGTTGCTGAAAATCGGCTCACTGAGCAAACGAGGGTTAGCAGGTTGGCTCATCATTGTCGGAGCGATACTCGTGATAGCTATCATTGTCATGACGGCTGTCTCACCTTGGATCCGACCTTATGATCCTATAGCGATCAATGTTGGGCCCATTCTCGCTCCTCCCAGCTACCAGCATCTTTTCGGAACCAATGACCTTGGGCAGGACGTGTTCAGCAGGGTTCTCTCAGGCGGAGGAGTGATGCTTCAAGTATCCTTACTTTCAGTCATTGTCTGTCTAGCAATAGGCGTGCCACTTGGGCTCTTCGCTTCATACGCTGGAGGAGTCCCTGATAGAGTCGTTGGTCTTGTGATGGACAGCCTGTACGCGTTTCCAGGGCTCGTGTTGGCTATTGCCATTGCCTCGACGTTAGGTAGAGGAGTCATAAACATGGCCTTGTCAATCGCCGTGGTCTATATTCCATCGTATTTTAGAGTCATTCGTAGTCAGGTTCTGAGCATAAAGGAAACATCCTATATAGAAGCCGCAGACGCAATCGGAGCTAGAAATCGAACGATCCTGAGCAGATATGTTCTGCCCAATATAGTGCCCTCAATAGTGGTCGTCGCAACAGTGAACTTCGCAGATGCGATTCTCACCGCTGCAGGACTGACGTTCATTGGGCTGGGAGTTCCTGTCACGGTGCCAGACTGGGGACTCGACTTAACGAGCGGACGAAGACTCTTGACTAGTGGAGCATGGTGGGTCATAGGTTACCCTGGGCTGATGATCATATTATTGGCGCTTGGCTTCACTCTGATGGGCGAAGGATTGAGCGAGCTGTTGAACCCGAGGCTTGAGCAATGAATGAAAGGACCGCTGATGAGTCCCATCTGCTTACCGTGAACGGACTTACTGTCGAGTATTGGACGAGACGTGGGAAAATTAGAGCAGTTGAAAACGCGTCGCTCACATTGGACAAACAAGAGACCCTGGGTGTTGTTGGCGAATCGGGTTCAGGAAAGTCGACGCTTGGCATGTCATTGATACGGCTCGTGCCCTACCCAGGCAGAATAGTATCTGGTGACATAAATCTTGAAGGCCAGAACATACGAAAAATGAAAGACGAAGAAATGCGAGACATAAGGGGAAGAAGGATCTCCTACGTTTTCCAGGACCCAATGACCTCGCTTAACCCTGTCGAGAAAATCAAGGACCACTTCGTCGAGTTGATTCAAACTCACGAACCGAAGGTTTCAAAAGCGCAAGCCCTAGAACGAGCAAACCAATTGTTCAGAGACGTTGGAATCCAACAGGAACGAATAAACGATTATCCACATCAGCTCAGCGGTGGCATGAGGCAGCGGGTGATGATTGCTCTGGCCTTGGCTTTAAACCCAAGCGTCATAATAGCAGACGAACCGACGACAGCCTTAGACGTCGTCGTCCAAGCCAAAATCCTCGACCTCCTCAACACTCTGAGAGACAGGTATGGAATGGCACTAATACTCATAACACATGACCTAAGCATAGTGCTTCAGAGAAGCGACAAGATCATCGTCATGTACGCCGGAAGAATAGTGGAGTACGCTTCCAGTGTCGACTTATATTCCAGCACTCAACACCCATACTCACAGGGACTACTGAAATCGATTCCCAATATCGAACTCCTTGATCAGAAACTTGAAGCTATAGAAGGCTCACCACCAGACCTTCTAAACCCTCCCAAAGGATGCCGATTCTGGCCACGATGCTCCTTCGCAATGCCAGAATGTCGGATAGAAGAACCACCGCTTTTCGAAACCAAAAAGAACCATCTTGTCAGATGTTACCTTTACAAGGATGAGACAAATGACCAGTGACGAGATTCTTCGAGTCGAACACCTGAAAAAATATTTCCCAGTTGAAAAGGGCTTCCTCGAAAGGCTTCTCACCACTTCCAGACGGTTCGTGAAAGCCGTGGACGACGTCAGTTTCTCGATAAACAAAGGCGAAGTGTTCTCGCTAGTCGGAGAAAGCGGATGTGGAAAATCAACAACAGGCAGGCTAGTCGTCAGATTGATTGAGCCGACTTCAGGTCAGGTATTTTTCGATCAACAGAACATAACAGAAATAGAAAAAGGGGCATTCAGGGAATACAGACGAAAACTCCAGATCATTTTTCAAGACCCATATGCCTCTCTCAACCCAAGAATGAAGGTCGGCCAAGCCGTCGGGCACCCTTTGGAAATTCATCATTTAGAAAAGGGCGACGAAGAAAGAAAAAAAGTCATGGAAATCCTGCAAAGAGTTGGGCTCACGCCGCCTGAACAGTTCATCAATCTCTACCCACATCAACTTAGTGGGGGACAACGCCAGCGAATTGCGATGGCACGGTCCCTCATTCTTAACCCAGAATTTATCGTAGCCGACGAACCCGTGTCAATGATCGATGTCTCGTTAAGGACCACGATAATTGATCTCATGCTTGAACTAAGAAAAGAGTTTGACCTAACTTACCTTTTCATAACCCATGACTTGGCAATCGCAAAATACATTTCCAATAGAATAGCAATAATGTACCTCGGAAAAATCGTTGAAATGGGAGACAAGAACGAGATCTTCTCAAACCCGATGCATCCATACACGCAAGCACTAATGTCCTCAATTCCTGTTCCAAACCCAGAACGAAGACGGGAAGCCATCGAACTGAAAGGTGAGGTGTCATCAGCAATAGATATCCCAAAAGGATGTCGGTTCAACCCAAGATGCCCATACGCCGATGAAAAATGCAGGACAACTGAGCCCGAATTGATACCCGTAAAACCTGATCATTTTATTGCTTGCTTAAAGGCAGAAGTGAAATAGAGACGCAGTTTATCTTCTCGTAAGAATAAACAACAATCATATTGCCGAAGCTAGTCAGCTTACGGAAGACGAATCAAGCGCGCCAACCATGGAACACGACACTATGTGGATATTCAGATGCAACAAAAGGAACTACTCTCATAAAAGAGTCTGACAACGACTGTAGGGGCTCTCCGCAAATTGGACTATGTTCAACAGATCATTCCACGTCTGTGGCCAAAAGAGACAAATAGAAACGAATTTTGGTAAGTTAGAGTTTCAGCTTTCTGAAAATGCTTTTCGAAGTTTTTCCTTTTTCTCGATAAGACAGGACCTCACAAAACTCGAGGATACTGCCACAATTCTTGCATTGAACATAACTTTTTTCACGGTTCGCCACGAGCCAAAACCCCTCTTTCGAGCCACATTTCGGACAAGTATTCATAGAACGCGCGAATGCTTCGATCTCATCCAAACCCAACTTCTGTCCCAAATTGTGGAGAGATTGCTGTCCGATTTATGTCTTATGTAGCACTCCTTCATGTGACAACCTTCGGTTCTTGTCCGAGACACTGATCTATAGCTACATGAAAAATAAGTCTGAAACTGCAAAATCGGCACATTTTGAATTCATCTGCAGTATTCCAGAATCTTTAAAGCCTTGATTAGTGACCATGCCAACAACTGCAAACAGGTCGAATCTGCCCTGATCAAAAATAGAAGAATATTCCAGAAGACATTTATCTTTTGCAAAGGTCTAACTACTCTGCTAACAGGAGAATTATTATGACTCGAAAGACGTTGTTGTCCGTCATTTTTCTCGCTGCAATCTCCATTCTCTTGGCAAAGCCCCTATTGGCGAGTACTTCAACATATTACGCGTTCGGATCCGAAAACCTGCCACAAGTTACTTACACTCTAACGATTACGATAGTCGGCAACGGATCTGTTTCCCTCAACGGTACAGGACCCTATAATTATAACGATACTGTCTTCATGATGGCGTTTGCAGACTATGGTTGGCTTTTCCACGGTTGGACTGGAGACCTGAATAGTTCTGCGAATCCTGGGATGATCGTCATGAACAGCAACAAAGTCGTTACCGCTAATTTTATCCCAGGCAATACTCTGAGTCTAACCGTCATGACCGATAAGTCGATTTACGGAGTATCGGACACTGTGAACATTAATGGAAGTCTAAAGTGGGTCCCTGGCAACATACCAGTAACCAACGGCATAGTCGCCATCGAGGTAAGAGATCCCCACGGGTCTCTATTCACCATCAGGACTAGGCCCACAGGATCCGCAGTTGGAACCAATTGGCTCGTTAACTTCACAGCGCTTTATCCTTGCGACCAGGATGGCGTGCCAAAGTACAGCTTCAAACCTCGTGAAGATGTCTGGATATACGCACAATGGAAAAACTTTGACCAGATCAACGCCCACAACGTGACCGAAACTATCGTTTTCTATGACCCAACCTCTGCAGCTATCGGCTTCAATGTCGCGTCAGGCACGCTTTCACCGAACTCGGTCAGCACCGTACATTTCAGAGCCGTCCAAATTGTCGATAGAGGCGTAATTGGGAATTTTGTCGTCTACGGCAGTCTTCTTTCCGCCTTTCCCAAAGATGGCGGATACCCATATTGTCAAGAATGGTCAGCAAGTTTATCGGTAACTTCATCATTAGGGTTGTCGCCAATTTCCACCAGTCGATCTGCGCTCTTGTCGGACCCAAATGGGACCTATAGTTTGATCTTCAGATTTCCTTCAGCGTCCGTACCGCACGGCCACTACAACATCTATGCAAGTACCTACGATTTCTACTATCAAGTTCTCATAACGAGTCATACAAGTTTCTATCTACCTTTGATTGGAGACATAAACCATGACGGAAGCGTGGACATCTTTGACGCGATCCTGCTGAGCAATGCTTTCAATACAACGCCAGGCAATGCAAAGTGGAACCCCAACGCCGATCTCAACGGAGATAGTTCCATAGACATATATGATGCGATACTTCTTGCAGCACATTTCAATGAATCCGGTTGATCCCAAGTCGTCGGTCAAGGATGCACGTCTATATCCATCCTTTTTTCCACACCTCCGCTATATTTTTCTAGACGGAATATTCCGCAAATGAAGTGCATGTTTTTTATCAACGCCGCTCAAGATTGAATGACCATGATAACTAGGCATCATAGAAGAATCTTCCATAGCGGTCTAAATAGAACCGTGAATCAACTCTACGATGATAGTTGGGAGCAGTTTAGTTAGACAACGTACTAAACGCATCAGATTTCCAGCGATAGTACTGAAAAAAGTCTCGCTCAACAGCGAGGGAAAAACAATGGCGCAGCGAAAGGAGAAGGCAGGGACGACTACTGCGAAGATATTCCTCTTACTTTTTCTACTTCTAGCGCTGTGTCTGCTTCCATACGTGAACCGTTCTTTTGCGAACGCCCAGATAGGAGCAGAGATTGATCTTTTCACGGACAAGGAACCCTTCAACGGAAAAGGTGCGAATCAGTCAAGTGACGCCTTCGAGCCCCAGGAATTGGTATTTCTCAGGGCGCTCGCAACGTACAATGGGGGTCCTGAACGCAATATGCTGGTTGCATTTCAAGTCAACGGCCCATCAAACCCGTTTGAAAACATTTCGATAGTAGGAGCCGGAACAACCAACGACACTGGATTCGCCGAGTTTTCTTTCAGGATTCCTTGGCCCAATTCCCAAGCAGAAGAAATCATTTTCGGTCAGTGGTTTGCTATTGCAACAACAAATATCGCAGGAGAGGTCGTAGTAGACACTATTACGTTCAGAGTAGGTTGGATCGTCAGTGTAGCCGAGCTCACAACTCTCAGCTCGCATTTTAGTCCTCAATCAGTTTTTGCGAGGCAGGACACCGTCGTGTTCAATATGACAGTCGAGAATATAGCTCGAATAGCCAAATTGGCCACAATAAAAGTTGCGGTTGAAGACTCAGAAAAGAATCCAATAATTCACATAGAAATGGAAAGCATGCTCTTCCCACCGGGAAAAAGTTACGTGCAGACCTACTCTGTGATACCTGTCTCTGCAGTTGTTGGCCCAGCAAATACTTCAGCCGCTGCTTTTACGGCGCCTCCGGAGAGCGGAGGAAGACTTTACAGCCCTGCCATTTTCACAACTTTCACCATTGCCGCAAAAGACATCGCCATAACTAGCGTCAGACCGTCAAAGGAGTCCATTATTGCAGGTGAAACAGTTGATATCGAAGTCACTCTGCTCAACAGGGGCAACCAGTCTGAGTCTTTCAATGTGAGCGTGTATTTCGATTCTACCATCATCGAAACCAAGGAGGCCAAAGATATCGCGCCTTTTGTGGAAGAAAAGATGTCTTTCACTTGGCAAACAGACTCTGTAAACCCTGGTTCTTATCAAATAAGTGCTTTCGCTCCGCTTCCAGGAGACATCAACCCATCAGATAACTCTTTCACGGATGGAATCGTCGAAATCAAGAGTGAACAAGCTCACGACGTTGCTGTCTTGACCGTTGTACCGTACCCTCGAGTTGTGAGCGTTGGGCAAGTCGTCGGCATCAGCGTTACGGTGAAAAACAAGGGAAACAACACTGAATCTTTCTATGTGACAACATACTACGAACATGTGGTCATCTCAAAGATACTGGTGACCGACCTTGTTCCCTCCGGTGAGCTTAATCTGAATTTCAAATGGAACACGACAGGCACCTTACCAAATACCTATGTAATCTCCGCAGTGGCTGACACTGTCGAAGGCGAAACACAAACCGCCGACAACACTTTTGTCGATGGGACGGTGACCATAACAACGAATGTCCAGTTTCTCCTGCCTCCTGAATGGTTGTTTTTCTTCATAGTAGTAATAATAGCCGGAATTGCGGGCGCAATCCTGCTTATCCTAATCCTTGCTTTGGACAGAATCCGTCGGCGACGGCCGCGCCCGGCGTACACGGTGCTGGCACATCCTCACATATGAAAAACAGGACTTTGTAAGTGACACCCAGTCGGGGGTCGCATCGTAATTTGGATGAAATGCTCTTAACCTCCAAAATGAGGTTCACGAAAAAATCTGAAAACGCGTTTTCGGGCTGAAAACAGAAGTGCTGTTGCTCACAATCTTGCCAAGGGCTTGAAAAATGCCCAGACGGCATGAAACGCTGAAGTTTTCCGAAACTAGCTACTATCCCACTTGGACACGATGTGCCAAAGCGCTATCAACAGGTAAACTGGAACAGTCATTATGAGGAACAGTCCGAAGAACAGTACAACTAGCCATTGCCAAGCTGTTGGAAATATCGCGCCAAACGTAGCGAAAGTTGGCCAACCCATTGCCAGCACGATTATCAGCGATATGATCAGGGCTATGATCGTCCATATTACGGCGATTCCTTGCTTCACGTTAATCGAAAACTCCACACGTTCACCTCCTATCCTGAAACCTACCCCTGTCTCTCCATCTTCACATGTTTATCACGGTTCTATGTAAATAAATACTTATGGAAAAATCCTCTATAACCAAACTACTCCACCATACAGCCACGCGGTTATCGCTCCAAAACACATAAATTCGTTCCGACCATTCTACAAAATCGGTCGGTCAACGGGCGGTAGCTCAGCCTGGCAGAGCTTCCGAGTCAGCTCAAAACTGTGATTGGCTGACGGAGACGCTGTAGATGCCTACCCAAGGTGGGTATCACCCAGCCTACCAGGCTAACAAGCAGAAACCGGACTGTCGCAGGTTCAAATCCTGCCCGCCCGACCAGACGTGAGGCTTTGATAATGGTCCTGATACTGAGCAGAAAAGACGTTGAACCTCTGATGGATATGGGGGAACTCATCAGTCTCGTTGAGAAGGTTTTCCTTCAATCCTACCGAGGAAAAGCCGTGTGTCCAAAGCGCGTTATTATCAACGTGGAGAAGCATGATGGTTTCATGTATTACATGCCAGCCTACCTGAGTGAGAGTGAGTCGTTGGCGATAAAAATAGTTTCTCAGTACGGTGAGAACTTCCGCAGGCATGGCATGCCGACTATAATGGCTTCGATTCTTCTGAACGATTCGCAGACGGGCAGACCCCTTGCGTTGATGGAAGGCGCTTACATCACTGCTTTGAGAACAGGGGCCGCGAGCGGCGTGGCGGCGAAGTGCCTTGCGCGAGAAAACTCGAAAGTCATGGGCGTAATCGGTACGGGAGTGCAAGCGAGAACGCAGGTTTGGGCTTTGTCCAAGGTGCTTAAGAAGATCGTTTCGGTAAAAGCGTATGACCTTCTTCCTGAAAGGGTTGACCCGTTTGTTGAGGACATCTCTGCGAAATATGGCTTGAATGCAGAAGCAGTTCGAAGCAGCCGGGAATGTGTCGAAGACTCTGATGTCCTGATCGTGGCTACCACATCTGAGACGCCTGTCTTTGACGGGAATTGGCTGAAAAAAGGAACACATGTGAGTTCGATCGGAGTCTCCGGGGTTGAGGGGCGAGAATTGGACGACGCGACTGTGAGAAAGGCGAAGATTGTTGTCGACAGCAAAGAAGGTGCTCTTTCTGAGAGTGGTGACCTGATCGTCCCAATTAGAAATGGAACGTTGCGTGTGGACAGTGTTTATGCTGAGCTCGACGAGATAGTTGGGGGCAGGAAGCCTGGACGAACGTCGGATACCGAGATTACGTGCTGGAAAGCTGTGGGCTTGGCTATTGAAGATGCTGCCGTGGCAAGGTTGGTCTATGACAAGGCAATGAAGGAAGGAATCGGAAAAGAAGTTGACCTGTAGGCGCTTGTTTTCTCATGCTCGCGTGGTGAGACCTGTCAGGCTCCACCGGTCTTGTGCGGGCTCTTCCTCCGATGGCGTTTCAGCAGTTCAATCCGGCCTTGAGAAGCGTTTACCTCCGTCAAGTCGCGTGTCTCGATTAGGTCTGCGGGGTTTTTTTCGGGTCGGTGAACAATGGGAATGGTTTTGCCATACAGTTTTTCCGCTAGAATCGCGCCGACGGCGATTATCGGCTCGGTTTCCAGGTTGATTATTGCGTTTGGGGCTTTGTTGCATCTGATGGCTTCAAGAATTGTTGCAGCGCTTGTGCTCGACCCTATTCCACGGGGAAAAATGAGGATTTTTCCGGAAACGTTTTTTCCATAAAGGTCGTGTCTTCTGTTCACGATGCGGCCAGATTTGGGGTCGAGTGAGTCGTATAGGCAGAGCGGTTGTCTTGTCACGAGTGCCTCTCCTCTCGCGATTCCTTGCACTACTGGAACGCATTTTATTGTGATCTTTGTCAAATGGTTTCTCCTCATTGCTTCGTTGCCACTGCTGCCTCGACGCACTTTTCCATGTTGCCGATTCCGACTTCTGTGAATTTGCTCGTCGAGACCCACGCCATTTTCACTGAGTCTGTCATCAAGGTTTTTCCTTTAAAAGGCACGAAGTTCCAGCAAGTGTCGGCAATCACGTTTCCGCCGGATGCTTCGATCGTGTCGACCGCTCCGATTTCAGCCGCCAGAGTCTTTGCGGCTCTGCTCGTCAACACCATCAGTCTCACATTTTTCTTCACTTTTTTGCCCTTAAGAAGCTGGGCGAGTTTTGTGAGTTCTTGCACTGAACAGTGCGGGCATCCGAGGCACACCACGTCGACGCTGTCTCGTTTGAGGTTGCACAGTTTCTGTCTAGTCTGCTCAAGCTCGTCGACTCCTATGGATATCTTTTCTTCCGGTCTGGAACCGTGGAACGCCTGGGCGAGAGTTTTTGCATCAGGTGTGACGCCGCAAAGGTGACTGAGACCCACGGAGCCTCCGACTGCCGCGGCTGCACAATACGACTTGAGCTGGTCAGTCGTGACGTCCTTGGGTATTCCCTTGACGACTGGGACTCTTGCTTCCGCGATGGATCCGATGAAAAAGCCTATCGTTCCATAGTCTGTCGAATCTAGAGTTTCAAAGCAATTGTTGTCGAGCTCGAAAAGCAAGTTTCCTCTTCTGTTCTCGCCGCGATACAGGCCAAAATTAGGGTATTTGCCCACAACGGCTGAGCACACGTCGGCTAGGTCTCCCAGTCTTTCAGTTCTGGCACCGACGACCGTGTTGGCAAAGCCGATGGCGTTAGATTCGCCCCAAGCGATATTTTGACCGAGCCTGATATTTGCTCCATATTGGTAGGGGGCGCACGTCCATGTGGGAGTTGCACCCATTCCCACCAGAGCGTTCGCAAGCTTCATCTGCTTCTCTGCTATGCGCGATGGCACGTTGAGCTTTTTCCACAATTCAAAATCGATGGATGATGGGTTCAGCGTTGCCGGAACTCGAAAACGCGTTCCCGAAGTGTACAGTTTCTCGACAAGCTCTAGGCCTGAATCGTTGATCCATCCATAGGCGGCTCCGTCGATATGGACGTTTTCGATGTTCAGCATCGTGTCCGCATCGTACATCTCTCCAAGCTTGACGAGGACGGACATGGCGATTATGGCTCCTTCGCCGTGTTCACCCTTCAGCAGTGCTTCGTCTTCACGCGTTAGGAACATGCTGACTCGACTCAACCTGTAATGAATTGAAATGGGCTTCTGGGGCTAATTAACCCTAGTCTTTGGCAACCTTGGAAAGAAGTGGCAGTGACGACTATGAAGCCTCTGGATAGGAGGAAAGATTTGTCAAGAGGATCGCCTGACTCAAGGACGAGTTGCTGAAAACCGGTTATGTACGCGTTGCCGGAGATCTCTGGAATTATGGCGGGGTATTCTCCAACACTTGACGTGGCCGCTATCCTTCCTCGAAACAACGTTCCAATAATGCTTTCGTGCACAAGTTCGTCCCCGACTTTCATTTTTCCCTTGGCGAAGAGATCCGCCATCCTCGCGGACGTCCCCGTACCGCAGGGCGATCTGTCAAGGCCCGCTGGTGCCACGACCACGACGTTTTTCATGTCAGCTTCAGGGTTTGTCGCGGGTCCGGTGAACTGAATGTACAGGACTTTCATCAGACTGTCGTCTTTTGGATGCTTCATCCTGATCTGTTCTTGAATTGCTTTTCTGAGAATTTCGCCGTATTCCACCAGCTTTCCTGCTTCTTCAGGAACTATGTCGAGCCCAAAGTCTTTTGCTGAAACGATGGCGTACAAGCTACCGCCGTACGCGATGTCTGTCTTGATTTTTCCAAACTGTTCCGTGTTTACGGTGACATCCCGCATGTACGAGAAAGATTCCACGTTTTTGAGAGTTATCTCTTCCACTTTTCCATCACTGACTTTGACGGCCAGGTCCACGAGTCCTGCGTGAGTATCAAGTCTGATATTAGTGACAGGCTCGACCACTCTTGCTTGTCCAGTTTCGATTAAGTATTTGGCTATTGCTATCGACCCGTGTCCACACATCGGAACTAGGCCTATCGGTTCCATGAACACGATTCCCGCGTCAGCCCCCGAAACCGTGGGTTCTGTGAGGAACGCTCCGCACATTGTGCTGCGGCCTCGAGGTTCGTACAGGACCATTCTCCGGAGGTTTTCAAGATTCTTTTCGACAAAGGCGTTCTTTTCTCGCATGTCATTACCCTGAATTCTGGGAAATCCGCTCGCGACTATTCTGAATGGTTCACCGGCGGTGTGAAGGTCTACAACCGTCAACATTTTGGATAGATTCATGAAAACCAACTCTATTAACCAGTTCAATGGCCATTAAAAACTCTTTCCAGTCTGAAGCAGAGCCTGTTGAACTCAGAAGGACTTTTGCTTGGAAAAATCTTACTCTTCTTTTTTGCTTTTCAAGTATCTTTTTTTAAGTTCCTTTGCAAACCTCTCCACTAATTCATCAGCGGCCTTTTTGAATTCTTCCACGTCGGTAGTTACGAGGAACTTCTTCTCGTCCACGAAGACTTTCACTTCATTAAGAAATTCGTCTTCAACGAGGCCTGATGCATGTTTTGGAAAGTCAGTCAACCTGCTCAACGCGTCCAGCAGTCTGAACGGACCATAGAGCGGCGGTTCTTCGATGCAGTTCCGCGCACTTGTGGCCAAAAACAATGCTAGCTCAAAGAGGTACTCGTTTCCGTCATAGGTGTTCGTTGTCATGCCCGTGCCTCCTTCAACTCTAGTTTTTGACCGAACTTGTTGAGGTACAGAATCTCGTTCAAGGGCGTTCGGCGTGGAGGCGCCGGAATACTGTCTGGATATCCAACGATGACTATGAGTTCTGGTTCTATGCCTTCAGGAATGTCGAGTATTTCTTTCATGGCACCGTGGGAGAAAGATTTCACGACACAAGTACCTAATCCCAGTGCGAACGCGGCCAGCTGAATGTTCTGGACTGCCATCGCGCAGTCGGCAATCGTCAAATAATCGCGCCCGAGCGTACCTCCGATTCGTTGTGCCCTCTTCTTATCAGAGCATGCTAGGATGGCAAGAGGAGCCTGTCCGAAATAGCCGGGGGAGATCTTACGGACCATTTCGAGGATGCCATGGTCTTCCAGGACGATGAATAGCCATGGTTGAATATTTCCGCCCGACGGTGCCCAACGTGCCGCTTCCAGCAGTTTGCCCGTTACCTCTCTTTCAACTGGTTTCGATTTGTATTTTCTGACGCTTCTGCGTCCTTTTATCGCTTCAAATACATCCATTTCTCTTCCTCAGCAAGAACCACACTACAGTGAAATCTTCACACTCAAAAGATTTTTGACAACGCTTATAAGGCGACGGCAAAAATAACTTTCCTCTGGAAGTGAAAAGAATGCCTCAATACTATGAATACGAGTTGGCTAGAGCAGCACGCATACTTGTCTCAGAATGGTTCAAACTGAAACCTGGAGAAACCTTTGTCGTGACAGGAGACACTGAGTCGGACCAACGCGTTGTCGAAGCCACAGCAGCAGCTGCATTTGCGATCGGAGCAAAGCCTCTTGTGATGTGGAACGCTTCCCCGCGAGGAGTTGGCAAAGCCGCAGATCCGGATCTCCCAGCAGAGGCAATCGAAGCAGTTCTGAAGGTTGCCGACGCATGGTGCGAGTTCAACAACGAATGGATCTTCTACTCAACGCCGTACACAAACGCCATGGAAGCTAACAAGAAGATCAGACACGCGTGCTACGTCGGAATGAACGTGGATATGATGGTTCGAACGATCGCCAGAGTCGACATAAAAGCACTTCAGAAGTACGAGGAAAGACTGCAGGCACTGACGAAAGCAGCCGAACACGTTAAGATGACCACGCCAGCAGGAACCGACATCGAGTTCAACAACGATCCGAAAAGACCGATGATAATTGAAGTGGGATATGCAGATACTCCCGGATCACACATGCTCGGAGGCCAGATAGGCTGGTCGCCTATCTTCGACACGATAAACGGAACAATAGTTTTCGATGGCTCAATAAATCCGCCGCTAGGCTTATGCAAAACACCAGTAACATTGCGCATCAATAAAGGAAAAATCGAGAAAGTCGAAGGCGGACAAGATGCAATGGTATTTGACACATGGCTCAAGAGTTTCAACCATCCCCTTATGCGGAGCATGGCTCACGTCTGTTACGGCTGCAACCCTGGTGCAA
>Ga0315289_10004854_pt1 | contig 19997 bp, 36 predicted proteins | sample YL17G11_40_MG_FD_203452 | JGI IMG/M metagenome (GOLD analysis project Ga0315289, IMG submission 203452) | Sediment microbial communities from Yellowstone Lake, YNP, Wyoming, USA - YL17G11_40 | ecosystem: Environmental > Aquatic > Freshwater > Lake > Sediment | place: USA: Wyoming | collected... | reverse complement strand
GATGGACTACATGCGAGATGGATGGACGGGCATGAGACCTGGCTCGAACTGAGCGCCGAGCCGATGGAAGAATACGACCGCGTCTTCAGACGGCCAATCGAAGCAGAAGAGGTCCTGGAGATACCGACGGTTGCGACGAAATTGGAAACGCTCCAGAAGGCCGTAGACGACATTGAGAGAGACATACGCCAGCTCCGGACGAAGGAGCGAGACTTCACATCTTCGAACATTGAGATGGCAAAACGACTGGGCAAGCTGAACGAATACGAAGAGCTGCTGAGACAGCGGGACGAGCATATGTGGCGCGGGAATCCGGAGCATTCGGAAGAGGATACCTTCGATGTCATCGTCAAACTGGATTCCTATGACCAAGAGCAGTCGAGCATTAAGGTCCAAGGACCACAAGGTGACTATACCTATCTGCTAATCCCGGTCCGCAGCGGATTTGTCCGAAACGATGAGATAGCCTACGGATACAACAACGAACAGGACGCTTTCCAGGCTGCCGTGACCCAGCTGACCGAGATTGGTTGCTACTTCTCAGAGCAGGGAGCCCCTCGTCAGTTCAAGCCAGGTGGGCGCAGTTTCGATATGGTGGTGAGACTGGATGAGACACATGATGAAGCCACGAGCGTTCAGGTAGACACTGCTTTCGGGGCGACAGTCTTTGCAATATTCTCCGTCAGAGAAGGATGGGTCGACAACTTCCTCACGGATTATGGATACCTGAGCGAACAGCAAGCCGTCAAAGTCGCCACGAAACCAGTCTACTCATCAATAGGAGCGGAATCAATAACGGCAGAGGTTTCCGAGATGCCGATAGAAGAGACACCGATAACGAGCATCCAGGAGCACATCGACGATATCGAGCGCGAGATTCGAGTTCTCAGGAGCAAAGAGAGGGACTTCACCTCCCCCAACATCGAGGTCGCGCATCGCCTGGGAAAGCGTGCGGAATACGAACGGCTGCTCAAGGAGCGCGACGAGGCGATGTGGAGAGAGAATCCCTGCGCCCGGATTAAACGCGCTCTGTAGGCCAAAGAACAGGCTCTAGGACGATTCTGAAGGCTCGGTCGGAACCTCGGCCCACATGAGTTCGTCTCTTTGCTTAAGCAGTGCCTCGTACTCGGTATCGCCCATGAGCTTCGCCACGCCAACCGGCGACAGGTCGAGCTTCATCGCAAGGTCGTTGTCGTCCTGATAGAGCTTCTCGATGTAGCGGTTGAAGTCCGTCTCTTTGGCGTCAATCTTAGCCTGGATGCGCTCCAGGTCGGACTCCTCGACGGGAATCTCCTTGATGGGTTTGCCCTTCCTGACCAGCGGAGCCTTCCAGAACGGAGAGATGAAGCTCTTGCGTAAGTTCACAGATTGGAATGTGATGGCGTGACCTTCAGGCTTGTTCCATTCAGGACTGGCCCAAGGACTAAGCCTGTTTGAAGACTTAATCAGAGAGTAGGAGATGACATCGTCTTTGAGACTGATGTGACCTAATTCGGCTGGTCCAGACATCAGGATGCGCTCGATGGCAGCCGCGAGCACCGGCGATGGATGCTTGACGAAGCTCTTGTACTCAGAGTGCGAGTAGTAGCCAGCATCGTAGAGCGTGAGCTTGAACATGACCGGAGGTTTCGTCATATATCTATCTGGCCTTGTCCTAAGAACTTCAATTCTAGTCACACCGTGCTCGTCCGGCCAGAGAGATTCGAGAAGAGCCACGGGCACACCGCCGACGGTTGCGCGGACCTCGTGAATCTCACCCTTGACTCGACTCTTCTCCGCGCCCTTCTCAAACGGGCTTGAGACCCAGTCATGCAAGCGGACGCTCAGATGCATACCGTCATAGTCTGCATCATACTCCTTGGCGTCCCAGAAGCGAATGGCTAGACCCATGATTTCCGGGGAATCCACTATCCTGGCGAATCCGGAGGCTTCGCTGAGGGCGGCGGCGGACTTCTCAGTCCCGCTCATGGCCGACGCCCTTCCTTCTTTTGGGTTGGTCCTGGGAATGTTGAAAGCATCGTCTGGAATCTCCAGCGTGCCCGACTCCTTGAAACGGTCCAGGAAACCCTGCTTCTGCTCGTCCGTGAGATAGTTGTACCAGCTAAGGCTTGCGACCGTGCTGATGTTCCTAACCATCTCAGGGGGAAGCTTCTTCGAAAGCTCTTTCGCGTAAGCATCCCAGAAGACACTCGTCGGCCTCTGAGGAGTTCCGACATAAGTATCTGTGCCGGGCGTCGGGAACGGACCGCCCTCGACCTGCTTCGCAAGCTCTGGCTGAGGCGCTGGTGCAAGGGTAGGTTGGGGCATAGCGGGCGGCGCCGGGGGAGCGCCCTCATCTGGATAGAGCGTCTTATAGACTTTTCCTCCGCACAAAGAGCAGGTCGCAGTGACCATCACAGTCTTGTCAGGGCCGGGAGACTGTTGCGCACCTATTCCGCGCACGATTGAATCGTCCTTCGAGCAGTAGAATGCATCGGCTGTTATCTCGGTCAGGTTTTCACCACCTTTTGAACATGGGGTCGCTGTCCTGGTAACTTAATCGCCTGTACACCTTAAAGAACTCATCGGCCAACTTGCCGACATTGGGCATCGGGACCACATGCTTGCTGAGATTGCTGGCCCTCTTGAGCGCCTCATCCATGTAATGCTCGTGCGTGTTCACGATGCAGATGGTCTGGACATTGGCCTCCTTCTTCATGCGCTGAATCTGGACCTTAGAACGCTTAGGGTCGTCCCCGAACAGGTCGAAGTCCGAGACGATGATGCAGACCTTGTTGCCAGGCTTCTGCTTAAGCTTCTTGAACATCTCCCGAATCTTGAACAACGGGACTCCCAGTTCCGTCCCACCGAGGCCCTGCATCCCGCCTATGCGGTACTTGGTCGTCTCGTACTGCTCGAAGAAGGTCTTAATCTTCTGGAAGCGGTCGCCGAACGCGAAGATGCCCCAGTTCTCATCAGGCAACCACATGCCTGCGACCTCGGCGATAATAGTGAGCGTGTTGACCATCGTCTCGAAGTCCGTGGAGCCGGACAGGTCCACGACCAAGGCGAGCGTGGTCTCCGACTTCTCGTACCGGACGGTGTTCTTGCTGTAGATGTCAGTGATAGGACGGTTCCTCGCCTGCACGACGGCCTGTGCTAGGATGCCCTGCATCATCCTGCCTTGAGGCTTATATCTGACAGTCTCGTACTTCGGTTTGGACTCGAACTTAAGCATGTTCCTCATGCGCTGGATGATTGATGCGAGAGAATCTCTGCGACGCTTGTAGGCCGCTTCGTCTGGCCTCGGATACTCGATGTCCTCACCTGTGCCAGGACCAGCTCCGAACCCTTTGCCCTTAGTGGCAATCTTCAGAGCCTGCTTCTTCTCCTTGTCTTCCTCAGCAGCCTCGGCTCCGGCAACGAGGTCCGTCGGGGCCTCCAGCTCCTTCTTGCCGTATGGCGCTGGCCAGTTGGCTGCGGACATGCCGCCGCCCTTGACTATTCGGCCCTCGGGCTTGTCCTCATCGGAGGGCATCCCATCAATTGGCTGGCCCCCGCCATCGCCGCCGTACCGAGGCTTGCCCTCACCAGCGCCCTCGACCCCGTCAGGAGCGTACTTCTGCATGATGCGGTAGAGGTTGTTCGCGTCAGGGAACAGCTCCTTGAGCCAGATGCGATGGGTACGGGCTTTCCTGAGAATCTCTGCACCCTTATTCATGTCGTCGCGCCATTCCTGGAGCATGTTCGGGAAGTAGTCCTTGATGAGTTCGTCGACTTCGGCGTCCCGGCCATAGAGCCCTTTGATGGCAATGAACCGATTGATGATTTCCTTACTCGGTGGAACGCCCTTCCAGTCTGAGGCTGCCTTGGCCGCCAGTTCGGCGATTTCCTTGCGCTCGGTCCAGACCCAAGAGGCCCCGAGCACCCTGTGCCAGTCCTTGAGATTCTCGCCGACTCCGTGCCTGTAAGGCTCGGACATCCGGAAGTTGATTCTGGCATCCTCGACCAGGTTCCTGATGAGCTGGGTCAACTCGCTCGCGTGCAGACGCTTAGCCCAGTCCTTGTACTGCTGGTCGACTTCGACCGTGTACTTGATGTGCCCTGCTTCGTGGAGCGTCTCACCCTTGAGCGCGATGAAGACAACATCATCGTAGGCCCGCAGGTTCTCGGGGACGGAGTTGTAAGTGATGTAGATGGTCGATAGGTCCGTTTGGGCAGTGTGAATATCATCCCTGAAAAGGACTGGCACATCCTCTCGGTTCGTGGTCGAGATGACGCAGACAGACCTCAGAATTTCAAGCCGCTCCCTCGTCGGGGCCGGAACGGGCTTGCGCTTTTCCGCCATGTTGCCTCCTCAATCGTACCGCTTTATCTTGGCGACGCTCTCGACCCTGCCGATTGCATCGAGCACGAAGTCCAGCTCCTCCTTCAGCTCTTTGTAGCGCTTGGAGTCATAGTCCGGGCTGCTCTTGCCGAAATCCTGGTCGACTATCGCGCCGAGGACCCTAGCCTTATCCTTGTGCTCTCTGAGAGCCTTTTGCTGGATGACCTTCTTCTCGATAGCGTCTTGGAGCAGCGTCTCGATGTCCGTCAGCCAAGCCCTGATGCAATCATATTCCATGTCGATGAAGGCTGCGTAACCGACATCCGTCGTCCCGATGGGAAAGACTCTCAGCTTAGCCACATAGCCGCGCTCAGTGTATTCGTCGCGCCACTTGTCAACCTGCTTATTGAGCGCTTCGACCGCAGTCTCGGGAACCCTCCAAAGAGACTTCTGGAGCAGAGCACAGCCATAGTGGAACCGAAGCTCGTTCCTGATGGCCCACCGCTTCGAGTTGAGGAAGTTGCGTTCGGACTTCGGGAGGTGCTTTATATTTTCGGATGGTATATCGTAAGCAAGAATCCACAGCGTCGAATCGAGGTCCTCAAGGTCGATGCTGATAACTCCCCTCGCCAAACCACTCACCTCCCACTTAGGCCGTGACCGGGACACTGGCCTCCATTTCGTTCCGCAGCCAAGTTGCAGTTGAAGCAGAGAGCTGCAAACCGTGACTTGTCTGGATGCTCGATTGCTTCCCGAAGCATTGCATGATGGCACTTCTCCTTCCGATGTTCTCTACCATCACCATTGATGTGATGCAGGGTTCCGAAACGGAGGAGGTCTTCACCACAACATGGACAGACTCCACAGATGTGCCCCGACTTAGGCTCGCCATACGCTATCAGGAACTCAACCCTGAGCTTCTCGGCAGTTTCCTTTCTTCTCAGGTTGAGTTCAGACCTGTGCTTGGCCAGGTAGCGTTCTTGCTGCGCCCGAATTATCTCTGGATGTTCTTTGCGGTAGTTCTTCATGTAGTCTGGATGAGCCTCCCTCCACTCGGCGAGATGCGCTAGGGCCTCTGCTCTGTGAGACTCGCGGTAGACCTTGTTCTGAGCATCGAATCTTGCTTTATTGCGAGCGTAGTATGTCTTGTTGTACTCACGCCGTTTAACGGGGTCTCTTGTCACGGCCTTCACCTCAGTCCTGCATCGATTCTTCCTGCTTCATTATCTGCTCAGCGCTCGTCTTACCCTTCCAAAGCGCGTTGACAGTGTCCCGCTCGGTCTGGAGATACATCGCGGCCATTATCTCCGCTATCTCCGCGTCCTTCAGCTTCTCCTGGATGGAGAGCCTTGCGTAGTTGAGCAAGTTGCCGGTCGTGATGGGCGTGCTGAGCCTGCCGACCCTGTACAGCGCCCTCGTCTGGTTGGCCATCGAGACATACTTCATGGCCTCCTCGTGTGAGCACTTAGTCTGCGTCTCAAGCAGGCGCGATTCAGCCTGTTGCGTGAGATAAGTCAACTCCAGGGACTCGAACCGCCTGAGCTGAGCGATGTTCATCGTGAAGGTGCCTGCGTATCCCGCACGCTCCGCAGGATTCATCCCAATGACTAGGTAGTGCTTGTCGCTTCTCTGGAGCATCGGCTCCTTGATGCCGAGCCTCTTCAAGATGGGACTATCCTTCAGCTCGGGGACATAGAGCTTCTTCCTGAAGTCGCTCAGCATGTTCATAATCGTGAGGACAGAAGGCTGAGCATAGTTAAATTCATCAAGGAACAAGACCTGCGGTTTCTTCGGGTCTCTGCCCTCAGGCACAGTCAGCCAGTCGACGACCGGACCTGTCCTCTGAACGGTCGTGGTCGCACCATCTCTCGCAGTCAAATAATCCTGGGCGAGGAGGTCCCAACGACTCGTGTCCGTCGAAAGCGCGAACTCGTACAACTCCCACTTGTGCTTCTCCGTGAGGAACTGTACGATGGTCGATTTGCCGACCCCGGTTTCGCCGATGAGCCTCAGGTTCCCGCTAACCCGAAGAATAGCCATTGCTTTTCGCTCATAGTCATTTTCGTCTATGAAGATTGTCGGCATATACTGGCCTCCGTAGTTTTTCTTGCGCACCGCGCCGGACTACCATGTGGTAGTATAGAGTTGCCGCCCTTTAATCTTTTCGGGGCCGCCTCCCCATCCAAGGGTGCTTTCCCTTGTAGGCATACTCATCCTTCGAGAGCTTGTGAATCGAGACCCGCGCCTGACACCGCGTGCACCATGTAGTTGGCTTCCGGCCCGGCCTGACCTTCCTTTCGCCTCGTTTTAAGATGTGGCCGTCGGCGTCTTCGTAGATGGTCATCGTGCCCTGTCCTCCCGGAGCATCCGCTCAAGAGCCTTGACCCGCCATGCATCCCTGAAGGTTGCCATCTGTTTGAGCGGCCAGTCTGAGTCGAGATAGCCGAGACCCTCCCTAGACTTCGCAGCCTCCCTGCCCTCCTTGTTGATTCGAGCGTAGAGTCTCTTGTGACAACGCTTGATGTGCCGAAGCGCGTGGTAGAGAGAGTTAAGCTCCAGGTCGAATGCCTTGGTCTCGCCACAGTGACACTGCACCGTGAACTTCGAGTCGAGCTTCATCGAGCCTTCCCCTCGTTGAGCTTCGTGATGAGCACGCTATCTCCGCCGCCCATACAGTCCTCGACCATTCTGATGGCGTCACCGAGCCGGTCCTTCGCTCGTCTGTTGCCCATCTCGTCGCGGATGTGCCAGAGCAGGGTGTGAAGGGCTCGAAGCCCTCCGATTTCGACCTCGATTGTCTGTGTGTCAGGAATCATATTTGCCTCCCTTCTCCTTGAGCCACTTCTCGAAGCCTACCATTACCGCGAAGACATTGGGACCACAGATATCCTCTATAGCGAAGACGATATGGAGGTCTGCGTGCTGTGACTTGACCTCATGCTTCGCACCCTCCAGCGCCTCCTTGAAGCCCAACTCACACCCGGCGCTGAAAGCATCCGACAACATCTGCTTAAGCTCCTCGATGGTCAGCTTCCGGTCGTTTCCGACCTCGAACGCTTCAGCGCTCATGTGTTCAGCCCTCCGTTCGACGGCCAGCTCACCCTGATGGCGGCATTGTCTGGCTTCTCTTTCATCGCCTCCAGCTCCTTCACCATGCACTTCCTGCACAGGCCCGTCTTTGCTGTTGAAATGATGTGCTGGCTAATCATCTCCTGAGGGTCTGGGACGAGGTTACTTTCCCTGAACATGATGCGCTCCGTCTCGACCTTGGTGTCGAAGACCGGAGTCGCCCAATCTCCACACTGGCTGCATCTGCGCCTGGAGTCTGAGTCGTTCATCAGTGAGCCTCCACCATATCGACCAGAGCCTCGTGATTGCCCTTTCTTAGGCCATACATCAGTTCCAGAGCGTCGATTATCCTCTTGCCCTCTTCCGAGAGGAGCGGGATGTAACCGACGACGATGCCCATGTCCTCTAACTTCCTCAGCGTTATAGAGGTCGCCCCAGGGCCTACACCGAGAACCTTCTGGAGCTGCTCGCCCTTCTCATCGGAGATGGCGCCCTTGAGATACCTGCCAGTCATCAATTCCCTTAGGACCCGCACATTAAGGTCAGTCACTATGGACTTACCGGCATTTGGATTCCTCGCTCCCGCCTTCGGCCCCCTCGCTCCCGCCTTCGGCCCCCTCGCTCCCGCCTTCTTCTTGGACATCCTAGTCAACCTCCACCTCACCCGTGAGCTGCCAACCCTTCTTCTCCATGTTCGTGTACTGTCTCACCGAGACTGGCTTGGCAACTATGCCTCCCGGCAGCGTCCTCAGAGGCACCGGCCAACCGTCCCACACGAGACCTTTGAGCACGAGCTTGACCAGACGCACCTCGTCGTTGACCGAGATGCGTTCCTCTTCCCCGTACTTCTCAGCACGGTCCGTGTTGAACTTCACGAGGTCTAGACTAGAGAGCTTGAAGAGATAGTGCTCAAGCTCGTAGGCGTTCAGGGCCTGGATGAATGGGAGGGTCCTGAGGTCGTCAGAGTGGTTGCTCTCGAAGGTCGCGTAGAATCTGGTAGACTTGCTGAAGCATGGGCGCTTCTTCGCTGCCTTTAACTCAGCATTCAGGTAATCAGCTAGCTCCTGGGAATCGAACACGAAGCGGGCGTTGTCTACAACGAAGTCTCCGAGCGGAGGGTCTTTCGTTCGGGCGATGAGTCCTTTGATGAGCGCGGCGGGAAACTGACCAGCGTTCTTCTTCACATCCCATTCGACCACATAGTTGTCGATAGACCGCCTGTCTCTTACGAGCCACTTGGCTTTCAGAGAATCGTTAGGGTAGACTTCACGGAGCACTTCCTTCTGAACACCCCTCTCGATGCACATGTGCATCACGCGGTCTGGATTAAACATATCCACCGTCTTGAGGAAAGAGTTGGTCCTGATGAAGCCGACATACTTGTATCTGCGGGTGTCTCCGTAGTTCTTCATATCTCCTTGACCTCCGTGTGGCCCAAGACGCGGCAGCCGGTTATTATCCCGTAAGGGAGTTGCTCGATGTGCCAACCGTCAGAATCGGGGTCTCCAATCTCGTGGGCGATGACGATACAAGTCACCATCAGCATGACCACAACGCCGTAGCTGCGCGTGACTTCCAGCTCGGGAAGCTTCTTGAGGTCCTCTGTCGTCTGGCGGTCGAGCGACTGCGTATCTATCCAGCGAATCTCGACGATGTCACCCTTGACCAGGTGCTGTGGCTTCTTGAGACGACCGCTCATCGCTTGCTCACCTTCTTCTGATTCGCCTCGACGGAGAGCAGCACAGCCCCACCGGCGCAGTCGTCGCACACATCGACATCGACCTTGCTGCCCTCGATGCCGATGCCGTGCGTAGTCTTCTTTCCGCAGATGCCGCAGGGCTGCCCACCTGGCTCGTACCACACAGTCAACTCGTACAGCTTGCCCGTGCTCTCACCACCTACAGCCTGATTTTGCCATCAAGCCACTTCTGGAAAAGCAGTTTGGCTGTGCCCGTCTGCGTTCTGCCCTCGTCCCTGCACTTGGCCCTGAAAGCCTCGACGAGCTTCGGGTCGAGTTTCAAGGGCATCTGCGTCTTTGGTGTTCTCATATCAATCCCTCCGCTTCAACTCCCTGTCGACGAGCTTCTCCCGCTCTAGCGCGGCCTCGTTTTCCTCCATCTCGGCTGCAAGGTTGTCAGCCTCTTCTGACATCTTCTTCTTGTGAAGAGCCTCCACCATCTTGACAGCCATTGCCGTCTTCTCAAGCTGGACCTCCAGCGTCTTGATAAGCGTCGCCATCTTCCCAAGCTCCTTCCTCGCGGCGTCGATGTCAGCGTAGACACCTTCGGCTGCCTTTAACGCTCTTGGAAAGAGCCTGTGCCACGCCTCGCGGTTGTCCCTGGCCTTGTCGAGCAAGAGCATGACCTTTATCAGCGGGCGCTTGTCATTATTGAGTACCCGAGATTTTGTTGGTGAGCGGAGCTTAATCGTATACCGCTTGACGAGCTTGTGCTTCTGTACATCGACAAGAAGATACTCTCCATCGCCATACTCGCTGGTTTCGAAGTCCTCTTCGACTTCACTCTGCGATGGAATGGCTACATACATTCCGATGGTTTCTATCGCGGTTTTTCGACACGGATGACCTTCCGTATCCATCGTATAGACAACTATCCTTCGCATCGCATATCTCGGGAGGTCGAGCACTTCTCCGACATCCTCCCCTTCATCATCTGGAACAGGTGCGAGGTCCCCGTGACCTTCGTCCTCCTCGTAATCCCGAGGAGTTTCAGAACCACAATCCTCGGCGGAATCACACTTGTTGCATTCGTCATCTTCAGCGCAGTAATTCCCGAAACAGTCCGGGTGCGAGTCGTCAGAGATATTCTCATGCAGCATAGGTTCGCCAACGGCACGAGGACCGAGCTTCATTCGTTCACCTGCTTCTCGTCTCAGATGACGGATGCGAAGACACATTGCCTCGTCTGTCCGCTTTGGAAGAGCGTTCGATGCGACGAGCCCCCTGACAAGGCTGGCCGCAGAGATAGAACCCGCGTCCTTCATCGCATCAAAGAGTATTTTGTCCTCAGGCTTAGACCAGGGCATCCGACCGAGTCGTGCCAATCTCCGACCGGATAGGGATGATTTTGCGGCCACTCCGTCCCGGCGTTTCGATAGGAGCTTGTAATATCTAGCGACGGCGCCGCCAACTGCTCTGCCTGGCAGCAAACCTTCCCTGAGGATTCGCCTGGCTCTCTTCTCGAAATCACCTTTCAACAGGTCCATGCGCCTGATGAGAATCTCGTCTTCACGCTTTGACCAATATTTTCCACTTGGCATTTTTCTCTCCTGAGTCTATATCCCGACGGGACGCGGTCCGGACAACCATATGGTAGTCCGGAGCGAGAGCCCCGTTTCGGTCCGTGACTGGCGGACCATCATCAGGGGATTTATGGAGAGCGCGGAGTGGGCCGTCGGGAGCGCGGACTTTCTCTGCCGGGTTTGACAACAGGTCGAAGAACCTCTCCCGATATTCCCGAACAATTGACCCCTCCATTGAGCGTGACATGTTGACCTCCTTCATCGTGATTCGTTACGAGACTTGTGAATCGATGTCCATTGGTCCATCCATTGGCGTCGAAGCGACCTGAGCCGCTCTTCGCATTTCTCCTTCTCGCAGACCATCTCTTCGTTGATAGATAGCAGAGCCACAGCATGTGACCTATCGATGAGATGCAGCTCCGTCCTCCTGACCGAGAACACCCTCTCGATGTCGCCGTGCTTCCGGCCAATCTGCGCCATCTCGCCAGAGGTAGAGAGGACTCTGTAGATTTCCTGGCTCATCGCCCATTCGACATAGTCGCCTTCCTTGATGTCTGTCATAGCCTCATCTTCTGCTGCTTGAACTTCTGGTCGCAGCCGACGCAAAAGTGCTTCCACCTGCCGTTGACGAAGACCGGGACCGCACCGCAGTGGGGCACAATCTGCTTGCATCGCCAGCATTTGACGGCGTGTATGTGTCGCTTGCCCATCAGTCGCCTTCCTCCCAATGCCACACTGAAGTCCTGTCGATGGATTCCTGAACAGCGTTCTGAATACCCAGGACGCTGTCCCACACGACCGACGGGGCGGCACTTCTCGCAGTCCTCTTCTGCAACTTCTCTACCTGTCCGAAGAGCACATTTAGCTCCCTCAGCAAGCTCTTCTTTCCAATCTTCGGTTTGCCTGTCATGTCGATATCCTACTCCCCCAGCATCTTGCGGAGCGCATCTATGATGAAGGCGTATGCTTCGACTTTGCCCTCCCAGAAATGAGCCTCCGTTGTGCCTTGGTTCTTCGCAACCTCTAGGAGCGCCCTGTCCTGCTGCGCGTCGATGTCTGTGATTGCTTCCCTGATAAGACACCGCTCTCGCCAGCCTTCGCCGCTCATGTTCCTCCCTCGCGGTCGATGCGCTCGACTGGCCTTCCTTTGAGACCTCTCAACCTGATGAGAGCGACTAACTCTTCCTTGGAGAGCTGGTTCAGTTTCTTACCTTCGAGACTGAACTGCCCGTCTTCGAGCTGCGTGACAATCAGAAAATCTCCAACTGTCAGCCCCATCGTGTCGACTACTTCCTTCGGAATAGTAACTCTAGTGCCGACACCATTGACGGCTGGGTTCGAGAGCTGCATCATCCCGATTACGCGGGTCTTCGATTTGCCTGTCATGTTACCTCAGCCCCTCCGCCTGTGCTCGTCATTCCAGGTCAGCACGATACCAGTGATTTCCAGTGCCATCTGCTCCCGTTCATCAGAGGATATCAGTTGCCCTCGACGGGCCATCTCATACCTCTCGATGACAGACCGGATTCGCGCCTTGAGTGTCGGCTTCGGTTCCTGCTTGTTGTTTTCGATGTTCTCTGGCATCTCATATCGATATGGCTTGTTGTCAACTTCTACCATTTTCTTGCCTCCTAGTAGTGCCCGTCAGCTGTCACGACCCACAACGGATAGACACTCCTCCTATGTTGCCCGCTTTCGACCAGCGTAGGCCAGTCGTTGATGACATTCTTGAGATGGTCCTTGTCTGAGACTCCTGCGGCATCATTGTCGTAGACCCTGATAGCTGGACCGTCGTCCTGTCCGACCCACCAGCAGTGAAACCTGAACTGATGGTCCTCCATGACCTGGTCGTCGGGCTTCGCGGGAGTTGCCAACAGCGTCTTGCGAATCTCAGCTAGGTGTTCGTTGAATTCGATTGTTTGCTTGCCGAAGACAACCTGTAAGGCAGCCTTGCCCTTCTCAGTGTCATACTTATAGACTGCCTCAATCGAAGTGCCGTCATACAGCATCCTGAAGACCTTTTCCGCCTCATCATGCGCATCCTGCTTATCGTGCGCCCTCACGAGGGCGATTATGGTTTGGTGCATCGAGCTACGCCGCCTTGTAAGGCTTCGAGCAGACCGGGCAGTCCCTCAGGTGGGCGTCCCACTCCTTTTGGAATCCCTCAGTCGCGCATTTTTCCATCAGCTCCAAGGCCTCCTCAGCGGCGTTTAGGCTCAGCCTCTCCTTTGATTCGGCGTATTCAGGCTCGTAGTCGATGTCGCCCTTCATGTTCTTCACGATGCTAGTCTTATACGCGCCGTGATAGCCCAATTCGATGAACTCCTCAGGACCTGAGAGTGACTTTCGTATCTTCTCGGGGTTCTGACTCCATATCTGCTGAGCCAACTCCTTGACTTTGGCCCATATCGCTGCTTTCGTCATCTTTGCCATGTTTCACCTTTCTGGCTGCCTTCTGGGCAGCCTTGCTTAAGTAATTGTCGCGCTACCTATATATACCCTTCGGTTAGCTGCTGGCTAGGCGGTTGGGCGGTGGGGCGCGCTTCGGACTACCATGTGGTAGTTTATGAGGATTCTAGGCGTTTTTGGGGTAGCCAGCTAGACGAGCAAAATATGATTGCCTCCGAAAAGTCACCCTTGTTTTGCAGCAATTATGCTTTCCCCGACCTCCTCGTCGGTGCTCGACTCGATGCTTCCGACAGCCCCCTTCCTAAGTAAGGGGGCTGAGCTTCCGACACCCATGTGGTAGTTTCGCTCGCCCTAGCGAGGAAGTCCTGCCGCCACTAAACCTTAATAATCTCTCCGGAGAATCAGGGAGGTATGTCACACAAGGCCGCGACCCGGTTGTATGAGGATTTCACAGACCTGCCCGCAGACGAGAACATCGACGGTGACATCCCGCAGCCGACGACACTCGATGCCCTTGGACCCATCAAGCACATAGTCTACATCTCGAACAAATGGAATGTCAGAGAGCGAAGAACTGGAAAGAGCAACGAGTGGCTGCGCTATGTGCACGATTTCTCCAAGAACCGCCCGCTCTTCTGCTACGACCCGAAGGCCCGGCACTATCACATTGTAGGCAAAGTGCGAGTGAGGCCAGAAGGAGTCGTCGATTGGCCGGGAGCAAACGCAGGCAACAAGGGGGGCAAGGCCAACTATGAAATCCCGACAACGCTGACCTTCCTCGGATACCTTGAAGAGGTCGTGTACGAAGCTATCGAAGACGGAGACGATTACAAGGTCGAGTTCGACCGCAAGAAGGCTCTCTGCGCGAATCCGTCTGGCCTGCGCCTCTACATAGCGAAACTCAAGTAGACCGTCATGCTTAAGTGGTCTTGAGCCAATCCACCCTGGGGAACAGAGGGATGGGGCTAACGCAACAGACTCTTCTAATCGTCTGTAATTGCGGTCACTGTGGAAAGCCCTTCTTGCAGAATCTGGACCCTCAGCGACAGAAGACCTACTGCTCTGGAACTTGCCGCAAGAACGCGAGCCACATGCGATGCTATTATACCCTCAAGGTCCGAGACCCTGCAAAGATTGCCTTGAAGCTGACCAGAAGTCAGCGCAACGCCGCAGCCTGGAGGGAGATGGCGCTGATAGAAGGACGATGCGTGCGGTGTGGCCGCGAGAATGACCGGGCCTGCCAGAACCTGAAGCTGTGCACGAACTGTATCATAGCCCTGAAAGGAGGACCGTAAATTGAAACATATCGACTTCGAGAATATGAAGACGAGCGAGAGGGACGAGCTGACCGGAGAAGTCAAAGCAATCAAGCTGCCATACGACCCACTGCCCGAGAACTTCGACCTGTTCCTGATTGGCGACTCGCACCTGGGCAACCGCGCAATGTCACGGAGCACGGTTGAGAAGGTCGTCCACAACATCAAGTCCAAGAAGCACGGCTACATTGCGTTCCAGGGGGACCAACTGGAGACAATCTCGGTGACTGACCCGAGGTTCGACCTCATGGTCCACGGACACCAGTACGCGAGGTTCAACGCCCAGAGAAACGCCTTCATAGAACTATTCGATTCGGTCGGCGACCGCGTGCTCTGGATTCTCGACGGGAACCACGAGAGACACATCCATAACATCTACCTGCCCAGCCTGGACATCGCGGAAAAGTTCAATACTGTCTACGCGAACGGCGTGCTGGTTAAGGCGATGTTCGGAGATTGGCGGATGGCATCATGGCACGGCCACGGGACTGTGAGCAGCCGAGCGGGCGACGAACTCCAGAGAGCGAGCAACCTGCTCATCGCACTGAAGAGAAACCTGAGGAACCTGCCGGTAGACGACTGCGACATCGTGGCGTGCGGCCACTACCACCAGTGCCTCCTCCACCCACCGGAGAACAAGCTCATCCTGCTCAGCGAAGGACTCGACCTCAAGAGCTACTACACACAACCTGGCAGGACCTACATGGGCGACCTCCTCGACCAACCCGCATACAGGATTCACGATTCCGACCGCTGGTGGATGTGCTGTGGCGGCTTCCTGAAGGCATACTCCGAGGACATGCCGAGCTACACCGAGGACTGGGGACTGCAAGCCACTGAGATGGGGTACGGGCATTTGGAAATTAAGAACGGCAAGCCCGTCACCGTCGAGGTCGTGAAGATGGTATGAGCGGCTCCAGCTATGAACGGGAGTACAAGCATCAGCTCGAACGCGAGGGTTGGACGGTCTTCAGGTCTGCGGGGTCGCTCGCTGTTGACCTCATCGCACTGAAGAGACTCGCGTCTGGAAAGATAATCGTCGTGCTCATCGAGGTCAAGTCTTTCAAGGGCGATGTGTTCACCGTCAGGAAGACGAAGAGGATGCTTGCGCAGTGGCACGACATGATGAAGCTCGCCAAGAAATTCGAGGTCTACTACTCACTAAGAAAGAAGCGGCAAAAGACCTTTCGATTGGTCAAGCCAAAGGACCTCTTCAAACCCTACCATTGGTCGAAAAAAACGAACTTTGAGACACACTAAGCTTAAGGTTTTCTTCGATATGTTGATACACCTGGACTTAGATATTACTCGCGGTGAAAGATGGCCTCAAAACAGTCGGCAGCTGAATACTACCTGAAGAACCGAAACCGGATTCTGGCTCGAAACAAAGCATACTACGAGAGGAACAAGGAACGCATCGCAGCCCAAAACGCGGTATGGTTTAAGAAGAACAAAAAGCGCATTATGGCTCGACATGCCGAATATCAGAGAAAAAACAAAGACCGCGTCGCAAAATGGCACGCCAACTACTACAAGAAAAACAAGGCACGAATCGCAGTTCGTGAGGCTAAGAGACTTCAGGCCCTCCGCAATCAAGCCTATGATATGTATGGAGTCAAGAAAAAGGGCCACGAACATGGTGTCTGTTCTTGCCCTGGTTGTGGTGCGGACCTGGTGATGTTCGGAACACTATCACACATCGACGGTAGTGGAGGCCAGCGACGAAAAGATGGTCAATATATCAACAAGATGCTGAGAGATGCGATTGCTCATTATGACCCCACCAAATTCGCGGTGGAATGCTATAACTGCAACTGCGCGGCGGAAAGAAACGGAGGAATCTGCCCACATCGAAAAGGAAGACGATAACATGCAAGACTTAACTGCTAGGCTTACTGACCAGGAAAAGTGGCAAAAAGATAGATTTGTCGAGTTCCACATGCCGCAGCGGGGCACGAGAGTGGGACGGGTGCTCAAGACCTTTTCGCGGGGCAAGAACAAAGACATGGTCGTCATCGGGCTGCTGAACCCATACACGATGATATACGGCAACAGAGGCGGCTACAGACGCTACCAGACGACCGTCGACAAGAAGATGGTGTTCAGGTTCTACGGAAAGTCGAGGTCCAAGAAGAATGGCGAGACCGAAACTCTTAAAGTTCCCGAGACGCATGACGGGACGGCTTGATTAGGGTCGGTCACATCAAGGTGCTGGCCTCTAAACCGCAACCTTGCTCTGCCACAGCATCGTAGTTCAACAGGAGAATACTGGCCTCATAAGTCAGCGATGTCCGTGCGACTCGGACCGATGCTACTTTTTTCTCAATCGGGGCGTAGCACAACGGTAGTGCGGAGGGCCGTAGACCCTCGGATGCGGGTTCGACTCCCGCCGCGCCCGACCACACTTTTCTTCAGACTACCACATGAGAGTTAAGTTCTTAAGCAGCGAAGCCCATCCCGTGTCGGGGATGTGCTCTAATGGGGAGAGTTAATCGAGGCCGTCATGTCATTATCGAGACCGAAACGCACGCCAAACTCAAGGAGATGTGCAACGAAGCTGGCGTACTGATGACGACCATCTGCGACACGACATTGAGGGGATTCGTGGTCGAGATGAAGAAAATGGATGCTGCCGACAGGAACGAGCTGCTCCAAGAAGTAGCGGCAGGAACTGCGTTCGCCAAGGCGTTCGCGCCGTTCGCGGAGCTAATCAAGCTCGCAACGGAAGCGGGCACTATCGTGGACAAGTCAGGGGAAGGGGAGGGCAATGTCACACCGTCGAAAGGAGAAGGACCAGCACAAGACCCTCAACAGTGAGCCGACGAAGTGCCGCAAATGCGGGTCTGGTGACATTCTCTACGGGAAGAAGAGGGGCCTCTGCAAGAAGTGCAGAGCGGATGTTCGGAAGCCTTACGGCGGCTGGGTCGACAGCGAGGGCGAGCGAGTCACCTTCACGGTTCTCCAGTGCGACAAGTGCGAGAAGCTATTTTCCAGGAAGAGAAACGACAACGCAGCCCTGCCGGTCGCGTGCCCGAAATGCGGGTGCACGGATTCCAAGGTGGTAGAGACATGGTAAGCCGCAAACAGCATATCCGAGAGCATGAAGAATACTGGAGCATGAACCCGCCGCTGACATACAGTCTCGGGGTACTCAAGTGCTCGGCGTTCAGGAAGCGATTGGATTGGGTTCTCAAGCACGCCGAGGGACGAGTCCTGGACTGCGGGTGCAACGACGGGGCATTCACCCTTGAACTCGTGAAGAGAGGGCACGAGGCCATAGGCGTAGACATCCTGCCCGTGAACATCAACCGTGCACTCGACAACATGCCCGACATTCCCGAAATCACTTCGAGGCTCGACTACTATGTCGCGGACATCGAGAGCTTGCCCTTCGAGGACAAGGAGTTCGAAACGGTCGTCCTCACGGAAACACTAGAACACCTGATTCACCCCAGGAGAGGGCTCGAAGAAGCGCATCGCGTGCTGAAGGATGACGGGAAACTGCTTATCAGCGTGCCCAACGGTCTCGACAAACAACCGACACACTACAACACATTCAACATCGCCGCGCTTCAGGGAATCATGGAGGACATCTTCTCGACGGAAGACTTGGAGAGCGACTTCGGAACCATATACATAGTCGCTCGCAAGAAACCCGGAGAACCGAAGAAGATGCTGGACCTCCGGACGAAGAGGCGCATGACATGAGCTTTCTCAGCGAGCTGAAGATTGCAAAACACTTCTATGATGCGGAGCGTGAGGGGCCCGTGATGATTGACATCCATCCCACACTGGCGTGTCAACTGAAGTGCTACTTCTGCATCAGTTCCAACGAGCATGTCACGGGCATTGCCCACGACAACTTCTCCAGGACCAAGCGCTTAGAGTGGCCAGTGCTCAAGCATGTCGTCATGGACCTAATCGATATGAATGTCAGGTCCATCCAACTCACGGGCGGAGGCGAGCCGACGACCTATCCTGAGTTCGCAGAGCTGCTCAAGGAGCTGAAGCCGGTCAAGGTCGGGCTCATCACGAACGGAATCCTAGTTGGCCGGTATGCGAAAGAAATCGTAGGGGCATGTGACTGGGTCAGAATCTCGCTCGATGCCGTGGGTCCCGAAATGTATCAGACCATCAAAGGCGTCGATGCCTACGGCGAGGTGATGGAGAGTATCAGAAAACTCATCGAAACCAGAGGAAAAGAGAAGACCCCGCGAATCGGCGTGGCGTACATTATCACGCCCGAATCAGAGAGAGGCATCCAAAAAGTTGCGATGGAGCTGAAGGACACAGGTATCGACTACCTCCAGTTCAAACATGTCCTGATGAGGGGACTGCGATTCACGCCGACCTACGAGAAGAGGATTCAGAACTCGATTGATGCGATAAACAGCATCGGTCTCAAGGTCCTCTACACCGGGCACGGCGATTATGATGACAATGCGGTCCCGAGAGACATCCCCCAGTGCAACGCTACGGACTATGTGACTATCATCGGAGCAGACGGTGAGGTGTATGCCTGTTGCCATCTGGAGTACCAGCCACAAGCGAGTTATGGGTCCATCTACGAGCAGCCCTTTCAGGAAATCTGGAGGAACAGGCCGTTCGTGAATGTATCTGAGAACCTCTGCTGGAACTGCCGATTCACCAAGGTCAATGAGGTGCTCGCCCGATTGAAGAAGATAGAGGACGCTGATTTCCTATGAAGACCGTTTCGTATTGTACCGCACTTTACTCGAAGCAAGCATACTGCCAGAAGGAACGGGTCGATGCATTCAACGAGGCACACAAGGAAGCACTTAAGCAGGGCATCGAGGTCCATGTCCAGACGCTCATCAACAACTCTCCGAGGTCGTTCCTCAAAGAGATGGTCCGAATGTACATGAGATATGCCGACTTCCCACATCTGCTTGTCGATTATGGCAAGATAAAGTACACCACAGAGTTCGAGCAGAGGGACTACGACTGGAAGCTGGTTGATAGCGAAGGCAAGGAGGTCGAGGTCAAGGACGATTCGGTTCAGATGTATCGGGTCCGGCATTTCGACATCTATAGGCTGCTCGCGCACATGTTCAACATCGGCATCGATTATGCGGTAGAGCGTCAGTATGATTTTTTCGGGATATTAAGTGGCGACCAGATACTTCCGCCGGAGCACCCGGCGACGCTCGTGAAGTTCCTCGATGACCATCCGCAGGCTGGCATTGCGTCTGCCCTTGCATACTACGACTTCTCGAAAAAAGAGATTGTCTGTAAGGGTAAGGTCAAAGAGTACATGATACCTCTCATCATCCTGCGACAGCGGCCTGGCGAGACGAAAGAACAGCTAGAGAATCGAAGACAGTGGATATTCGCCAATTTGTTGCCACACGAGGAGAATCGGTGGACTGGCATGGAGTTCTGTGAGGTAGATGCTGCGGGGACCGGAGGCTGTCTCATCCCGAGAAGGGTTTTCACGCAACTCAAGTTCGATGAGAAGCCCTATGCCGAAACTGGCGAAGGCGAGGACATTGCGTATTGCGTCGACATCAAGAACAAGCTCGGGCTCAAGGTCTTTGTCATTCCTACCGTTGTGATGAAAAACCGATACGCTGATGGCCAGCTCTATTAGCTGGCTTGACGAACTGCTCGAAGAT
>Ga0315289_10004852_pt1 | contig 20003 bp, 14 predicted proteins | sample YL17G11_40_MG_FD_203452 | JGI IMG/M metagenome (GOLD analysis project Ga0315289, IMG submission 203452) | Sediment microbial communities from Yellowstone Lake, YNP, Wyoming, USA - YL17G11_40 | ecosystem: Environmental > Aquatic > Freshwater > Lake > Sediment | place: USA: Wyoming | collected... | reverse complement strand
TTGGACAGAAAAAGATGGATGCAGCGAACTCCTGCTATGGCAGAAGGTCTTACTGATCATATCTGGAGTCTAAGAGAACTCTTGACCTTTAGGGTACCAGTTCAATGAATGACATACACGACCCAAAAACCTACTATTGCTTAAATCAGCTTCTAAGAAGCACAGGCTTCTTCTTTACATTATCATCCAGCATTTTTTGAATGCTCACTTTTGTGATTCTAGATATAGTAGAATGCTAAAGTATAAAAAGCTTTGGGTATCAAAATATTAAAGTGTTATAAGCTATGTGCATACAAATTTGACAAGTTCAAGTGCATGCGTCATCGGTTAAGATCGACATGCATAGAATTAGACTTCGGAACTTTTTGATGCCCAATTTTGCAGTAATGTCTCGAGCCCGCATTGGACCGATTTCAATTGATTTCAAATTTTGGCGCATTTACAAATTGTAAAATGAAACATTAATATAGTATCACAAAATCCTTAACCGATGACCTATGCAGGACTATCGCTGGTGCGAAGAGAAAGGCACTACAGAGAGAAGCCATGGAGCTGGAGAGGGAAGCGCGAATCCTGAAAAAGATCAGCCGGATGAGATCAGAGGCGAAAATCAGGCAGAATGAAGCGGATAAGCTGAATGCTGAAGCGGAGGCCTTGAAAAGGGACGCCAAGCTCGAGGACCTCCATCTATGGCAGATGCAGAAGATCAAGACCTCAAAGAAAGGATCAGCTGCAAGGCCGCCTGAGGCCGGAGGAGAACGCTTGCGGCAACAGAGCATCGATCGGCTGCCAGCAACAACTTTTTTCCAAAGAGAGATCAACATGGGCCCAAGAAGCGTCTCATATGAACTCCGAGGATCTATCGAGCAGTTGATAAGGGAGCAATGTGAAAAATAACTACTTAAGCCTCCCTCGAGGAAGCTATTGCCAAGACGTTAATAAGCTTACTTAAGAGAGCCAGGAGCGGGTTGAAATGAAAAAAGCAGCTGGATTTGATTGGTGTCGCGAGAAATCTATGAAGATCAATAGCTTCTATCCTTTGATTGTAATTGCCGCGGCAATCCTCCTCGGATTGCTGCCGGCGCTATCCGGGGCGCAGCCAGCGGAAGAATCTCTCCTGTCAGAATCTGGGGATGCGGGAATCAACCAGCCTCCTCAGCTGTTAGGGCTGGCTCCGGATCCCCCGGGCTCTGCAGAGGCAGGTGCCGCTGTAAGGTGGACGGCAAGGGCCAGGGACGAGGATGATAGCATCATATATTTCCTTTTCAGGCTTAAAGGGCCCTCCACCGCCAGGGATTGGAGGATTGTGAGAGGGTGGTCAGAGGAGGACAACTGGACCTGGCAGACCACGGAGATGGATGCCGGAGGTAATGCCATCCAAGTCTGGGTCAGAGACGACCAGCACGCCGGTCCCGATGCTTTCGACGCCGAGCTCTCTGAAACTTACCGGATAACTGGAGCGCCTCCTGCCGTCCAGCCCCCAATTATGGGGGGCGAAGAGAAAGAAGGTCCCACCCTTCCGGAGGGAACGGGTGGAACGCCCGAGCAACCAGCCCCCAAGATCAATCAACCTCCCCGCGTGACTGACCTCTTCGCCGATCCTCCCAGCCCGCAGCTGGCCGGAACGGCCATAACCTGGACTGCCACGGCCACGGATCCTGAAGGCGACGCCATCCTCTACCAGTTCCTGGTGAACGGCTCTGACATGACGGGCTGGACGGAGAAGGAATCGTGGACCTGGACGCCTTCAGAGAGCGAAGCAGGCAGCAGCCAGGTGGAGGTCAGGATAAGAGACGGCCAGCACGCCGGTCCAGAGGGCTATGACGACAGCAAGTCTGCCTTGTACACCATAACCGCACCACCGGCAGAAGTTCCGCCGACAGCTCTTCCCCTGATTCCGGCACCGGAGACGAACGAAAAGCCGGCGCTGGTCAGCCTGACCGCCGATCCAGCCAGCCCGCAGCCGGCCGGGACGGCCATAACCTGGACTGCCACGGCCACGGATCCTGAAGACGATGCCATTCTCTACCAGTTCCTGGTAAACGGCTCTGACATGACTGGCTGGACAGAAAAAGAATCGTGGACCTGGACGCCTTCAGAGAGCGAAGCAGGCAGCAGCCAGGTGGAGGTCAGGATAAGAGACGGCCAGCATGCCGGTCCGGAGGGCTATGACGACAGCAAGTCTGCCATGTACACCATAACCGCCCCGCCGGCAGAGGTTCCGCCAGCAGCTCTTCCCCAGCTTCCGGCTCTGCAGGCAAACGATAAGCCGGCGCTGGTCAGCCTGACCGCCGATCCTGCCAGCCCCCAGGCGGCCGGGACGGCCGTAACCTGGACTGCTACGGCCACGGATCCTGAAGACGATGCCATTCTCTACCAGTTCCTGGTAAACAGCCTGGATAGGACAGGCTGGACAGAGAAGGAATCGTGGACCTGGACGCCTTCAGAGAGCGAAGCAGGCAGCAGCCAGGTGGAGGTCCGGATAAGAGACGGCCAGCACGCCGGTCCGGAGGGCTATGACGACAGCAAGTCTGCCATGTTCACCATAACCGCACCACCGGCAGAAGTTCCGCCGACAGCTCTTCCCCTGATTCCGGCTCCGGAGACGAACGAAAAGCCGGCGCTGGTCAGCCTGACCGCCGATCCAGCCAGCCCGCAGCCGGCCGGGACGGCCATAGCCTGGACTGCCACGGCCACGGATCCTGAAGGAGACACCATCTCCTATCAGTTCCTGGTGAACGGCTCTGACAGGACGGGCTGGACGGAGAAGGAATCATGGACCTGGACACCTTCAGATAGCGAAGCCGGAACCAGCCAGGTGGAGGTCAGGATAAGGGACGGACAGCATGCAGGGCCAGATGGATATGACGACAGCAAATCCTCCATGTACACCGTCACCGCCCCACCAGCTGCTCTTCCCCAGATCCCGGCTGTGCAGACCAATGAAAAGCCGATTCTGGTCAGCCTGACCGCCGAGCCTGAAAGCCCGCAAGCGGCCGGCACGGCGATAACCTGGACTGCCACGGCCAATGATACCGAAGGCGACACCATACTCTACCAGTTCCTGGTGAACGGCTCCGATAGGACGGGCTGGACGGAGAAGGGTGCATGGACATGGACGCCCGCAGATAGTGAAGCCGGCACAAGCGAAGTGGAAGTCCTGATAAGGGATGGCAAGCATGCCGGTCCGGAAGGCTATGACGACAGCAAATCAGCCATGTACACCGTAACCGCCCTGCCGGCAGAGGTTCCGCCGACAGCTCTTCCCCAGCTTCCGGCTCCGGAGACGAACGACAAGCCGGCCCTGGTCAGCCTGACCGCCGATCCTGCCAGCCCGCAGCCGGCCGGGACGGCCATAGAGTGGACCGCCCTGGCCGCGGACCCGGATGGTGACGCCATCCTCTATCAGTTCCTGGTCAACGGCTCCGATATGACAGGCTGGACGGAGAAGGAATCGTGGACCTGGACGCCTGCAGAGAGCGAAGCCGGCACCAGCCGGATAGAGGTCCGGGCTAGGGACGACCAGCACGGCCCAGATGACTACGACAACAAGACCGCGGAGTACACAGTGCTGGTCTCGGCTCCTGCAGAGTTGCCACCTGTAGAAGAGGCCCTACCATCTCCTGCCGAGAACCTGACCCCAGTGCAGGAAAATCTCACCCCTCCTCTGCCCCAGATTCCACTTCCATCTGAAAACATTACTGAACCCCTTCCGTCTGAGAACATCACCGGTCCCCTACCTGCTGAAAACATCACTGGACCCATTCCCGCAGAGGAGATAAACCAAAAACCAGCTGTGCAGAGCCTTACACCAAGCAAGCTCAGTCCGCAGCTGGCAGGCGAGGCAATCGTCTGGACGGCCAATGCCACTGATAATGAGAAGGACAAAATACTCTACAGGTTCTTCCTGAGCGGCCCTTCCACCGGCGACACCTGGCAGGCAAAGACAGACTGGAGCGAGGAGATCTCCTGGAACGAGAACACCTCTGCAGAAGACGCCGGCCAGAACCAGATCAGGGTCTGGGTCAGAGACGGAAAGCATGCCGATGAGAACAGCTTCGATAGCGAGCAGGTGGCCTTCTTCACCATCCTCTTGCCTACCGGCAACGTCTCCGGCAAAGCCTTTGACGACCGGAACAGCAACCTCATGAGCGATAGCGGCGAGAGCGGCCTGGCTGGCTGGACCATCCAGCTCTCCAAAGACGGCCAGGAGGTCAGCACCCTCACCGGGGATGATGGATCCTACAGGTTCGACAACCTGGCCCCCGGCAGCTACATCCTGCAGGAGGTACCCAAGTCGGGCTGGACTCTCACCGCTCCCAAGGAAGGGTCGTATTCCATAGAGATGAAAGGCCGGGACGAGACCGGCAGGGACTTCGGAAACAAGCTCACAGCCTTCTCCATCTCGGGCAGAAAGTTCAACGACTACAACGGCAACGGCGCGGATGATGGAGAGCCCGGCCTGGCCGGCTGGACCATCCAGCTCTCTAGAGATGGCCAGCCTTTGAGCTCCAAGAAGACTGAAGCCGACGGCTCGTACCAGTTCGACAACCTGACTCCTGGCAGCTACACTGTAGCCGAGGTCCAGCAGCCAGGCTGGAGCAGGACTATGCCCAAGGGAGAATCCTACAGCGTAGAGCTTAAGGAGGGAGATGAGGCTGGCAAAGACTTCGGCAACCGTGGCTCCTGGTCCATCACCGGGGTTAAATTCCATGACCTCAACGGCAACGGCTTGAGAGAGGCAGAAGAGCCCGGCCTGGCGGGCTGGACCATCCAGTTAGCCGAAGGCGGCCAGGTGGTCAACGCCACATCCACCGGCGAGGACGGCTCCTACAGATTCAACGATCTTGCGCCGGGATCCTATTCCTTGAGCGAGGTGGCCAAAGACGGCTGGATACAGACGGCCCCCCGAGGATCGTACGATCTAGAGCTGAAGGACGCCGATATCGCAGGCAAGGACTTCGGCAATAAGGGCAATATCTCCATCTCCGGTAAGAAGTACTTCGATATCAACAACAATCACCTCCAGGACTCCGGCGAGCCAGGAATTCCATCAAGCCCTGTCTTCCTGATGGAGGCCGAGGCGGTTATCGCACAGGCCACCACTGATCAGGACGGCTCCTACACCTTCAGCGCCCTCCTGCCTGGCACCTACACCATAAAGGATCCCCTGCCGGAGGGGCTGAGCCTGACAACGTCTCCAACCATCACCGTCACTGTTACCACCAATGTGGTAGTGGACGCCGACTTCGGAATTGCAGGTCCCCACTCCATTTCCGGAATGAAGTACGAGGATTTGAACGGTGATGGGACCAGGAACTCTGCAACTGAGCAGGGCAAGGAGGGCTGGGAGATAGTGCTAACCGGGAACACATGGTTCGGAGCTCCCATTCCGCCCACTACCAAGGCCACTGATGCGAGCGGTGCTTACGAGTTCTCCGGCCTGATTCCGGGGACCTACAAGGTTAGCGAGGTCTCGAGGACGGGCTGGACCCAGACCGCTCCGCCGGCCGGATCCTACACTGTGACCTTTGCCTTCGCAGAGCCTCCTCGCGCGGAGAAGAACAAGGACTTCGGAAACAAGCCTCCCGCCCAGTCCATCTCAGGCGTGAAGTACAACGACTACAACGGCAACGGCCGGCGGGATCCTGGTGAGCCCGGGCTCAAGGATTGGACAGTCAACCTGGAGCAGCCTGCGGGCACGGTTATCAAGACTGCGACCACCGCCTCTGACGGCTCTTACATCTTCTCCGGGCTGGCTCCAGGGGACTACTGGGTGGACGAGGTGAACAAGACCGGCTGGACAGAGACTGCTCCCGCAAGCGGAAAGTATTTGGTGACGCTCGGCCCGGGAGGCGCGGCCACTGGCAAGGACTTCGGCAACTATAATGCGCCCCCAAAAGATGCCAAGCTCAGGCCGAACAAGGAAAGCCCGCAGAGGGTGGGCACAGCCATTGCCTGGAAGGCCAGCGCCAAGGACCCCGAAGGAGATCAGCTTTTGTTCAAGTTCCTCCTCAGCGGCCCCTCCACTGGCGGCCACTGGAAGGTGGTCAGGGACTGGCAGACCAAGAGCACCTGGACATGGAGCACGGCCAGCTATGCTCCGGGAACATATCAGCTGGAGGTCTGGATAAGGGATGGCAAGCATGCCGGTCCTGAGGGATATGATGCCAAGGCCTCAGCACCTTACAGGCTAACCAGCCCCGACCTGCCTCCTGTAGTAGATGTCTTATTCTCCGACCGGCCTTCGCCCGCGTTTGCGGGAAGCTGGATAAGGTGGACGGCTATGGCCCATGATCCAGAGAGAGCTCCTCTGGAGTACAGGTTCTTCCTGCGCGGCCCCTCCACTGGTGGGCTGTGGATTGATCAGACCATCTGGAGCAGGAGCAACAGCTGGGTATGGAGGACGACTTCTATCGACGTGGGCTACAGCGAGGTGCTGGTGGCAGTCAGAGACGGCAGGCATGCCGGACCATCAGGGGCTGACGACTACTCCGTGGCAGGCTTCTGGATCGAAGAGATCAACCAGCCACCGGTGATAACTGCCTTCTCATCCCATCCACCCAGCCCCCAGCAGGTGGGAGCTACTGTAAAGTGGACGGCCAGGGCTTTCGATCCTGAGGAGCGGATGCTCTTCTTCCGCTATTGGCTGAAGGGTCCCTCCACAGGAGGCATATGGAAGCCAGTTCGCGACTGGTCCACTGATCCCAGCTGGATCTGGGCCACATCTCCTCGGGATGTAGGCACCAGCCAGGTCCAGGTGCAGGTGCGGGACGGATATCATGAAGGCCCCTTCGGGTGGGATGACGATGCTGGCGCCCTCTTCACAGTGCTCGAGCCCAACCGGCCTCCTCAGCTGCAGTCCCTTATCTCTAGCCCCACCAGCCCGCAGAACGCCGGAACGCCCGTGAGGGTGACGGCAACGGCATTTGACCCAGACGGAGATCGGTTGCTTTACAAGTTCTGGCTCAGGGGCCCGAGCACAGGCAACTCCTGGAGGATGGTGCAGGACTGGTCCTATAGCGGCAGCTGGCTGTGGACGAGCTCATCCGCTGACGCTGGGGCCTACACCGTCTATGTCTACGTCAGGGATGGACGGCATCAGGGACCCGAGGGCTTCGACAGCACTCTCGGGTCGTATTACGTGCTCGCAAATCCGCTAGTGACCCGGAGGGTCACCTCATCAGCCGACGGTGACATGCCCTCACTGCTATCCACCGGAGATGGCTACCTCCTGGCCTATCAGTCCTGGGAGCTGGGTATGGGCAACCAGGGAGATGTAGTTCTGCAGAAGTTCGATCTCAACTGGAATATGCAGAAGAGCGTCTGGGTGGCCAGAAGCCAGGCCTATGAGGACTCTCCTTGTCTAGCCTCCTCCAAGGGCTACTGCTATGTGGCCTATGTATCCTCTGAGCCAGGAAACAGAGAGATCTTCGTCAAGAAGTACGACTCCGGCCTGAACCTGGTCGAGACCAAGCAGCTCACCAGCTCTTCGCCCGTCCAGGACTCTCCATCTTTGCTCGCCTTGGGGGACAGCTTCTACCTGGCCTATCAGTCTTGGGAGACAGGCCCGAATTGGGGTGGGGACATAGTCCTCACCAAGTTCGATTCAGCGTGGAGTCCTCTTCTCACTGTGCAGACCACAAAGCTACAGTCCCAGCAGGGCCAGCCCTCTCTGGCCTTTGCCGAGGGAAGTTTCTCTTTGGCCTACGTCTCCGGGGAGACAGGCAACAAGGAGATATTCCTGAAAAAGTACGATGGCAGCCTGAGGCTCACCGAGACCCGGAGGCTGACGCCGGAGAGCTCAGACCAGGATTATCCAAGCTTGAGCTGGCTCAACGGCCAGTTCATCCTCCTCTACTGCACAAAGAAAGGCGGGGACTATGATATCGCAATGGAGCGTTTCCTTCGGGACTGGACGCCGGTCGAGAGCGCTGTGGTGGTGGCCGCGCCGGGCGAGCAGACCGCCTCCTCTCTGGCCTACGGAGGGGACGGGCTCTACTGGCTGGCCTACGCCTCGCAAGATGCTTCTGCAAGAAACATCTATGCAAAGCCGCTAAGGCTCTCAAGCCCCCTGAAAGACTGCCAGATAACGGCCTCCCTCAGCTCGGCCAGGGCCAATAGCCCCTACACCCTTATTCTGCAGTTCTACAACAACTACGGGGAGCTAGCGGACCCGACAGACCTGAGCCTGGGCTGGAGCCCGGAGGACGCTGCTTCCAAGAGCGACCGCCTGCAGAGGATCTCACTTGGCACCTTCCAGCTCAAGTCCGTCTTCGGGGCGGCAGGGGAGAAGTCCTTCCGCGTGGCGGCTGTCATCGATGGCTGCCTGTCCATCAGGCAGCTGACGGCAAGAGTGGCGTGAGATGGCCTCCGGTGCTATCTCACCTTTAATTTTAAGCTATGTCTCAGATACTCTCCCTGCAGTCTGGCAGTGGGAACGAGCTTCTGATTGGCGTACTTTCGCTTGTCACTCATCACGGCCCTCGGCCGGGACCTCTAAGGTCTTCTCTGAAGAGCTGAAGCAATTTTGAAGCATGCTGATTTCCATATCCACAAGGGTTGGTGCGTGGGTGTCTCATCATCTTTTTGTAAATAGATCCAATGGTCTGGCTCGGCTCTCCTCTCCCGGGTCTGGCTGTCCTCAGGTGCTAGAAGCATACGAATTGGTACTAAAATAGGCTATGTCCATAGATATTTTCATCCTCATGGGTGACATTAAGTCATGAGCGTTTCTTACTACAATGCATCTTCGTGCGTCGCCTCGATGCCTTTAGCTCCCGCAGTAAGCGCTGGCGGTTCCCCTAAGCGGTCGCGGGTAACACTACACGCCGGGGAGGAGGGTCGAAAACGGCTGATGGATCGATTTGCTCTTCCCTCCTGGCGCCAACGGACGGCTACGAAAGAGAGCGCCCCTCCCAGGGAGCCCGGATGAGCTATATTGATCCTTCGGACACTCCATATCAGAAGATTGAGGCTTCCGATCCTTTTTTAATGCAGAACCCACAAGCGGGAATAGGATTCATTGAAAACAACCTATTGTTGGCTCACGACAGGAATCACGTTTGCCGGTGATAAGCCATTTTACAAAACTGGTCTACATTCTATGAAAGGCCACTAGATTGAGAACAATATTATTATTATAATAAGTTTAACAACAAATAAATGAAAAGACAAATAATTATCAGGATGGCATGCTTCCATCCTGAGGCCTTCTCTTCCGGACTACATGCTCAGCTTGACGGGAATCAGGACCTGGTCAACTACGTAGATTATTCCGTTATCGTACCTCATGGAATCAAGAACTTTGGCTCCGCCCACCAGGCCTGCCCTGGCATCAACAGGCAGGGATTCTCCTCCCAGAGTCTTCACCGATCCAGTTTCTGTGGCATTCAATGCCCTTGCCTCAACCAGGTGGTAGCTGAGAAGGGTCGTCATGCCTCTCTCCTTCTTTTCGATGGAGTCCATGACAGCCTTGGGCACATTATTGAAGGCCTCATCTGAGGGGGCGAAGACTGTGAAAGGTCCCTGGGATAGAGTCTCAAAGCCCAGAAGCCCCTGGCCGTTTAGAGTATCAACCAGACCCGCTTCTTGAAGGGCTGCAGCGAACTTCTCCGTCCCCAGCTCACTGGCGGCCTCTATCACGCCCAATCCTGCGCCAGAGGTCTTCTCTGGAAGGAGAACCTTATCGATGACATAGACGGTACCATTGTCGTAGCTCTTTGACTCCAGCACCCTTGCTCCATTCACCCTCAGACCATCGTCATGATCGAGGGTCAGGTTCTCTCCCTCTAGCGTTTTCAAGGAGGATAACTGGCTGAGGTTGTCGAGCCCCTCACTCCAGACTAGGTGATAGCTCAGAACTCTCCTCAGATAGGTCCTGTTCTCCTCCACGGCCTCCAGCTCGGCGCTCATGTTGAAGAAGGCATCGTCCTGGGGGGCGAAGACGGCGAAGGAGCTATTGCCGATGAGCAGAGTCCCATTGTTCTCTACGGTTCCCGCCAGGCCAGCCTCCTCCAGGAGAGCGGGGAAGGTCTCTAAGCCGAGCTCTGCACTTGCGTCCCCCATGCTCTTCCCGGAATCTTTTTCGGCAGCCATTCCGAGGCCGGCTATAAACATTGCAGCCAGAAGGGCGAGCATTGCTTTTCCTGTTAAATCCATGCCAAACCACCACTCCGTTAGCTTTCTCTTCCGAAATGGGCTGCTTCTGCGAAATAAACCTTTCCTCAGCGGTTCATGTTTTGAAAAACAAAGGAAGATCATCGGACTTCTGTGCCAACGAAAAATTGGCCAGCTCAATTACCTAGCGCCGTTTCACGAACCCAGGGAGAGGCAGGGACAAATAAAGCCGTTATCCTGCTCAAGGCGAGGATGAAAAGTGAGACTCTGGCATGAAAGGGGTTGTGGGATAGCTCCGTGAGGACCTGCCAGGGCCTCGTGTCCTACTTGGGATCTTGAAGAATATCTTCCTTGCTACGTCTTGTGGGCATCTCTCAGGGCATAACTGTCAAAGATCTCCCTCGCGATCCTCTGTATCCTTTCAATTAATTCTATGGCAATTAATAGATGATTATAAGAAATGTCATAGAACTTCTATCCGTGCTCAGTATGTGCGCCGTGAGAAAGGATAGTCTTAATCAGCCAGTGAGTAGCGGAGGGATGCGCGAATCCTGCATGTTTAGATGATACCGGTATATAAGATACAGTTTCTTACAAGACGCAACAGGAGTAGTGCCTTTCCCCTCGTTGGATGGTTATCTCATAGCTAAGCTGGTCTCCGGCCCGGCCATAAATGGACCTAATCTGTAGATACCCGTCTGCTCTTTCTCTCTGTTTCTCATCTTGAGCTGCACACTCCCGCCTTAATTGCAGTCAGTTTTTAAAAAAGTATTTATATTAAGATACTCATGAATTATAAAACTGGAGGAGTCACAATAATAGAGGCTGCAATTAAGGTGCTGGACGAAAATGATCAAGAGTTGGTTGAAGCTTTGGAAGCCGTAGGAATAAGACGGAATGTAGCCACCATTATCGTCTATCTCAAGGATTTGGACGAAGCCACATCCAGAGATATTGAGAAGGGGAGCGGGCTAAGGCAGCCTGAAGTGAGCATAGCCATGCGACCGTTACGTGAGAAGGGCTGGATTGGGGAACGCGATGTAAAGGGTACCGGAAAGGGTAGGCCCATGAGGTTCTACAAGCTCACTGCATCCATAGATGACATTATAGGACACTACGAAGAGGAGAAACGCAAAGAGTCATCTCAGGCGATGCAGTCTATCCAGAAACTGAAAGAGATATCTACCACATAATCAGAAGGCTACATCTCCTTCCACTTTTTCTGCGCCCAGGCCCACCGCCTCCTCGACCGCGGCCAGATCCTTCATCAGGAATATCCTCTCCGTCGCCGTCTCTCATGGTGTAACTGTCAAAGATTTCCTTCGCAATCCTCTACATTTTATAAATTAATTATATGTTACTCAATAGATAATATAAAAAATGTCATAGAACGTCTATTCGTGTTCAGTACGAATGCAGAGAGATAGGATAGCCCTGATAAGCCTATTTGCAGTGGAGGGATGCATGAATACTGCGTGCCTTTCTCTTCCGCTCAACCGGGGGCGCGGTCCCCAAAGCGTCCGCGGGGACCCCTAGACGTGGATGCATGTCGAAGACGGCTGATGGATAGATCTCCCTCAACTCGCTTCACCAGGTCTGCTTTCCTCGGGTGCTTAAACTCAAGTGCTATGACTATTGGGTACTTCAAAGGTGCTCTACAAGGAGGCAAGGACTCGATCTCCTGAAGCTTATTTGGCCAGCTCATAAATTGCCTGGGCATAGATCTTGGCGATCAAGACCATTTCATCTACGGATATATACTCATCTGGTTTGTGCTCCCGCATGGGCTGGTTTGGGAAGATCGGACCAAAACCCACCATATTGGGCATCAGGCTAGCGTAAGTTCTACCACCTACAGCCAGAGGCTTTCCATTCTGGCCTGTCTGGTCATTGTAAACCTTTAGCAGAGTCCTAACCAAGAGAGAATCCATTGGGAAGTAAAGTGGGTTCTGGTTTCTCGTGACCTCCAAGCTGAATCCTGTTCCGGCTATGGTTCGGTTGAACGGCTTCATTATGTCATCCAGTTTGTATGTTACCGGATACCTCAGGTTCAGGTCGAAGACTATTTTGTCCAAAGTGGCATTGATCTTGCCCACGTTGAATGTAAGATTGCCCGAGATATTGTCTCTCATGGCTACTCCAAAGGATTTGCCATCGGTTTCCATGCCCACCCTTGAGTTGAAGAATTCAATAGCCTTAGCTAAATCAGATTTTCCGAGGCCTAGTGTACCCAAGAATGCCAGTAGCTGCATCGCTGCGTTCTTTCCCTTCTCAGGCTCGCTGCCGTGGGCGCCCAGCCCTTTGGAATTCACCAGAACATTTCCACCTTTTTCCTCGGCCGTGAGTTGGTAGCCAGTGCTACTGGCAAAGCTCTGGCAGGATTTAATCAGGTGAACGGTATCCCCTGTTGAGATCTCGGCCGATGCCTCATCAGGGACCGAATTGCTGGCGGTTCCGCCCTGAATCGACAAAACTCTTATTCCAGCTGACATATTCGTCAAATCTTGTATCAGCCGAAAGTTGGCACTTCCTTTCTCTGCGTAGACTACGGGAAAATGGCTATCTGGCGTGAAGCCTGCGACCGGAGTTTTCTCATGCTGCAAATAATATACGACATCATCTATGCCGGTCTCTTCGGTGGTGCCAAAGATGATCCTCACTCTCTTGGATATGGGCAGCCCTGAATCCTTCAAGGCCTTCAATCCATAGAGAGATGCCATAGCCGGTCCCTTATCATCCACTGCGCCACGGCCATAGATTCGACCCTGATGAATCTCCGCGGCATATGGGGGATAGGTCCAGCCATCTCCCTCCGGCACAACGTCCAGATGGGCCAAGACGCCAACATAAGATTCTCCCTGCCCGTACTCGGCATAGCCAATATATCCATCCATATTTGTGGCATTAAATCCCAGCTCTGTGGCTATATTCAGGGCTTTAACCAAGGCATGCGCTGGACCTTGACCAAAGGGAGCGCCCGGCTGAGGTTCACCCTTAATGCTCTTTATGCGCACCAAATCCTGGACAGATCCTGTCAGCTCCCTTCTGTCCTTCTCCACCGCCTGGCTCAGCTTGGCTCTAGCCTCTTCGGAGGCCGCCAGGTCCTGAGAGTGAGCTACTGAGGCAGATACGACCGCGAGCACGATCATAGAAATCATTATCCTCTGCATTTTATCATCAGCTCAATGAGAGTGGTTCGAGAGAACCCGCCAGGGCTTCAAGCCCTACATGGGATCTTGAAGAATATTTTCTTTGCTACGTCTTTGGGGCATCTCTCATGGCAGAACTGTCAGAGATCTTTCCACGCGACCCTCTGTATCATTCCAATTAATTCTATAGCATTTAATATATAATTTTAAAGATGTCATAGAACTTCTATCTATGCTCAGTGTGTACGACGGTGAGAAGGATAGCCCTAATCAGCCAGTGAGTAGCGTAGGGATGCGCGAATCCCGTCCGCCAATGATACCGGTATATAGAATACACTTTCTTCGATTCGTCGTCAAAAGGTGTTTTTCAGGCAATGTCGCTGACGCTTAATCCCTGCTCAAATTTGTTTCTCAACAAACAGAATCCCCTTTTGATTAGCACCTGCACAACATCTGAGTCTCGATCTCGGGGAGGGGTGGGGATTTTCGACCGCCGCCTATTTGGATTTAGGCTAGGATTTCAGGTTATCCTCTGCCTACTTTTAGGAACTTCATTTTATCTTCAGGAATGGCTTCTATTAGAGCTACAAGATATTCTTTATTTGCTTCATTTGGTCCAAAATAGACTCGGCCGTACTTATCGAGTTTCCTATATTCGAGCTTTTTCGTTTCGCGATCTAGCGCATCTGGTAATAGTTCTCCCAGCTTCATGCTCATAAGCATGGCTTTCATGGTAATATACATTACCTTTCCTTTATTAAAAGCTTTTGTTGGTAATACTACCAATGTTACCAATACATATAAATACTATTACGAAGGTATGGTAAGCTTGGAGGCGCAAAAGATGCCTATGAAAGTCAAAGTCCTAAACGGCCGTGAGCATATCATGAGCGTCGAGGAAGCTGCCCAGAGATTGCAGGAGTTCGGTCTGAGGGCGCAGGGAATCGAGGACCTGAGATGTCCATATGAAATCGAGTTTCCCTTCAGCATGGGAGCACGGGACAGGATGGGGGATCACATCATTACTATCAAGGGGACTTATCCGGCACTCCGCGCCCTCCAGGAGAGCTGAAATGGGGCAAGTCCAGGATAACTATGGCCCAAATCCAGAACCGTATCCCATCAAGCTTGAGCGCTGCCAGAAAGGTGGCGACGGCTGGAAGGCCGCCATTTCAGGCAACGATCCGGCTTCTATCCCGAATCCTATTCGGGAAGTGGATAAGGTCGTGGGAATTAATCAATCATCAGTAACTTTCATCAGGGAAGAGGCCAAAACGCCAAATGTGCAGAAAAGCCCACCGTTTCGGGCGAGAATGCATCGCCATTGCAGGTATTTCGGCATCGAAAGAGGCGACACAGCTCTCGCCTCGTCTTTGAGAAGGTGGCTATTACATGCTCCGCCTAACTAGATCCGTAAGATCCCTGGAGGTCTATCTCTGACATCCGGTCCGCCTCGCGCACGCCGTCGCGAGCCGAATGAAATCCGGGCCGAGATCCTGAAGACATGTCGCGAACCGGCCAATAAGACTGCCATCGTCTACCGGGCCGGCCTGAACTTCAGGACCGTGAATCCTTATCTCGTAAAGCTAATAAAAAGCGGACACTTGGAGGTCCTCCAGACCGAAAAAAGGACTCTATATCAGACAACGGAGCGCGGTCGTGAGCTGGAGAGGAATCTGAGAGCAATTTTAGATAATCTGGAAAGTTGAGAGGGCAAAATTTCCTGTAAAGAGCATTTCCCCAAAATTTTAGCGCAAAACGCTTATTAATGTTAATTAACTTTGATCCCAACCATGCAATACGAGTCCGGATGGGGTGTCCATCCTGCAAGATTGTCACCCCACCCAGAGCTATGCAACCATTGACCTCAACAAAAAGATAAGGGTTGCGGTGGTGAGTGAAGCACTGGTCTCCGGCTCGTTCTGAGGGAGAGCGAGCATGCACGATCTTAGCCGTCTAGATATAGAGCTGCTCAAGAAGATACATGGGCAGCCTGGCCTGACCGTAAGAGAGGTCATAGGTCCTTTTTTGAATAGCAGGTCTAAAAGAGCCCTGTACTACAAGGTCATAACCCTTGCAGCACATGGTTTTGTGAGACTCGACAGAACAACGATGAGCCGAAGCGTCCTCTGCCATCCGACCGCAGAGACAAGGAAGCTGCTTGATGCGACCACGGAGCATCTCGATAGCTTGGAGAGTGAGGCAGTATGACGGCTGCCGATTCAGGGCGCAAGGGCAGGGTCCGGGCGGAGACGCGTCCGATCTGCATTCCGGGAATGATAGAGCGGAAGGACTATGCTGTGGAGGACAACGCCCGCGCCGTCCTGGGATGGAGTGAGCCTAGATGAGCTCCGCAACACCCAGAGAGGCTGGAATTTCTTCTTCACGTCGGTCTTTTTCGCTCGCCCATGCTCCCCTGGCCAAAGATGGCTGCGAGCTGGTCGGAGTGCTCGAAGGTATCCAGCCGATCGGCGACGGCCTCCTGCAGATCAGGATAGGTGGCCTGGAGAGGTGCGTGCCGGAGGAGATGGAGCTGCAGCTCAGGCCCCTTGTGGGCAGGAAGACGTCCATCCTGCGGATTGGACAGCGCTATTCAGCCGTGGGGATTGTATGATTGCCACCATGGGAATTAGCGGCGCGGTGTGTATCGGCATGGTGCGCCAAACCCAAGAGCCTCTTGCTGAGACCAGGCGGGATCCAGGGATTTGCTCAGGGACCTAGAGGGGCCTGATGACGCTGAGGCCGAGCCGAGTATATGCATCTAGATGCGCCTCACGGATCCTGGGCTTCGACTCGGCTTGAGGGGGATGATGCTGGAGGCAGTAAATGGCGGTTGAGGTCCCTGATGGGAAAGTAGCCTGCATTCGATGCAAGAGGATGGGCCGCCCGGATGAGATGCATTCAGCCGATATTTGCCTAAGATGCCATGAGGGCCTTCAGTCTAGGAGCAAAGCCAAATCCAAGCCCAAGGGAAATGATAATTCAGCAATCATAAAGAGAAACGCGTTGGATTGGATTGAGCGAGAAGAGAAGACCGTACGATCAATAGACGAGGACGGTTTCCAGGTTCCAGAAACCAGTAAAGGTCCTATCAAAATCTATCTCAAAAAATCAATAGACCTAGACGGTTCCATGGTTTCAGAGACCGCCAATGGCTCTACTGATGACCATTCAAGGAATACGATAGATAGAGATTGTTCCAGAGTTCCAGAAACCAAGAATTGCAATTCCGTTGCTGATTCTAAGAAACAAAAGGATAGCGATGGTTTCAAGGTTTCTGAAACCATCAAGGCAGAAAAAGATACGGATTCTAGAAAAACAGTTGCGGAGGGTGGTCCTAGAGTTTCGGAAATTCAAATAGAGAGGATGATAGGGGATACAAATGAGCTGCTGGCCGATTGTATCCGGCGGATTAGGATATTGGAGGAAAAGGTGTCTCTTATCATCGAAAAGGACGAGTCAAAGAGAGATGCAGCTGGGATGGTGAAGCTCAGAAATGAGTTGTTTAGGATCCTTCAGGATCGCTGTGAGAAGACGCGCCAGAATGGAATCTATGTGAAGAGCCTTTACGGGCCGAACGGCCGGAAGGGCGGAAAGCTGCATATCTCTAAGGCCCAAGCATGGCGGTTACGTGAATCTTGCCGGACGGATGCCCGTTTCAAGATAGAGAAGGCGGATAACCAGCGAGGTAACTGGGTGATAAGGCTAAACTTCTTCATGAAATAGCGAGAAGTTAACATTGTTATCTGGGTTTCAGAAACTCGAAACTCTGATCCAGAAACAAGCTGGTTTTCCCTGCACCGCGACATAAAGGATAATGGAAAATTATGTCGCGGATGAGCATGAGTTAGTTATGAGAAGAGAAGAAGGATTAAGAGGGTATATAACGGTTGGTATCACATAGAGGGGATAGAGAAACCGCGAGTTCCGAGTTTCTGAAACTGGAATGCATTTAAAAAATAAAAATATTTGTTGTAAGAAGATGAGAACAACATGAATAAGACGAATGCAATTTCGTCTAGGAGTTCAGTAGCAAGAGGTGGATACGGGAGCGTGCCGCACACGGTCGCCACGTCACTACAACCGCAGGGTGACCATTTCAAGCTTTGACAGCACCATCATCGAAAATAATAAATATAAGTTCAAATCCCAAGCTGCGGAATATGCGCGAGGTACTGCTTCCTGACATCCTCCGGATCGATATGGAAATAGATGCCCACAGCCCTCTTGATGGAATCTCCTCGCAGCCATTCTACATACTGTGTCTTCATGCCGGCTCTGAGAAGATGGGTAGCATGCCAATGTCGGCAGCAATGAGCAGTAAAATGATCCTCTAATCTATCTGAACTAGGATCATAAAGGCCTGCCCGCAGAGCTGCCCTGCGGATCATATAATCAATTCCTCTGCCACTGAGTCGCCTTTCCTGTGTGGAGAGGAAAAGAGCCTTCCCATCGCTCCCACCCCGCCCCTTGCGAACCTCCAGCCACCTCTTGAGGTAGAATGCAGCCTCATCATCGAAGAATACTATCCTATTGCTTCGCTTCCTCGTGCTCTTCAAGATAAGGCTCTGATCCTTCCAGTTTACGGAATCCACGTCTAGAGAGACTAGTTCCCCTCGGCGGATGCCCGTCTTCAGAAATAATAATACTATTGCTTTATCTCGGACATCCACCAGGGCATCAACCAGGGCAGCTGCCTCCTCAACAGAGATGAGTTTGTGAGTTTGGCATTCGCCATCATTCTTGTACCGCGACATGTAGCGTTTCCGAACTTCAGATATAGGATTTCTATGGACCCGGCCCTCGAAAATCAGCCATTCGTAGAGAGCCGAGAGCGCAGCCAGTCTATACTTTATGCTATTACTGGTTATGCCCCGCCGCCGCATCTCCTCGATATAGTCCCTAACATCCAACCTATCGACCTGGAGAAGATCCTTGCCGCTGGCCTGGAGGAACTTCTGGAAAAGCCGGACGTTTCTCAAGTAGGTTTCAACGGATAATTCAGCCAATCCTCGCGTGCGGCAATCTGCAGCAAAATCTTCGAGGACGCTCATTTGCCGATCCACCTCCAGCCCTGCCTATCTTTGGTTATCAAGCCGTGGAGCTCCAGGACCTCGAGCTGCTTATGAACCGCCCTGACCTGCTGAGCGTCCTGTGGATCTATTCCCAGGACCTCGAGGAGCCTGTAGTCGTGAGTGGCGTTCCGCCGGAGGACTGCCGCGATGGTAGAGTCGAGTCCCCTTTCTCCCTCGAAATCGTCGTCCAAGAAGGCGGCCTGCCGGAGCTGCCGTACCTCCTGCTCAAACTTGCTAACCAGCAAGGATTGGATCCGTAGCTGCTCGCGAAGGTTATGATTCTCCTCCCTCAGCTCCTTCATTCCCTGGGAGAGTTTTACCCTTGGATCCTTGGTCTTATCGACGAGCGCATCCTCGATTACAGATAATAGAAATTTAGAAAGAGGGACACCTGCTTTCTCCGCCAGGTTATGATATTTCTTAGCCTGTGCGGCCGTCGGGGTGATGAGCTGGATGCACCTTTCACGATACTTGGCAGACGGCATAAGCTAGGCTTAGTAGTGAAGATATAAAAAACTTCCGGAAAAGCCTTACCAAAATATCAGTTCTTCGACATCGATCCCCGGAGAGGAGAGGATGGGGGGCCGGCGAATGGAAGCGCCAACATCCGCATAGGGTTCCTTTACCGGACCGATAGGGGATTGATCTTTCCGGCAATCACAGGAGGAGATGCCGTCACGCCTGTAGATATGATAAGCAGAACGGACGGTGCTCATCTCTCCTTCAATCCAGGCCGCATAGATCCCATGAACCTTTCCTTTGAGAACAGCCGGAAACCGTTAGCTGCCGAGTTTATGTTCAGAGGCCATAAGATATTTGTGATCGCCAACCATTTCAGCTCCAAGATGGGTGACGATCCCCTCTCCGGCAACAACCAGCCGCCAAGCGCAAGATCCGAAGTGCAGCGTCACTCTCAGGCCTTGGTAGTACGCGACTTTGTAAGCGAAATTCTGAAGACAGAACCGGATGCCAATGTAGTGGTTCTCGGAGATCTCAACGATCTTCCCTTCTCAAGGACACTCGTGCTGCTTGAGGGCGATTTGCTGTATAATGTCCTCGACAGGCTGCCGCCCAATGACCTTTATACCATCAACTTCGAAGGAAATTCTGAGGCCTTCGATCATATTTTGATCAGCAAGAGCCTGGAAGCTGCCATCAGAGATGCAGACATCGTTCATGTCAACTCGGGCCTGGCAGATCAGGCAAGCGATCACGATCCGGTGCTGATCCGGATCTCTTTTTCTTGAATGGAAGACGGCTCTGTGAGCAAAGAGGACCGACAGATACCGCTGCCGGCATGTAGCATGATCTGCCAGGACTGTTGTGGTCAGCAATGATTCTAGAAGGAGATTGCCTTGTCTATAGTTAAGAGTCTCCTTACGGTGTCTCCTCTACAGTGTCTCCTCTAAAGCTAAAGCTAGATATTTCTGGCCGACATTACTCATAAGGATTGAATTATGACACAAAAGGCGACCGAGGTCCTTGTCCGGGAGATCATGCTGGACTTTGCCCGTCTGACAGGACTGGGCACCTCAGATCCCCATCCCCGGCGCTATCTATGGACGGATGCCTTCGCTGTGTGCAACTACCTCGAGCTCTTCTGCCGGTGCAAGGATGAAGCCCATAAGGAGCTGGCCCTGCTCCTGGTCGAACAGGTACA
>Ga0315289_10004846_pt1 | contig 20015 bp, 15 predicted proteins | sample YL17G11_40_MG_FD_203452 | JGI IMG/M metagenome (GOLD analysis project Ga0315289, IMG submission 203452) | Sediment microbial communities from Yellowstone Lake, YNP, Wyoming, USA - YL17G11_40 | ecosystem: Environmental > Aquatic > Freshwater > Lake > Sediment | place: USA: Wyoming | collected... | reverse complement strand
TTCTAAGTGAACCGAAACCTCTGCATATTTGATTTTTGAGTCTTGAGATTTGAGATTTTTATAGATTTCCTCGGCTAAAAACGGAGCAAACGGCGCCAATAATTTTGCAAGAGTAACTAAAACTTCATAAAGAGTTGCGTAACAATTATTCTTGTCTTTCTCAGGTGCAGTCGACCCTACCCGATTCCTTGATCTTCTTACATACCAAGTCGACAAATCTTTAACAAATTGTTCTATGGTCCTAATCGCACCAACGGTGTCATAAGATTCTAAATAATTAGTGATGTCTCGAACAATAGACGCCAGCAGATTTTTTATCCACCTGTCCAAAACATTAGTAGATTTTTTCTTGTGGTTTTGAGATTTGTCCGTCAAGCCAATCCGCCGGCCGGCTGACTGGTAGATTGAGATTTGAAATTTATCAATGTTGGCATATGTAACAAAAAAATTATAAATATTCCACAAGATAAGCATCAAACCCCGCACTTGATTTCGATATTCTTCGGCAGAAATGCGTATATCTTCCCCGTGCATGACTGGACTTCCCATTAAGTATAAGCGAAGGGCATCCCCTCCATATTTTTCAAGCATTTCTTTAGGATCCGGATAGTTACCATAATTTTTACTCATTTTTCTTCCATCCGTTCCTAAAATTACTCCGGTCACCAACACGTTTTTAAAGGCCTGGGAGTTAAAAATGGCGGTCGCAATTACATGCAGGACATAAAACCAGGCTCTAATTTGACCCGTATACTCGACAACGAAATCCGGAGGGAAAAATTCTTCAAGTTTTGGCCCCTCCTCGAATGGATAATGTCGCTCGGCAAAAGATGCAGATCCTGCCTCAATCCAGCTATCCAAAACTTCGGGGACACGTCGTGCTTTTTTACCACAAGTCTTACAGGTAACCGTTACCTCATCAATCATGGGTTTGTGAAAATCATCAATTTTCTTTCCGGAAGCCTTTTCAAGCTCAAGCAGTGAGCCGGGAACGAAACGCTTACCACACTCACATTCCCAAACCGGAAGCGGGGAACCCCAGTAGCGACTGCGCGAAATACACCAGTCTGGAGCAGACTCAAGGCTCTTAAGATAACGGCCAAACTTAAAATGCTCGGGAACCCAGTTAACAAGCTTGTTCGTTTCTTTCATTTTTTCTTTCAATGCCTGAATATCAACGTACCAAGCATCTTGGGGAACATAGAGAAGTCTTGTATGACAACGCCAACACAAAGGGATACTGTGGGTGTGTCGGTCAACTCGATAGATTAGGCCGCGCGCTTTTAGATCCTCGATTACCAATGGATCAACATCTAAATAGTACATCCCCCCCCATTTCGGAACCTCTTTTTTGAGCATCCCTTCTTCATCGACGTGTAAAACAATTTGAATATTTTCCCTAAGCATCACCGCTAGGTCTTCCTCACCGTAAGCGGCAATGGTCACCACCCCTGTTCCCTCTTGGCTGGTGACAAAATCACCACCGACGACAATAAATGCCTTTTTATCTGGTTCGATTTTATAAAAATTATAGTGAGGAATAAATTTTTTACCTACTAATGTACTGCCTGGAAACTCTTCGAGAATTTTGTATTGCGAAGCTTTTAGTATCTTAAGCGTTGACTTTGCCAAAATATATTTTTCTTTACCCTGAAGAACTTTAACGTAAGTTAGTTTTGGATTGACTGCTAGGGCCGGCGTCGCAATTTTATTCCAGGGAGTCGTTGACCAAGCTAAAAGAAAAGTGTTTGTCTCATCCGTTAGTTGATATTTAAAAACAGCTGTTGGTTCAGCTAGATCTATATAATTATCAGCGTCCATCGCGACCTCAAAGTTAGAGATGGGAGTTACACAATGAGGACAATATAGAGAAACTCGCAGGCCTTTGTAAATATAACCCTTCTCATACATTTGTTTAAAAACCCACATTACAGTTTCCATATAAGGTAGGTCCATGGTTTTATAGGCATGCCGTAAATCAACCCATCTACCAACGTGATCTACATACCATTCCCACTCGTTAGAAACATTTTGGACATAACTTTTGCAGGCGTCGATAAATTTTTTGACACCGACTTTTTCCTCAATGTCTCGTTTTCGTTTAATACTTAACTCCTCTTCTACTTTGTTTTCTGCCGGTAAACCATGACAATCCCATCCCCAAACACGACGGACTCGATAACCCTTCATCGTCCAATAACGGGGAAAAAGATCTTTTGGGATACTTGAAAGTAAGCTGCCGTAGTGAGGTAGACCGGTAATAAAGGGAGGACCATCCAAGAAAGTCCAAATTTTATCTTTGGGACGAAACGCTATTGACTTCTCGAAAATTTTGTTTTCTTTCCAAAATCTAATAATTTTCTCTTCAAGCTCTGGGAAGTTAACTTTTGGTGAAACTGGTTTAAACATAACTCTATATTGAAATTAATTTAAAAACTATTATTCTTCCATCTTTAATTGACTTCAATACATTAGACAAACACCTAATAATTTATAAATATAATTTGTTTATATTTTATACCAAAAATCCCTTCAGAAGAAGGGATAAATGGCCTGTGGAGCTTTATTGTTCCACAAAGGCCTAAGTCTTAATAATATTTTTCGCAAAGCTTGAAATTTTTATCATCTTCCCTGCCTTAAAAATGCCGGAATGTCCCACTCGTCACGCTCCGGAGGAATCTCATCAGCTGGAAAGGCAGGAACTTCGGCAGCCTTAGCTTCCTCCCTTGGAATTGGTGTAACTAACTCTCTTAATTTTCTTTTTGTCTCATCAAAACCCGTGGCAATTACTGTTATCTTTATCTGATCAACCATATTTTCATCGATGGTCGCCCCAAAAATAATATTCGCATCAGGATCAACGGCTGAAGCGATGAGTTTTGCCGCCTCATCAACTTCATTCATCGTTAAGTCCGAACCACCGATAATATTAAAAAGCACCCCTTTGGCCCCATCAATTGAAATCTCTAGAAGAGGAGAGGAAATGGCTGTTCTGGCGGCGGTGGCAGCTCGATTTTCGCCCACGCCCGTTCCTATCCCCATTAGGGCCGAACCAGCGTTAGTCATTATCGCCTTAACATCAGCAAAATCAACATTAACCAAGCCCGGCATGATAATTAGGTCGGAGATTCCCTGGACTCCTTGACCTAAAACCGAGTCGGCAACCTTAAAAGCCTCTAAAAGAGTCATTTTCTTATCCACAACCTCTAAAATGCGTTGGTTGGGAATGGTAATTAAGGTGTCTACCTTTTCTTTAAGATTCCCTATTCCCTCTTCAGCCGTTATCATCCTCCTTGTTCCCTCAAAATGAAAAGGTTTTGTAACCATCGCCACCGTAAGAGAGCTTAGAGATTTTGCTAATTCGGCAATGACAGGAGCACCGCCGGTGCCCGTACCCCCACCTTCACCACAGGTTAGAAAAACCATATCCGCATCAAGAAGGGCTTCCTTGATTTTTTCTTTGGATTCCTCGGCGGCCTCTCTACCAATTTCCGGATTCCCACCAGCTCCCAATCCTTTAGTCAAATTCTCGCCGATCTGGATTTTTGTTGGCGCCTGACAGGTTAGAAGCGCTTGAGCGTCACAGTTAACTCCGATAAAATCAACACCCTGAACTTGATTCATGGACATCATGGAGTTTATGGCATTACACCCACCGCCTCCTATTCCAATAACTTTTATTTTGGCAAAACGGGCAATATCTGGTTTAATTAACATAAAGATAACCCTCCTTCGAGCAGGAATAAAAACTTAAGAAATTTTATCACGGCATAAAAGACTTGACAAGGTCAATTAACTTGCCCGCCGCTCCTTTAATGGGGATCTTACCGGCAAGACGAAAAAATGAGGGGAAAGAAAACCCGCCTAAGCTTTTTTCTCCTACTCTTGTGCCGTAGACGAGTAAACCGACCGAAGCAGCAAAACTTGGAGAAATAATTTCATCAATCAAGCCGCTTATGTGAGTAGGAATTCCCACTCGAACTGGCATAGCCATATTTCTTTTGGCTACTTCCACAATCGCAACTGTCTCCGCCCCACCTCCTGTTAAAACAAGGCCTGAAGGGGTCATTCCCCCAAAACCGCTCTTTTTTACTTCAAGGGAAACCATCGCAAAAATTTCGTTTAATCTCGGTTTTATTATTCCTTCACTCAAAGTTTTTTTGGAAACCTTCCTAACATCCTCAGATAACCCAAGACTGGTTAAGTCTACTTCGTCCTCTTTTACCTTAATTGACTCTCCTTCTTCTTCAGGCATTGTTGGAACAAGGGTTTTTTTTGAGAGAGCCAGTTTAATCTTTTCTGCTGACTCAAGAGAGGCACGAAGGCCTATTGCCAAGTCGTTAGTAATGTTTTTGGCGCCAATCGGTAATACAGAAGAATAGGAAAGCGCTCCTTCAACAAAAATACAGATATCAGTTGTTCCTCCGCCTATATCAACTAAGATTACTCCTAATTCTTTCTCTGTCTCAGACAGAACAGCTTCCGAAGCAGCAAGACCACCAAAAACTAATCCATCAACATCAACGCCAACTTCGGAAACACATTTTGAAAGATTCCTAAGGGCGGTGGCGCCCCCCGTTACAAGATGAGTATCGACCTCAAGCCGCACACCAGTCATCCCTACCGGGTCCTTAATACCTTCTTGAGCATCAACGATAAAACCTCGGGGCAAGACATGAAGAATCTCTCGGGAAGAAGACAAAGAGATAGCCTTAGCTGCTTCCACTACTCTTTTAACGTCATTTTCCGAAATTTCCTTTTCGGGCTCAGCAACAGCCACCACTCCATGAGAGTTTTGCGAAGCAATATGGCCTCCACCAACAGAAACATAGGCTGAGGAAACAGCATATCCAGCCATCCTCTCCGCCCCTTCCAAACTTTCAGAAATGGCCGAGATTGCTTCTTCAATGTCAACAACTTGGCTTTTCCTTAACCCCCGACTTGGGACAGTCGCAACACCAATGACATTTATATCCCCATCTTGAGAAGGAGACCCGATAATAGTGACTATTTTAGAGGTTCCAACATCTATTCCGGCGACAACGTGTTCTCGAGCCATAAATTAATTTTAAAATGTTACTATCGGCTTTTCGAACCTTAAATCTACCTTCTTTGGTTTTTTCCCCTCTATTTTAAACCGATTTAAGATCATTTGTAAAGAGGCCACCTGAGACGAAACAGGCTTTTCAAGGGTAAACACGGCTAAAATCGCCTCTTCGAGTATTATCTCCGCCTGATTATTTTCTTCTTTAATTTTTTGGGGTTTTAAGTCCGCTAGCTGCAACTCCCTAAAAAGCCTTTCTCCTATTGAAGGGGAAGGAACTGGAATAATGATTTCTTCCCTTGGTGAAAAGTCAAGTGTAATCTTGGGAAGCTTAATATTGGGTCCGCTTTTTTTAAAAAAGGCCAAAAGAAGAGAAAAAATGATAAAACCGAGTAAAAATTTTGCCCGTGACAATCTTTCTTTTATTTTCCTTTCTTTAACTACCTTCGCTTGCCATGCCATACAAAAAAATTTCTAATTTATAATTTCTAAATAAGGGTTTCTAACTCTCTAACAATTTGCCTTTCTGCATCTAACCTAATTAATTTTTTGGCTGTCTGGCAGTTTTGATGATATTCCCCAATATTTTTTAACATCATATCAATATCCCGCAATAAAGTCTTACCAGTTAAATTCTGCTGTTCCAGGATCTCGACCATACCAACTTTTTTTAAGATCTTAGCATTCTCCATCTGTTCTCCCCCACCTGCCCAGGGAAGGGGAATTAAAATCGCCGGTTTGCCCAGGACGGCTAGTTCCGAAATAGTGTTGGCCCCAGCCCGGGAGATAACTAAGTCAGCTGAGTTTAGTACCCAACCAATGTCCTTATTTTCAACATATTTTGTCAGAAAATATCGCCTTCTTATTGTATCTGACAACTGACAACTGATAATTGATAACTTATCATAGTCTTTGTAAACTTCTGTCTGGCCACACTGGTGAATAATCCGATACCTGGAAAGAAGCTTTTGTAAGATTTGCCCCACTACTGCGTTGATTGAATGTGCCCCTAAACTTCCTCCGGTAATATAAATTAACGGTAAATCCTCATTTGATATTTGATATTTGCCCTCGCCCTGAGCTCCTCGGAGTGAACTCTCGGAGTGAACTCGGGCCGAAGGGATATTTGATATTTGATATTTAAATATTTCTCTTCTTATCGGATTACCCGTTAATACCACTTTCTTTTTGGGAAAGAATTTAAGCGTTTGCGGCCAAGAAACGCAGATTTTTTGGGCAAAAAAGGCAATAATTCTATTGGCTAACCCAGGAACGGCTGTCTGTTCGTGAGTCAAGACCGGAACACCTTTTAGCCAACTAGCAAAAACAACCGGTAAGGCAAGATACCCACCAAAAGAAAGGATGACATCGGGCTTTATTTTATTTAGAAGAAAAAAAGCCTGAATAAAACCGAAGGGAATTTTGAAAACAGAAGGAATCGTGTATCTTGTCAGGGACCGTTGAAGCCTGCCTGTCGTTAAGTTAAAGAAGGGAATCCCAAGGTTATTAATCGTCTTATATTCAACGGAAATTGTTTTCTCTCCCTCAAGAGCATGTTTTCGGCCGATAAAACAAACTTGCCAGTCTCCCCCCTTTTTAAGCTCGGAGATAACTGCTAAGGCCGGAGTCAAATGGCCACCAGTAATGACAATTCTTTTCCCCATCTTCTCTTTCTTCCATATTATACCACCCTCACTTCTATCGTCTCCGCTCTTTCACCTCCGAGGTGGAATCCCGAGGTGAAATACCACCTATCCCGCCATTCCTTGTTTACTTACATTTAATAAAATTCCTATTCCGATTAAATTAACAACCAGAGAGGAGCCCCCGTAGGAAATAAAAGGCAGGGGAACTCCGGTTAAAGGAAGAAGGGCAACCATCGCCGAAAGATTGATAATAACTTGAATGGCCAGAGACGAGGTTATCCCTAAAGACAGAAGTTGACCAAAACGATCAGGACTTCTAAGGGCAATTTTTATCCCGCGATAAATAATTAAAATAAAGGCAATGATTAAAATTGAGGCACCGATAAAGCCTAATTCCTCGGCCGTTATCGCAAAGATAGAATCAGTCATCGCCTCGGGCAGGTATTCATATTTTTGCCGAGATTTCCCTAGGCCTAAGCCTGTTAATCCTCCGGAGCCGATGGCTATTAAGACTTGACGAATGTGGTATGAGGCCCCTAAAGGGTCTAAAGAGGGGTTTAAGAAAATAATCAATCGCCTAAATCTGTAGGGAGAAAGAAGAGAAAAAATAAACGCTCCTAGCCCTGCTAATGGTACCAAGAAAAGAAAATGATAAAAAGGGGCCCCCGAGGCAAAATAAAGAACGAAGGCGATACTTACAATAATTATGGCTGTTCCCAAATCCGGCTCGATTGCCACCAAACCAACAACAATTCCCGAAAGGAGCAAAAATGCCCAGAGTCTCCCCCGTTCTGGTAAGGAAAACCAGGCTGAAAGATAAATTACCAAGGTAAGCTTTGTAAACTCAGCAGGTTGAAAGGAAAAAAACCGAAAGTCAAGCCAACGACGGGCACCTAAGGCCTTTATCCCTAGACCGGGAATAAAGACGGCTAGTAAAAGGATGAGGGTCAAAAAAAGGAAGGGCAAAGCCAATTTATAAAACCGATGGTAATCAAAAAAAACGGCTAAGACCATACCAAGAAGACCTAACCCTAACCAGGTAGATTGGTCTCTGACGAAATGATACTTATCGGCAAAGTCCCTAAAAGCCAAAACTGATGAGGCATTATAGATCGCTAATAGGCCAAAAAGCGTAAGACCGAGAGTTAAAACGGCTAAAAAAATATCCGGCTTTTTTTTCTGTTTGTGAAGCTTAATTTTAACCCAACTTTTTCTCATTTAAACTCTTTACCCAGTATTTAAATTGTTCTCCCCGATCTTTATAGTTTTTAAACATGTCAAAAGAGGCGCAGGCGGGAGAAAGAAGGACAATATCACCAGGCTTTGCCTCCTTTTTGGCAATTTTAACAATATCCTTCATATTTTTTAAACCCTTAATTATCCTAAGCTTTGAACTTTTCATCACCGCTTCCTCAATTCTTTCTGCCATTTCTCCAATCAAGATCAAAGTCCGGACAGTACTTTTAGCTATTTCTTTTCCTAACTCCGTATAATCCGCTCCCTTCTCCGACCCACCGGCAATTAGTATTATCGGTTCTTTGAAAGAGCGAATGGCGGCAATTGTCGTCTCTGGAATGGTAGAGAAGGAATCGTTAAAATATTCTACTCGTTCCGCCTCTTTAACCAATTCTAATCGATGCTCCAAACCCCTAAAGGAGAGAACCGTTTTCCTTATAGAAGATAGATTCACACCGGCCAGGCTCGCGGCAACCATTGACGCCGTAATATTCTCCAGATTATGGACGCCACGAAGCCCCACCTCTGAAATCCGACATATCTCTTGCCTAGCCTTTCGTGCCTTGTCTATCACCTTAAGCCAAATTTTCCCGCCTTGAACATAGGCTCCCCGAGAAACCTCTTCTTTCCGACTGAAGTAAAATATCTTTGCCGGTGTTTCTCTGATAAAAGACCTTGGAATCTCATAATCGGCGTTAATGAGGGCAAAATCCTCTTTTGTCTGATAGCGAACGATGTTTTTCTTAGCCCGAACATAATCCTTCCAGGAAAGATGGTAATTGGGGGCGTCTGGCGACAGAGGAAAGGCCACGTGGTCCGAGGTGATATTCAAAACTACAGCAATATTAGGACTTTGAGTTAAATCCTCAAGTTGAAACGAGGAAAGCTCCAAGACAACCCAAGAAGAAGGCGTTAATTTATCTAAAAATTCAATCGGTGGGCTACCAATATTACCACCAACGAAAACCTTTTTACCCTCATTTTTAAGAATTTCGCCTATGAGGGTTACCGTTGTTCCTTTACCCTTTGTGCCAGTAACACCAATTATAGGACAGGGACAAAGATTAAAAAATAATTTTATCTGGCTGGAAACTTCAATCCCTCTTTTTCTTGCTTCCTTAAGTTGGGGTAGTCGAAGCGGCATCCCTGGGGTACGAAAGACAAGATCAAATTTTTCTAAATCGTCTAGATAAGATGGTCCAAGCTGGAAAATTGCTCCCAATCTCTTCAACCTATAATAGGTTTTGCCTAAATCCTTTTTTTCTTTTTTGTCACAAGCCCAAATCTTCACCCCATGTTTCCTAAGATACTTTATCATGGTCTGGCCTTCAGTCGACAATCCTAAAACGGCAATTTTTCTTCCTGTAAATCGATTGTTTATCTCCATTTCATTTGATAATCGCTAGCCAAAGGCCAAGAATTGCCAACATTATTCCGGCTAGCCAGGCGCGCATGACCACTTTTGGCTCTTCCCAACCCTTTTCCTGAAACCAAAGATGTAAAGGGGCAACTTTAAATAATTTTTTCTTTAAAAATTTCTTAGAAAGAAGCTGAAGAAGTGAAGTAGTCGCCTCCATTACGAATACCCCGCCGATTATAATTAAAGAAAAGGTCCTCCCCATAAGAAGACCAATAACTGCCAGCGTTGCTCCGAAAGACAGGGCTCCTACGTCGCCCAAGAAAATCCTGGCCGGGTGAACATTAAAATAGAGAAAGGCTACCAAGGCCCCCAGCCACAGAGTAATAAAAAGAGAAAGAGGCGTATCCAAAAGAGAACCGGCGAGAACCCAGAAGGCCCCTAAGGCGATCATTAAAAGCCCAGCGGCTAAACCGTCCAATCCGTCAGTGATATTAAATGCATTAGCAAAAGCAATAATGACAAAAGAGGCAAGAGGAATAAAAAGAGGGCCAACTGGAATGATGCCCAAAAATGGGACATTGTAAAAATAAATTTTTAACTCGCTATATAGCCAGTAAGAAATTATTAAGGCTAAAATTAATTCTAAAACTAATTTGTGCCTAAGCCTAAGTCCGAAAAATTTGTCATTTGGTTTTAGGAACATCTTTTTGACATCGTCAAAAAAACCCAGGGCTCCGAAAGACATGAAAGTAAAAAGAAGGATCTTAACCTCAGCGGCAAGACCGTTAAGGCATGAATAGATTGAAGTTACGGGAACCCAAAAATAGTGGAAGAGGACCATAAAGACTGAAAAAAGAATTGTCGTTGTTATTAGGATCAAGACACCACCACCGACGGGCGTTCCCGCTTTATTCCCGTGAAACCGATCAAAAATTGGGGTTGGGCGCATAAAGGCATCCTTTGTTGCTTGTCTTTGTCGTTGAAATTTTAAACGGTAAAGGAGGTTGATAAAAGGAATAAAAAGAAAGCCGTTAAGAAAAAAAGAAAAAATTAAAATGCCTAAAAGAATTGCCATAGCGCAAATTTGACTGATTAAACCAATTTGACCAATAGATGCGGCCCGAGAATAAGAGCTGCGACCACGACCGCTCCCAAGGCCGCAAGAAGCATCATTCCGGCCGCGACATCTTTAGCAATCTTTGCCTCCTGACGCCATTCTTTGGTTATTAAGTCCGTCATCGCCTCAATTGAAGTATTAACCATCTCAACCCCCAAACCAAAAACAATGGTTAAGACTAGAATAGTCATCTCGAGATGGGAAACTTTCAAAATTATCCCGGCTAAAATGGCCAATATAGCTAGGCTGAAATGAATCAGGAAGTTGGGTTGTGTTCGAAAGGCCCAGAAAAGACCGGCAAAGGCATTTTTAAAGGATATATTGTGTTGCCGCAGCTTTTCTTTCATGAAAATATTATACTCAATAAAGTCAATCTCAGGCAAATTTTCCAAGGAAAACCTGGGCCCATATCAAAAGGAGCACTTAGACTTACAACAAAGTGAGCAAGGTTTGTATTCTCTACAGGTCACCAAATCACAATTTATCTCTTTTCCTTCTATCCCCAAAATTACCCGCTCCATATGAGAAAAGCGAGAACCCTTAAGAAGAATAACGTCGCCGGGTCTAATTATTTTTTTAAGGACCTTTATCACTTCCTTCATTGTTTTCACTTGAAAAATATGATCTTTTTTCATGCCTTGCTTTATTGCCTCATCAACAACGAATTTCGTTAATTCACCAAAACTTACTAAATAATCAATTTTAGCAACAACCAGTGTTTTCCCAACCTGCCGGTGCCCCATCTCACTGTGACTACCTAATTCCTTCATTTCTCCTAAAACGGCGATCTTCCTTCTACCCGGGTACTCTTTTAAGGTTTCTATCGCCGCCACTGCCCCGACTGGACTGGCGTTATAGGAGTCATCAATAATCGTGCTACCGGAGGAACCAAAAACAATATTTAAACGAGAGGGTTGTGGTTCTAACTTTTCAAGTTCTCTTTTAATTCCCTCTAGCTTTATCCCGCAAAGAAGTCCAACGCTAGCGGCAGCCAAAGCGCAATAAACATTGTGCCTGCCTAAAATGGGGAAGTTTATTCGAACAGCTCCACCCTTTATAGCCTGTTTTAAAAGAAAAGAGACGCCATTTTTACTGGTGCTAATATCTTGGGCGATTAAATGACAATTACTTTCATCGGTCCCATAGAAAAAAACCTGGGCTTGGGATTTTTTGGTTAATTTTCTTACCTCCTCGTCATCCCAATTTAAAACCTGCCAGCCGGAAGCAGGCAGGGCCTCAAGTAGTTTTCCTTTCTCCTCGGCGACTCCTTTTATATCACCAAAAAATTCCGTATGGGTCCAGGCGATCTTTGTCACTACACCAATATGGGGTCTGACTAAAGATAAGTAGCTATCCATTTCGCCTGGGTATTCAACGCCCATCTCCAAAACCAACTTCTCATCTCCAGGCCTAAGTTTAAGAATGGTTCTTGGGATGTTAAAAACTGGGTCAATATTGGCCTGAGTCTTAACGACACGAAATTTTTCGGATAAAACCTGGGCAATTGCCTCTTTCGTCGTCGTCTTACCAACAGATCCGGTAATCCCAATAATTATAATCTTGGGATAGAAACGAAGATATGTTTTGGCGGCAATACGCTCAATCTTGTGCCAAATTTTTTTCAAGAGCATAATTTATAATTTTATTTAATAGTTCTGGGTATGAAATTCCTATGGCTTTAGCTTCTTTAGGCAAGAGTGAAACAGAGGTTAAACCCGGAATCGTATTAATTTCAGAAATGTAAATATTACCATCATTTGCTAAGAAACCGTCTACCCTTGCAAATCCTTGACAACCTAAAGCTTTATAAGCGGCTACTGCCATTTCTTGAATTCTGGCTGTGGTTTTCTTGTCAATCCTTGCCGGCACGATTTCTTCGGACAATCCTGGCGTGTATTTACAGGCATAGTCAAAAAATTCATGCTTGGGAATAATTTCCACAATGGGCAAAGCACGAGGATCTTTATTCCCGATAATACCACAAGTAATTTCCATGCCCTTAATATATTTTTCCACAATCACCTTAGATTCATAAGAAAAAGCCAGATTTAAAGCCTTAGGCAGCTCCTTTTTATGATGAACTATCGAAACGCCAACGCTTGAACCTTGGGCAAAAGGTTTGACTACTAAAGGATAAGACCAATTCTTAAAAAGTGAATAGTGAGGATCGTTTTTGTCTAAAGAAAAAGCCGGCACAACGGGAATTTTCTGACTTTGCCAGATTTTTCGGCTCATACTTTTATCCATCCCTAAAGCCGAAGCTAAAACATGAGAACCGGTATAACGAAGACCTGCCAGCTCCAGCATTCCCTGAATCGTTCCATCCTCACCGTAGGGTCCATGCATGGCAATGAAAACTACGTCAATTTGCTTACTGACATCAGGAGGTAGCTTTTGTTCTAAAGGAACCAGTTGACGAGTCTTTTGTCCACCAATTACTTTTCTAGTTTCCGGAGGAGTTTGCGAAATTAATTGGTCTTTTTTAAATAAAAGTTTCCTTGCTTTTTGACCGATCAGCCATTGTTGCCCGTCACGAGAAATAACGACGGGCAAGACTTCATATTTTTGCGGATTAAGGTTGCCAATGATCTCTCTGCCTGAGGCCAACGAAACATCATATTCAGGAGACTTTCCCCCCATCAAAACCGCCACTTTGATCTTCTTCATGTACAAATCTTACCACAATTATCTTTAGCCAAGCAAACAAAGCCATTCCTGCCGCAAAAAGTAAGGCGGATAAGATTCGAAAGCTCAGTAGGTAAGGTAAATGTTTGGGGGGGGTCATCTTACCGTCACACTTTTGGCAAGGTTGCGGGGTTTGTCGGGGTCAAAGCCTTTTTTAAGACAAAGATAATAACCCAAAAGTTGGGCAACAACAGTATTGGGAATATTCGTCGCATCACCGCAATCAGAAACCGGAATATAATAGTCAAAAACTTCGTGATTCCGCCAGGAAACTCCGATTATATATCCACCTCTGGCCTTCATCTCCATCGCCCCTGAAAGAACCGCGCCATAGGTCTCATCATTTGGAGCAAAAACTAAACAGGGAGTCCCTTTCTCAATTAGGGCAATTACTCCATGTTTTAATTCTCCGGCAGCAAATCCCTCTGCATGAATATAGGAAACTTCCTTGATTTTTAAGGCCGCCTCCAAAGCCACTGGATAAGACTGCCCTCGACCGATAACATAGATATGCTGATTATTGATAATCTTTTTAGATAATTTTTTGATTCTGGCCCGGTTTACTGGTTTTAAAATGGTCTCGACTTCACGGATTGCTTTCTCAAGTAGTTTTGTCCCCTCCTTAAGACCCGCATTTAAAGCATGAGCCAGAAGAATAAGAATTGCCAATTTGGCGGTAAAGGTCTTGGTTGAGAGAACACATTTTTCCGGTCCTCCCCCTAACAAAATTTTATAATCGGCCATCCGGTAAAGAGTCGATCCCAAAACATTAACGACGGCTAAAATCTTTGCTCCTTTGGCTTTTGCCTTTCCTACTGATTCGATAATATCAATCGTTTCTCCTGATTGAGAAAAAGCAACAACTAGGCTTTTGGGCGTCAAAAAGTCAATTAAATATCCAAATTCAGAGCCAGCCGCAAAATTTACATGACGGTGGCAAATTCGTGAGAAAAGATAAGTGCCCGACAAAGCGGCATAAGAGGCGGTTCCACAACCAACCATATAGGTTCCATAAGAATTTTTAATGATTTTTGCTAAATCGGCAATCTGACCTGAGAGATTTTCTCCAATCCCTCGCAAAACCTTCGGCTGCTCCATAATTTCTTTGATCATAAAATTAGGATACTTTCCTTTTTCTGCTTCCTCAATCTTCCAGTTAAGAGTCTGGAGCGTTAATTTTTTTCTTTTACCCGTTTTTACCTCAAAAATCTCAACCTTATCCGCCGTCACTCTTGCCATTTCTCCATCTTCCAAAAAATGAACCCGGCGGGTATGAGAAAGAAGGGCTGGAGCATCGGAAGCCAAAAAATTCTCGTCCCGACCTTGACCAATAACTAGAGGCGAACCGGTTTTAGCCGCCACAAACTCAAGAGTTTGACCATTCATGGCAATTATGGCATTTAATCCCTCAAATTCCAAAAAGGCTTTTCTTACCGCTTCCATAAAGATACCCGGAATTAAACGCCCTAAATTCCGGGTATCTTTGCAATACTCCTCTATTAAGTGAGCGGCCACTTCGCTGTCTGTTTCGGAAATAAATTTATGGCCCAGATTAACTAGCCTTTTTTTAATCAGGTCATAATTTTCAATAATTCCATTATGGATGATGGCAATCCCGCCGGTGCAATCTAAATGAGGATGGGCATTAGCCTCCGTCACTCCTCCGTGGGTGGCCCAACGGGTATGGCCAAGAGCAAAGTTGGATGTTAAAAGATAGATGTTAGATGAAAGTTTAGCATCTGCAATCTTACCGACATGTTTTTCTATAACTAATGTAGATTTAACATTTGACATTTGATATTTGATATTTCTTATGGCTATTCCCCAACTGTCATAGCCCCGATACTCAAGTTTTTTTAAGCCTTCCAAAACTAGTTGAGCCGCATTTTTTTTAGAACCAACATAGCCAAAAATTCCGCACATAAAAAAGGATTTTTAATATTTTAATTTTTCTTTAAAGTTTTTTCTTTCTTCCTTTGAAAAAACGGCGATATTGTTTTTGATCACATATTCCTGTTTTAAAAAGCAACACTTGCCCTCGGGAAGGTCGGAACTTAAAACGACTTCGCTTCCAACATATGAATTTTTTCCGATTTTAACTCCCGGCATGACCGAGGCATTAACCCCAATCCGAACGTTGTTTCCCGCTATTGTCCCAAGTTTAGTCCTTCCCGTTCCCAATTTTTCTCCCTTAACTACTGACTTAATCTCCATTCCATCAAGCCGCAAATTAGCTAAAACCGCTCCCGCCCCCATACTTACATTGTCAGCCAAAATTGAGTCGCCAACATAATTGGTGTGAAACCAACAGCTCCCCCCAATATAACTACGAGCAATCTCCGTTCCAAAACCAACAACGCAATTTTTACCAATCATCGACTCCCGAATCAAGACATTATTACCCACGACTGTCTCTCCCCCGATAAAGCTTGGACCGACAATCTTTGCTCCTTCCAAAACCTTGACCCCCTCCTCAATTAAAACATTCCCCGAAATTGTGGCGCTTTTGGCAATCTGGGCGGTCTTGGCGATTTTAACATCATTAATGGTTTTTAAAAACAAGTCCATCACGAAAAGTGTATCCCAAGGGTATTTTAAATATCCCCAAAACCCATCATATCTCACGACTTTAAACCTTTTCTTGTTGACTAAAGCAGTTAAGGCGCTCTCATAGATTTTATCAAATGGACCGCCACATTTTTGGATAAAGGCCAAAAGGTCTTCGCCATCTTTAAAATAATCAACCACTAGCCGAACTAAATCCGACGGTTCCTTTCCTTCTCCAGGTTTCTCCACCACCTCCTTAACAAATTCATCTTTAACAACCAGGTATCCCCCGGGGAAATAATTCTTGATTTGGTAACCAACTAGCAATCCATCAAGATTATCTTCTCGGCTTTTTCTCTCAATCTCTTGAAGCAGTTTTTCCTCAAAGAGGTCGTTGGCGTTAACTACTAAAACCGCCCCCTTTTTAATAAATTCTTTAGCCGAAAAAATGGCGGCTGCCTGACCTTTACCTTTCTGAAGAACTAATTCCGCCCCTAACTTATTTTTACTTTTTTTAAGCTTTGAAAATAGAGAAAAGTTGCAAACGATAACAATCTTATCGAAACCAGCTTTTTTAATTTTCTCAACCTGATGGAAAAGCAATGATTTCCCCAAAAACGGAAGGAGGTTTTTCTCCTCAAGGGGCCAAAATCTCTCTGAACACCCACCAGCAAGAATTAAAACAAGCGGCCAGTTATTAATAATTTTCTCTTTCATTATTAATCCTCCGTTCTCTTGATATCTGCTCCCAATTTTTTAAGTCTTTCTTCAATTTTTTCATAACCCCTGTCTATCTGTTCAACTCCCCAAAGATAGCTTTCTCCTTTGGCTAAGATGGCTGCTAAGACCAGAGTTGCCCCTGCCCGAAGGTCAGTAATTTCTAACACGGCATTATGTAGACTAGTGGGTCCAAAAATTTTTATTCCCTGATGATAGTTGGGCTTTTTATCCGCCCAGTTGAAATTATAAAAATTTTGGGGATCTGTCACTTTTGGGTCAAAAAATTCAATCTTGACCCCCATTTTTCGAAGTTCGAAAACGTAAGAAAAGCGACTCTCGTAAACTGTTTCGTGGATGGTTGATAACCCTCCCGCCTGAGTCATAAGAAGCGCCCAAGGAGCTTGCCAGTCAGTCATAAAGGAAGGGTAAGGTCCGGTGGTGATATTCGTGGGTTTAAAATTTTTTTGATAAAAGAACCTTGTAACCGTATCTTCCTTTGGTTCCCAACCTCCGCCTGCCTCATCAACCTTTCCCAAAAATGCTTTTAAGTATTCCCGCTGTCCACCGTGAATAATAACATCCCCCTTTGAAACCAGAGCTCCAATGGCAAAAGTTACTATTTCGTTTCTATCGGCCATAATTTTATATCTTGTCCCCTTAAGTTTTTTAACCCCTTCAATGACAATTTTTCTTGGGGTCACCCTTTGTATCTTTGCTCCCATTAAGTTAAGAAGCCTGATAAGGTCGTCGACCTCCGGCTCTTGGGCAGCATTTTCCAAAACTGTCCGGCCCGAGGCCTTGACGGCGGCTAGAATTAGCGTCTCCGTCCCGGTATGAGTATTTTTAGAAAAAGTGAAATCCACCCCATGAAGCCGAGCCGCTTCGGCATGAAAATAGCCATCGGTTGGGTCATAATAAATCTTAGCGCCCATCTCCCGTAACCCCTCAATGTGTCTGTCAATCGGCCGTGCTCCTATCCGGCAGCCCCCGGGATTGGGGATAATTGCCTCACCAAAGCGTGAGAGCAATGGAGAAAGAAACATTGAGGACGTCCTAATTCTCGCTCCTACCTCAAGAGGAATTTTGTTGCTTTCAAGTGTCCCTCCTCTGATAAAAAGAGTCCGTCTATCCTCATCAATCTCAATTTTTACTCCCAATCTCTTAGCTGTCTCCACCATTAGGAAAAGGTCAGCAATTAGAGGAACTCTATCGATAATCACTTCCTCCTCCGTCAAAAGAGCAGCAACCACCGTTTTAAGGGCAACATTCTTAGCGCCACTTATGAAAACTTCGCCTCTTAAGGGACTACCGCCACTAATGACAAATTTTCCCATATTAAAAATCCCCAACTCTGACAATTTCTTCCTCAAGGGTAACGCCAAATTTTTTCTTCACTTCCGTTTTCACAATCTCTATTAATTTTATCACATCCAAGGCCATGGCTAAACCTCGGTTGATAATAAAATTGGCATGAACCGGTGAAATTTGGGCGTCTCCAATCTTTATCCCCTTAAGTCCAACCGCCTCAATTAAGAAACCGGCTGAAGTAGTGAAATTCGGCGTTCCTAACCTTAGAGCATCACTTTTCTTTATATTTTTAAAAATGCAACCAGCGGAAGCATCCTTTGGTTGAGTCTTTTGACGATAAATGACTGCTTCCTTGGCGCGTTTCCAGAGGGTCTCTTTACCCTCTTTTTTAAGCCCAAAAACTGCCGAAATTAATACTTCCCTTCCAAAAGTTTTTTGGGAAACGATTGAATCTCTAATCTTTCTATCTTGCCAATGGGCATTTCCAATTATTGCACCCCCGACAGTCCCGGGTAATCCTAGAAACTCTTCGAACCCTGCCAAGCCTTCCTCAATAGTGAAACGAACTAGTCGGTTGAATGGCAGTCCCGAATCGACCTCTACCAAAGCTTTCCTTACTCCTATCCCGCCTTTGATTTTCCCACCGAAACCTATAATCCTAATATTTTTGCTTCTATTCTTAACTACTAAACCACGAAAGCCCTTATCCCCAATCAAAATATTTGAGCCTCCACCCAAAATAAAATAGGAAGTTTCTACTTTCCTGGCCGCCTCTACCGCTTTAATTAACTCTTCCTTCGTTTGTGCTTCAAAGAAAAAGTCGGCTGGCCCGCCAATTTTGAAGGTTGTATAAGGAGCTAAAGGTTCGTTAATCAGAACTTTTTTTCCCAGTTTTTCCTCTAATTTTTGCTTGACGTCTTTTTTCATTTTTACTTTAGCCTCAAAAGGAGAGACCCTGCGAGGCTATTTTTAAAATTGGGTGAAGTTTGTAGATGTCGCCGGCACCCATGGTCAGGATAACATCTCCAGCGATGATGTGTCCCTTAAGATAATCCGCCACCTGATCCATTTTATCAATAAAATGCGCATTTTTGTGGTATTTTTTAATTTCCTTAACAAGAATTTCTGAACTTATCGCCGGGTCAGGTTCTTCTCGGGCCGAGGAAAAAATGGGAATAATGATGACCTCATCAGCCCCCGAAAAACATTTGGCAAATTCAAAGAATAGGGCTTTGGTCCGCGAATAAGTGTGGGGCTGAAAAATGGCAATAATTCTTTTTTTGGGAAACCAAGCCCGCGCAGCTTTTAAGGTAGCCCCAATCTCTGCTGGATGATGAGCATAATCATCGTAAAGGGAAACGCCATTCATATTACCGACAAACTCAAATCTTCTTTTTGCTCCGCTAAACTCCGAAAGGCCAACTTTAATCTTCGGCCAACTTACTCCCAGAAAGTTACCAACAACTGAAGCGGCCGCGGCATTGATAGCATTGTGCCGGCCGGGAATCTTAAGAACAAATTCTCCTAAATCCTGATTTTTGTACTTTGCTCTAAAGAAAGTTATTCTATCGCCAAAATGAACATACGTTATCTGAAAATTGGCTCGGGGCGAAAAGCCGTAGGTTATTATATTACATTTAAGCTTTGACAGAATTTCCGCTACATTCCTATCATCAATATTGGCAATCAAGAAACCCGCAATGGGAAGCTTCTGGGCAAATTCTAAAAAGGCAAGCTTAACTTCCGAGAGATCAGCAAAGGCGTCAGGATGGTCGAAATCAATCGAAGTGAAAACCGCGATCTTAGGATTTTGCCAAAGAAAACGAGGGGTACGATCGGATTGCGGGTCAGTCATATACTCATCTGCTTCCGCCACAAAATATTTCCCTTTTCCAAAATGGGCCGATCCTCCTAAGGTCGGAACATCGGCCGACCCAACCAAAAAAGAAGGGTCAAGATGGGCTTTAGATAAGATCGTGGCAATAAGGGCAGTTGTCGTTGTTTTTCCGTGACAGCCGGCCACTGATATTCCCTCTTTATCTTCCATAAATAATCCTAAAGCCTGACCATGCATTAAAACCGAAAGACCCATCTTTCTGGCGGCCACTGCCTCCGGGTTAGTCATCCCCCCGTGAGCCCCCGTTACAATGATCAGGTCGGGGCGGCCGACAATATTTTCTTTTTTAAAACCAATCTTAATGGGAATTTTATATTTTCTTAAGGTAGAATCTGTTTGAAATTCCTTGTCCACATCAGAACCCGTAACTTCTATCCCCATTTCTCGGGCCAAAACCGCCAGGGCCGTCATAGCCACCCCCTTAATACCGACAAAGTAAATATTTTTAAATCTTT
>Ga0315289_10004845_pt1 | contig 20016 bp, 33 predicted proteins | sample YL17G11_40_MG_FD_203452 | JGI IMG/M metagenome (GOLD analysis project Ga0315289, IMG submission 203452) | Sediment microbial communities from Yellowstone Lake, YNP, Wyoming, USA - YL17G11_40 | ecosystem: Environmental > Aquatic > Freshwater > Lake > Sediment | place: USA: Wyoming | collected... | reverse complement strand
AAGAAAAGAAGAACACCCGGGAAGAAAAGAAGGTAAGGTGTCGCGGTGGCATGGAAATTAAATAGAAAAGGGACGGCTTATCATGTAAAAGATAAGAACCGTTATAAGGGCAGGAAAACAAAAACATTCAGCTCGTGGGCTAATTATCAACGCTATAAAAGAAAGAAAAGAAGGTGATCTCTAATGCCAAAAGCAAAGCGCAGCAGAAACAAAAAAAGCGGTAAAGCGGTTAAGATTCTGGCGGTAATACTGGTTTTAATTATAATTGCTGTGGCTTTAACGCCGTTTCTTACAACATATATAACGGATGAGATCAACAAATCAAAATGGAACAGCGCAACATCCACAAATACTGCGATAAACAACGAAACGGTAAGAGGGGATTTAACGGAGCTCGATCCCAATTATGTTTTAAACAAGACGGCAGACAAGACTTTTAAGATAAACGATTGCTCTTATTTAGATTACAAACCAACATACACATCGGACAAAACAGCCAACGGGGAAAGCTACAACACAGACAACGGCGATATAACCTTAAACATTATCGCAACGAATGAAACAGGATACAGTATTTCAAACCAGAATATGATTATAACCTATTATGCAGAAAGGGATGATCCTAACCAGTGGGCTATAATCGGAGGCATTGGCGGAGCTATTGTCGGAGGAGCCCTAATCGGAGGGATAGCATTAGCTAACGAATGGAATCCGGTGGGCTGGGTCATAACGGGTGTTTTAGTAGGTGCTATTGTAGGGGGTATTCTCGGTCATTATCTAGGGGATGCAAATACCCTTGATCAGATAGTTATATGCGATCACGAAACTAAACTATTGAATCAGGGAGACAATCTCAATTCTTATTCATTTGGCTCTATAGCCGGACTAACCGGATATACCCAAAGGCATTTATTAATAGAAATGCCGGAGGACACATTAGATTATTATTCTGATTTTGCAGTTACAAACGAGATAATGTTCAATTACAATGCAAATGTATATATCCGGCTGGTAAACGGCGACCAGAGGCTTTTAGAGATACAGAAAGAGATCAAGAACGATACCGTGAATTATCAGGGCTTCAGAAATGCGGATATTTACAGCATGGGGCAATATGATAATGATTACGACGGGTACGGGGGTCACGACAGCTTTATAGGAATAAATACCTGCAATTATACGGGGGGCGATTTTAAAGCGAAGGTTTCAACACACGATAATATTCATGTGTTCCATGTTTCCGAAAAGAGGAGCATAAAGACAAAAGATATAACGGGCATAGATAACCATGTATATCCGAAAGGGTATTTCAGCTTCCAGCCTGTGATATATGACAACACAGGGACTATTATAGACGCAGAGATAGGCTATGCTTCATGGGATATAACCGATATACACAATGTAAGTAAATTTGGAACAGGTTACACAGTAACACTTGCGAGTAATAATAATTACATCGTGAATTTCCATTATACGGTTTCAATAACAGATACAACGAGTCTATACGATACCGACGGCAACAAACAGGCTTATTTTTATTCTTTATGTATCGTGCTATATCAGGTCGGGATCAGTTCATACGGTGAAACTTTAGGATTACAGAAAATAGTATTCGATACGTCGCAGTTCAAGACAACCTTTGAGTATGCTTATAATAATTTCTTCTCGACCAATCAGACAATACACAGGACATTCGTAGATACAAACGATAAATTACAGATAATGTGTGATTTCAACAGCCCGTTTTATATAACTGACAAATCCCAGGTAGATTTTAAAGTAAGGTTCTTTATAGCGACAAACCTTAATACAGTATTTGCCACACCCGGGGGTTTATATCCTGTCTGGATAAGGCTCAGCGTTCTAGACGGCTCGGATGTGATATTGACTTATTACAGTACATCTATGGTCCAGAGAACGGGCATATCGTCTGAGATATTTTCTTTCAGCATAAACGGGAAGGGTATAGAGGAGCTGAAAAGCTACCAGTTAAAAATAGAATGCGCAAGTGGTATTGCCGGTCTGTTCGGGACCCACAACATAGCAACATATAGCGTCGGGCTTTATTATATTCTCAATAATTATAATGAGTTCATGGATGATATAAAGGATCTGGAGGACCTTTTGGCAAGTCTTAAAAACGCTTCGGATGTTCAAAGCTCGACATACGATTATCTAAAAGAGGTTATGGGTATAATGAAAAGTAAAATGTCGGACCTCGAAAGCTCTAAGGATACCCTGAAAAGTGCAAATAAAGACAAATACGACGACCTCACGGATAAACTCGACAAAACAATAAAGAATTTCAAAGAATGCTATATATGGCTTATGGATTTCATGGATAACAATAAAGCCCCAATATCAAACGCCAAATTCTCGGAGTTCAAGAGCCTCATCAATAACATGAAATTCTATTATGCGGATAGTTTCACGCTTTATAACGCTTATGTCTGCGACCTCAAAGGGGAGCATCAGATAGCAGACGACATACAGAACAAAACGAAAAAATACGAGGAAATCTATAACGAGAGGCACAACCGGTTAAGGAATAATAACTATGGGAAATATCTCCCTTCGGTCATTCTTTTAATGGTCCTGCTCATCTCATTCATAATAACTATGATATTCTACTATACGATAAGGAATAAGTTCAAATCCAAATCTAAATTATGGCTTGGCATAACGATGATAATAATATTCAGCGTATCTGCGATCACTCTATACCTGTTCCTGAATTCTATTTCTTGGACCGTACTCGCCTGGCTTTACGGGGTGTAGCTATGCCGGAACAAAGAGCGAAAGGAGGGATAAGCTTCGGAGGGGCTCTATTATCAATTATATTCTGCTTTCTCGCAACTTTAGTTATACTAACATATTTTCTAAGTGTTTGGTTCATTCTCGGATTGGGAATACTGATAGTATTTCTTTGGGTGATGGGATACGGCTTTCCTGCAGTAATCGGGGTCGTCATGGGTGCAGGGTTCTGGCTCTGGAATAGCTTAACAGGTATATTTGGCTCTATAACCGATCCATTAACTAATTTCTGGCATGGCTTAGGCTTTCATATTTTAACGATCATATTAAAAGGGGTGGGGCTATAAGGAATAAGGTAATAGTAGCTTTATGTGTGCTTTCTGCCTTTCTGATGGTGAACTGTAACTACAGTACAGCAACGGTCTATAAAGGCTCTCTGCAGTATGTCAATTTACCAGATATTATTGCGACCAGGGATATAAATCATATAACGGTTGACGATCACGACGATATATTTATAGCTCAGGATGGCAGTATTTTTGTATATAGTAAAAATTTCACCCTGATAGATACAAAAACAGACAGCGACCTTTTCAACCCTCTTAAAATAGATTTCAACGAAAAGCACAACTGTATATGTATTCTCGATGACGTAGTATTAAATTTTGAGAGTAAAGGCAACAAAATAAATGATTACACTCCTTATTTTTTCATATTATGGAATAATACTGGCGCCTTCGAATTAAAAAAATATAGTTATCTCGATTATGGTATAAATCCTCTCTGGGTATGTGATATTTCAACAATAGAGGATTATTGTTTTATAACGCTATTCGATGGCGACTATGGGCTTATGCTATCTTTCAATCTAACCGCAGAAGATGTAGATGGAACTTTTGAAGATGATGTATTAAACCCGATGTGGATAGACAGCTTTTATTTAAACGACCATCACGGGGGATTTTACTATTATATAGAAAGCGTGACATACAGCCAACTTTTAGATAGTTATTACCCAGCCTTATGGGGGTATAATCCTCAGGATATATCAGCCACATTCCTAACAGATGTGAAAGAAATGAAAGCGGGTTATTATTTGACCCGCATCTGTCAAGACTACCAAAATCCGTTTTGCTGTTACATAATTGGAACCAACCAATCCTATTATCTCGATACGATATATTATATAGATTTTTGGAGCGTTCTTTTAGTGCAATACTGGATATACATCAATGAAAGCCCTCCATATCTGCAAGGTCTTAGCGTTAGTGCAATCGACGAGAAAGTTTTTATAAATTCGTATGAATGTCTAACGGTATTGGATGCTGTCAACGATACAGTCAATTATTATTCTTTGACAGATTATTATTTCGTAAATGATATAATATGCGACAATTATTATAATTACACCTGTTATATAACGACAAATTATTATATACCAGATTACAAAAAACCGCACACTATAAATGAGGGAAATGATTTTTATTTATTTATGCTATATCCGGCATTTAATCAAAGTGCGCCTCCCAACCCCCCGAACCCTCCCCCGAATAACGACGACATCCCCCCCGATCTACCCGACAACGAAAGCGATAAGAATAAAGGCAATCCTCCTGTACAAAAAACATTTACGGATTTATTAAATAACTCTATGTGCTGTTTTAGTTTCCTAATACTTCTTGCGATAATAGGTATAATCTACATCTATTATGAATACTCGAAAGGGAAAAGAAAGCGGAGGAACTGAATGTTATTTGAAAATGCTTTGATATATTCGGTCATGTTCATAACTACATTGATTTATAGTATATTCCTGGCTCTGGAAATCAACGAAAAAAAGAAAAGCTGGATATGGAGTTAATATGGGTAAAATAAAAACTATAATAGTTATGTTCATTTGCGTTGTGATATTATCCGTATGTTTTGCTAATGTTAAAGCTGATAATAAGATAACCGCAATAACTCAGGACGCTTTTAAAAACTATTCGCTGACAATACTGGAAAAAACTTATTCTGGATTCCAGTTAAGCGGTAATAATTCAAATTTTTTAACATATATATTACTCGACAATCTAACGCAGGAGCCGTTGAGCGAAATAGACGGGCTCGTTGTGTGGCAGGTACTTTATTATAATGTCTTCAACCAAAGACTTTCGAGGTCAGCAATTTCCGGGAACAATGGTATGACATATTTTGGCGAAAGCAGGAGCTATGGTATGACATATTTTGGCGAAAGCAGGAGCTCTGTTTATCAGGCTTATCTGAAGCGGTTGATAATCAATCCTGTTTTTACAGATGCTATCGGGATAAACAAACTTGTAGATGCCTACATCATAACTGGAGTTCATAACCTGACGGATTTATTAGGCACACACAACAATAATTTTTTACGCGAAAATAATAATATAAATCTAATAAATAATGTATCCGACGGGACTTTAATAGGGAAAAAAAGCGGGATACTGTTCAAGCACAGCACGGCATATTTTGATTTCGAGTTTTCATCTACAGAACAGGATAAATTTACAATAATGGCATACGACAACGGTTTGAAGGAATATGTAAATTACGATAATGTATTTACGACACGATCAATAAACAGTTTTACAGAGGGATTTATAGAATATTACACCTACACCAGAGGTATGCTTTCGACAGAAATATTAATACCTAATTTTGGAGCCGCAGATGACGGATCGAATACATACAAGACAATAAGCAATACAGTTAAAAATCATTTTTATCTTCAGGTCTATAAATGGCAAGACATCGAAAAAGGCGATTGTACTATAAAATATCTTGGGGATTGTGAGCATATAAAATTCAGGATAACTATCACGGATGAGAACACTTATGACCTAACCATAGAATTATACGAGGGTTGGATAGATTATCCGGCGGGGTGGGGGGAGGGAGAAACAGCCGACGGCAATATATTTATAAATTTCTTAAATGAACACCGCATTATTATAATCATGTCTTTGATAGGTATCTGCATCTTCGCAACTGTCTTATACTTAAGTTTCAATAAGCCTAAGGGTAGAGCTAAGAGAAAGCGAAAAGCAAAAAGAAAGCGGAGGCGTTAAAAAATGTTCGATATAAATATAGCGATACACAGCATATATTTTATGTACTTGATGATAGGAATCCTCGCCGTATTCGGAGGGCTCGTGTTGGGGATACGGGGCAGAGGGCTTTTAAGAAAGATAATAGCCGTCATAGTCATTCTTGCAGGTCTTGGGCTGATTATATACAGCCTTTATATATTCTTCGTCTGGATGGGGTATCTGGCACCTCTGTTTTAGTTACGGGGTGATCGTAAGAAATAGAAAAAGGAGGCTTTAAAATGTATAAAAACAAAAAATACGGATTAACTAACGGTGGCGGATTTAGATATAATCACGATGTTGTATTACGAGAAAAGAAATTAAATTATAATCCTTATTTTTCGGTATATTTTATGATGGGAGTTTTAATATGTCTATATATGATTTTGCATTTTAGTATGTGGGATTTCACGCAATTACATAATATATTGTTTTTTGTATTGTTCGGGTTAATGATAGCATTTATGATAATGGTAAGCGTTAAAGGTTTGAAAATAAAGAAGGGGTAGATTGTCATCAAGATAAAAACATTATTGTTTGCATTTCTTTTTATAATATTGCTAAGCGCATCCTCCCAGAGCGCAGTATATAGGAGGATAGGCAATAAGATATACAGCTCTAATTTTGACAAGGATATGTTTTTAATAGCTCCAGACGATAACCAGACTATAGCTCACTCTTGCTCCTACGATATGTATTTCGTATGCCCGAACGAAAAGAATTATACGATCTATTACAACGATACGGCTATAGAATACAAGGATAGCTCTATCAAAGCCCTGCATATAATATTTTTCGCAAACGACAGCATATTTAATATTAATGTAAGAACATCTAACGAAAGCCGTTTTTATATCATAATCTATTATTCTGCGAAAGGGGGATTTATCCCGATACCTCCGGTAACGCCTCCGTTTCCCGATGAGTTCCCGCAGATACCAGAATTTATATGGGGTCTTACAAATACGGAAGTATTCCAGCTCGGGCTGATGACGTCGGGATTAATATGCTTAATAATAATCACGGGTGGCTTCTCAGTCAAAATATATAAAGAAAAAACAATAGTCGAAATAGAAAGATCGCCAGGCATGGAATATTACAGGGGAGATTAAAGAGGAGGGAATAACGCTTATCCATGTTGAAAAAGAAACGGAACAAAACCGACAAAAAGAGGCAAGATGACAGGATAATAAAGAGGCTGAACAGGGAATATTCAGAGGTCTATAAAAATGGCATATAAAGATAAATTGCAGGATAAATTCTATAAGGATTTGGGCATAGAAAAAGAGCCGTATAAAGAGGATAGGAAATTCGGAGAAACAGCAAAAGAGTTTCATGTGTGGGAAGCATGGATACTATTGGGTATGTGGATATTCATAGGTCTTTTGATAGGTCTTTTTGCATTTTACATAAAGGGGGCTGTATATGGTCTTTTGATAATAACCATAATCGGGTTCACAGCCGGAATAGTATTTTTTATTGTGATAAAGATACCTTATGTCAATGTACTGGAAATAAAGCTCAGCAAAGATAAGACGATAGACCAGTATAGCTTTGTATCGATCCCTCTTCACCAGTGGGGTAAATGGTTAAGCGGTATGAAAGGCTCAGCGTATCCCCTGATAAATAAAGCAGACGGTACACCTCTCTATGTGTGCAAGGACATGGATTTAGAAAAGAAAATTTTAATATTCGAGCACGATCCGGCATTGTCGTATGGTCGTTATCTTGTCGATAAAAGGGTCACTATCGAGGCTATAGAGGAGAATATGATACTAAAGGATAAAATGATAACCGACGACTGGAAAATAGACGACGAAGTTTTAAGGCGCAGTGCGTTATTCTTAAATAAATTCTTCAAAAGAAAGGTCACGGAACCGGAGAGTTTACAATTTAGCAGGGATTATGGTCAGAACAGGTTATTAGATAAGAAAGGTCTAACTGCTTTAAGCCTGATGGGTGAGGATGTGGGCGACATGGATAAAGACCAGAGGGAATTATACGAAGGATACGACAAGAGCAGGGAAAAGGAATATATAACGAAGCTAAGTAGATGGAACGAATTAAAGGAAAAGGTCAAAGCGAAAAAGAAATACGAGGAGGCGGATTAAGTGAAAAATAATAAACTATATATACCGATATTGCTAATGGGGGCGATAGCGGGAGAGCTCATCTACTGGGCTATAGGGCTGTTTTCTGTAGCAGTAATATTAATAGCTTGTATAATATATCTATGGCTGAGCATAAGACCCAAAGGAGCATGCCATGAAAGACAAGAAAAAAAATAAAAACCCTTCAATATCAAAAAAGGGGGCGATAATGGTAGTCGGTATATCCACAATCGGGTTTTTATTCGTATTATTTATGTTCTTTTTATATCCCTGGATGGGTGATAATCTCGCAGTTTGGCAATCATTTATTTTAGTATATGTCCTCATCATAATGTTTTGGGCTGTTCTGGGCATAGGGATATTTCAGGAAAAAGCCAATGCTTTCAAGAGCACTTTAATTCTATCAATAGGTTCTATAGCACTGGACCTGTATGTGTTCTCTCCATCCGTCAATCTCAACGGCTCTTTAAATGAATCACCAGGCTCGATAGATTATACTATAGGGTATTATGTCTCTGCAGTAATAGGAAATAATATATTCGTTTTCATAATAACATATTTCATAATTCCGCTAATAATTTTCGGTATCACATACCTATTGCTCAAACCAAAGAAATTTAAAGAAGTAGTCGGGAAAACGGTATAATATCTAAGACGGTTTGAATATGCCAAAAACGAATCTATCCAGGACCCAGTACACTGACCTTATAAGCTCTGCATCAGCTAAAGAACTGGTTAAGAGGCATCCCGAGTTTTTAGATATAATTGTCAATGCCAACGACATGGAGATATATGATACGATGGATTTTATGTTCGATGCATTATTTTATCACAATATTGATTTATACGACAATCCTACAGTCATATCTTATCTTGAAAGGACAGCAAGAAAAGGGGAGAATATCGTAGTGCATGGAAAAGAGGAAGGCTATGCACAGCCTCTAAGCGAGAATACACGGTTAGCTATGGCAACCGCAAGGGATATACCGTATATCAAGGATTACAGAGATATTATAGATAGAGAAAGTTCTTTAAACGAGGAGAAAGAAGCCAAAAAGCTAAGGCAGAAAGAAGAACGGGAGAATAACAAGTTTTTGTTAATGGAAGCCAAAAACAAGGAGCTTGAAAGGGAAAACAGGTATTTTAAAAAGAGGCTCTCAGAGAGGGATTTTAGCGGAAAAGGTACAAAAGAGGATATAGAGCCGGAAGAGGATGACGAATAGATAATTATATAAAGTTATAAATATATATACCCTTAATAAGTCTAGATACACACCTAGCAAAACTAAGGGGAGAGAAGTATATACCTCTCCCCAATCAATCTGGTGTGTTCCGGACAGGGGAGGCTAGGGTGTGAATATGTCGGACACGGGTAGAGAGTTTGTTTTTAGATGTGAAATTGCAGAGGGGAAGCAGAAAACTTTAAAACAGTTTTTAGGGACAGAAGATAAGGACAGAAGGGAAGGTAATTTTGACCGTAACAGTTCGCCGTAACTGTAAATCTGTTACGCTAACTATGTGTGATGTTATGATTAAAAAACACAAATTAAACCCTGTCGATATTAAGATCATTGATTATCTAAGGAGCATATCTCCGGTTTCTGCTCAGCCTGTTATAATAGCTCAGGAAATAAACGAAAAGAAAGACCTGGTAAGGGTATATTGTAACCGTTTATTAAAGAAAGGAGAAATAGGAAGGGATCGTAACGGGTGGTTCAGAGCATTATATACTATAGATGATATATTAAAGACAGAAAGCCCTGAAATGCGTTTACATGGAATTAAACTAGAGGGTATTATACCTGAAACTGTTACGGAGGATAAGGATACCTCGTTTTTCCTGTTACGGTTCAAGGATTATTCAAAACGATATCCGGAACGTTGTAAAGGTTCAGGGAATCGTGAAATATATAGGACCGATTACGAGGGCAGAAATATAACTTTTCAGTTGAGCGAAAACAATCTAATCGAAATAAGCTTACGGTCTACGAAATATCCAATCAATTATAAAGAGTTCATAGAATTCATAGGTCAATTGAAAGGCATTATGGGAAGCGGTCTTTTTGCTTATTGTAATCTAAAAGTAGTACAACTGGGATTAGGCAAGGATTTTAAATTATGGGAAATGAGAGGAGTCAAATCTATGAAATTAAAATCGTTTCAGAATGCATATCTACAGATATATCAGCATTCAGATGTTACACGCATAGAAACACATATACAGCACAGGATCGAGCTCGGGGATGCGGTGCATATACTAAAATCGATGGAAGAACGGCTATTATCACAGTATTCTCGGTTACCGGATGATAAGGAGGGGTACAAGTGACAGCAGCGATATGCGGAGGGACTATTACATACACTCGTTGGAAAAACTTTCCGGGCGGTTATTGGTGGTGGGAATGACAGATTACTCCAGGATTTTTGTTATATTTCGCACAACCGGAAGATTTTAAAATAATCTGCTCTCGTTAGTTTCGGATAACTCGGGTTATCCGAAACGAAATAACATAAATATAATACATAATATATATCAATATCTTCAACACAATATATATATACTATATATGCGTTATAGGTGCAAGGTATAAATATGTTGACAGTAAAAATACGAAAAATGGGGCTCAATAGCTGCGGGATAACAATACCAACAGACGTAATAAAGATGCTGAATCTTGAAATAGGTCAATCGCTGGAATTGACTATCGAAAGGAACATAATAACACTGATACCGCAGAAAAATATCATATAGGGGTGCGGTCCAATGCACACAATAAAATTCAGTGACGATTATGACAAGCTCCCTATGAAGTGGGAAGGTACTCAGGCGATCTTGATTGGTATTATGTATTGCCCCGATATTCGAGGCTTAAAGAAAAGATTGCCACAGCTTATAAATTACGATACGAGTTATAGAGGGAAATACGGGAGGTATGAGCTCAATTTTTCAGAGGGTATTATATTAAGCCTGTTTCATATAAATAGTTGTATTCCTTTCACAACGATAAGGAGATACACAAAAGATAAATATGATTATTATAATAAATGTCTGGGAGAAACATTTATATTGGAAAGGATAGATAAGCAAATGCAGAACACCGACAGGAATAATTAAAGGGGTTGTAAAATGGGTAAAAACATAGGTGTTGCTATGGTAGAAGCGATTAAAAAATACGAAATCGAAAGCAAAGAACGGGAGGAGGCTATAAAGCATTTGCAGGAAATCTATAAAATAAGTTATGCTGATGCAAGGGATATAATCAATGATATTAAAACGCTCAAAGAGGTATCGGATAAGAAACTCTCTAAAATGGATGATGCCGGAATGTTGGGCAATAGCATATTTGAATAGGGGTAATCTATGTTTACAATACCGAATCTGGAATTAAAAACAAGAACATTTAAACAGGATGAGGAAATGGCTGTAGAATTAAGATTAATAAAAAACAGTGACACGCTCCCCGCGATAAATCCAAGCCGAGCGCGGGCGGGGCATCCTCGCGGACGACCACGGAATGACGGTATATGCATGACTATATATACCCCATCGAAGCACGAGTATATAAAGACGACGACAGACACTACATCTATGAGATAGATATATATAGTTATACCTGTATATAGATATAGGGAGTGTGAAAAAATGACAAAAGAATATGTAAAAATAATAAAAGATAGTGTCTATGCAACGAAAAAAATGTATGAACATGCGAAAAAAATTGGGTACAGAGAATATGGAATATCGACATCTAGAAGAGAGGAAGGACTAGACTATCATACATCAAAAAGTGGAAGATGGACAAAATTCACAGGGAGAATCGACAGGATAAATAAGTCGCGACGAAATGGATTTTCTTTCACATTTCGACATTATGAAGAATTTAACGAAAAAGCAACAAAATATATATTAAAAAGACTGAAAAAAATAGAAATGATGCAACGAAATGAAAAATTAGGGGAACGGTTATATTACGAAAATAAAAAAGGAATGTCAGTCGAAAGAGCAATCTCTTTTATTTAATTTTTTTTTAATTATTTTTCTATGAATAAAAAGGAGTAGATTGACTATATGGATATAGGGAGTGTGAAAAAATGACGACAAAAATCGGCGGGAATACATACCCGGTCAGGGGTAGGCTCAGGGAGATGGGTGGGCGATGGAATCCAGCAGAAAAGGTCTGGGAGGTTCCGGATAGCCGCGCAGATGAGGCGCGACAACTTGTCGGGTCTGCGCCGAGACAGGCAATCCGCCCGCAATACTCGCCCGAAACGGCGAGGGAATACCGCGTACACGAGTGTGGATGTGGACGGCGGTCTGGCATTGCGTGGACGGGGACAGAGTGGGTATGCGGCAACTGCATGTAGGTGACACGATGACACACACGATTATCACGGATGGGACACCTGTGCCCTTTAGCCTGACGGTATCGGGCGTATCGAGCGCGGCAGCGATTAGGCGAGCCGCCGCCACATGGCTCGCCCGCGCCAAACCTGGAGCGATAATAGAGCGTGTGGACGGGCAGTATGTCTACTATGACTATTCCGCTGCGCTACAGGCGGCGGGATATACGGAGGTCGTCTGATGCCGATGATGACCTATACCTGTCTCCGCTGCGGACATACATGGTATCCCCGGCGACCGACGCCGCCGGGAACTTGCCCGAAATGCTGTAGCCCATATTGGAGCAGACCGAGGAGGGAAAATGTCTGAACGGTGCGAGTGCGGGGCGAAATGGCACGGGAGAAAATTCGACGGACAAGGAAAACCTATCCCGCCCGCGAACTGCCCCGGATGCAATAGCCCCTATTGGAATAAGGCATGGATACGCAGTCACGATAACCGCGCCATTAATGCTGCTGCCCCTTGTGAGGGGGCGCGGCATGGCGACGCGAAGGAGGCGGTATAGGATGAAACAGAAAAAGGAAATAGCGGAAAAGAAAAGACCAGAGAAATTGAATCTCTGTAAAATGCTCTACATGACCGAAAGTGATTTTATGGAAGTGGCTGAGGAATTTTATATCGCCGTTAGGAAATACAAAAATAATCTCGATATTGGGCGATATATGATAGCATCGAGAGGTCAAAAGGATAAAATGTCATTCGTAGCGGGGTTTTGCTTCGGGAGATATATTCAGAAGCAGGAGGACGCAAGGGCTATTTTTCAACAGTTGGGATACATCGCCGAAAGTCAAGAAGGCTCCCAATGTCACGACCCCGCCCCAAGGGGTCGCTGATGCTCGGGGCATGGTGACGCTGGACGGTGAGGAATAATGGTTGATTTAAAATACTGGCTAATACCAAAATCCATTTATGACAGCCTTAACGCTGAATTTAAATTTGATTTTGACCCCTGCCCATATCCTTTCGTAAAGGATGGCATAGAAGTAGATTGGGGTCAATCAAATTGGGTGAACCCGCCTTTCAGAAGGAAGGACGCAAGGAACAATAACGGGCCGACAGCATTTGCGAGAAAGGCAATATCGGAGCAGAAAAAGGGGAAGACCTCGGTATTGATATTGCCGGTACAGTCCTATGTTAATTTGTTATTAGAGGCTGGGGCCCAGTTACGGCCAATGGGGCGGGTTAGATGGATTGAGGCGAACACTGGGAAGCCATGCCCGAACCCTACAACAATGGCATTATTCATACTGAACGCAAGGCGATTAAGTGACTTGGAGAAAATATTGATATATCTTAACGATCAGGGATAACATGAAACTTACAAAAGTAAGGGTACAGAGGATAATATACAAGGCTCACGACAGCCAAAAAGATTTAACTATTTTATGCAATTATCTGGAATTATTAAGCAAAAATCAAAAGAAACGCCTTAAATATGAGCTCAGAACTATAAAAAAAGCTCTCAACTGTAGGGTAAACGTTATTAATTCGATAATCGGGGAGGTCTAAACCATGAACGAATACGGGAAAAACAAATTAACAGTCATAATAATTGTACTTTGTTATTTATCTGATAAATAATTGGAGGAAAAACAATGCTAAAAACAAATAAGATACTCAAATGCCGTATAATGCAGGTAATAAAAGCTAGGGATATAAACAAATATTTTCCATCGACGATAAACAACAAGAATTACGATATGCTCATAATCGAGAATTTATACTACAGCAAAATAACCTTTTTAAGAAACTTTCTGATGAGCATAGGGCTTATGGAAAAAGAAAGGCATTATACAGATGAATTATTATATCCTCAATTTATAACGGCTCTCGACCTTCACCCGACAAAACATAAAGAAAGAGAAATTATTTATCTGGATTACAGCATAAAACAAATAGATATGGAGGACGATTAAATGAGTAATATGTATGAAGATACAAAGACAGTCAATTATTTTATAGGGTGCTGTTATGAAACTAGAATATAAATCAAAATCCTTTCTTAGTAAAGGAAAAAGGAAAACCGCATATACCAGAGAATCAAGACCAAAAACACATAGGAACTGCGGGAGGTTTATATCGCCTGCTAATTACTGCGGTAATTCGAGAAAAGGCATCAGGGAAAGAAAGATAAAAAACCCCGACGAGATAACAAGCTGTAGGTTCTGGATGGCGTAACCATGTCCAATAATTCCAAGAGTTATTATAAAAAGAACAAGGAAATAATAGACAAAATGCGGAGAGCCTATTATAATAAGAATAAAGAAAAGATCATACAGAGGCAGAAAGAAAGGAACATACAAATAATGGTGGTGGTTGACATTCAGGAAAGAAACATGAGATCGTATTATGATTAAAAGGTTTTAAAATGGGCGAGATTTATTACGACGGCGACATAATACCTAGCCTGGAAGGTCTGGAAATAACATCGAAGATTATGGCAGAATACGAGAAATATACACCAAGCGGAGGGTTTATTTTATTATACTGTCTTATAGCTGTTTTAAGCGGTATCCTCAACAGGGGCAGGGGCGTTATAATCGTTTCAAAGATGGGGTCAGGGAAAGGCAGAGCCGAAAAAACAGTATTCCGTCTATTCGAGGGGAAGCCCTATAAATTATTCAAAAGATACGAAAGCCTTAAAGCCCACGCTCTCACCCAAAAAGGTATCATAGACTATATAGATGATTTCAACCTTAAGAACCCCAACATGGCTATAATGCTGGAGGATCTGAGCATAGCTTCAAATAAATCCTACCTTTTAGCGGATACTTTGAACGTGACGGCTTCAATGATAGCTGATAAATATGTTTCACTTGTCACGGATGACAATTACGGCAAGAACAGGGGCAAGAAGAAAAAAGATAAGTCATACTCGAAAGATATAAATTCCTGCAGTGTTCTTTTAGGAGCCACGAACAGCCTCATGGCTCGTATAAAATCAATTGAAGCGTATAATACGATGTATAGGGATAGGGTAAGCGAACTATACCACTACATAACTAAGCTACAGTATTTCAGGCTGGAGGATGAGATATGCTTGGATACATACGGCACACATCAATTAAATGAGGATGATCTGAGGGAAAGGATAAAAAAACTTTTGCCTTTGAATTTTAAAATGCCGTCTGGCATACTGCCTATAAAGGCTTCAAAGAAAATGCTTAAATTCGTATGGCACAATCTATATAACAGACAGCACAGCATAACAAGAGGATACCCGTATTTCAAGACGGATTTATCTATACTAGCAAGTCTTAACGGGAGGGATTATATAAGCTCGAATGACATAGCATTTTACCATTTGTATTATCCTAATCTCTGCCTTTCAAGGTGCAATCCTATAATCCAAGGTATAGCGCAGAATATACTGAGCTGTGAGGATACAAACGATTTATGCAATAAGCTTTTTTTATCGAAACAGGTTATATACGACGCATATATAGATCAGGAAAGGGAGAACGAATACGATCTCCCGATCATCAGAAAGAGATATAAACAGGAATATTGCTTAAAGGATAAGATAAAGAGGTTCATAGATATGCAGGAGGAGTTTTTAGATGAAGCCCAGGACCTATAACCGTATAAAATATGACAGCCTCGATGATTGGTTTAAGTCTGGGTACACCATAAGCCCGAAACCAAAAACCCGGGAAAGAAACATATATGCTTATTGCACAGCCAAATTCTTAGACCGGCTAGGCTGTGGCAGTGTATCGGGACCCGTCAAGATTAAAAATATATGGCGTTGTCTGGGGGCGGTCCGGTCATGTCCCTTTTGCTGGATACCGGAAAAGGTAAACGGCAACGGAAAGATAAACGGGAGGTAGGGTATGAGAAATGGAAGGGCGGGCGGATTTTTATCAGAAAACAAAGCGGTTGCTTGGGCTGAAAAAAATCTACTGGACGATCAGGATTTTGCGATTGAAAAAACGGGAGGCAATTCTTTTGTCATTACGTGGAAAATGGACGGTACACTGTTTTGTTTTCGTTGCGCCCACAAATGGCTGCCTCAATTGATAGGGTTGGCAGGTTTGCCCGTTGTCTGCCCTAAGTGTCATAGCGCATATTGGAACCGTCCACGAAGTCACGATAACCGCGCCACAAGTGCTGCTGCCCCTTGTGAGGGGGCGCGGCATGGCGACGACGGAAGGATAAGCGGGTGAAGAAAATGCATAGGTGTCACGGGGGTATCTGTCACAGGAAAAAATACCGATGCTGTGTGGAATGCAAAGACACACGCTGTAGGCGTCGTTGTAAATCGGATTGCTATGGAATCGGGAAGGTGACGGGTTGAAAGATGAGATAATAAAAATCGGAGATACAAAGTATTCATTAAAAAACTGTCTCGGATTTGATGCTTGGGAGATTTATTGTAAGACAACCCCCAAAGTGCAAGCATTGACAAAAATAGTAATCACGAATTGGCTTATCGAGATATTTCACAGCAACGACGGAAGTCAAACCACCGCGTCCTCAAGGACAAGCCCCGATGGGCGCGGCATGGACGACTGACGACCAAGGGGGCAATGTGTGACAGAAGAAAAATACCAGTTATCCTATGGGTGCGGCGTAAATTCCACCGCAATCCTCGCTCTCATTAAACAGGGTAAGTTATCTTATCCTAATCTCCGTATTGTATTTGCAGATACAGGGGCGGAAAAGCCCTCCACATATTGCTATCTTAAATTCATGCAAACAAAATTCAATATAGAGGTTGTAAAAAGTCCGTTGGGCAACCTATATGATTATTCCGAAAAATACAATATGATTCCCGTTAGACATCCCCGATGGTGTACACAAAAATTTAAAATCGCGCCACAACAGAAATGGCGGGAGGATAACAATTATACAGATTGCACGATGATACTTGGATTTTGTTATGGGGAAGAAAGGCGCATCAAAGACCAGAGCGCGATTTATCCCCTAATAGAACTGGAATTAGACCGGGAATCATGCAAGCGCATAATCAGGGATGTAGGTTGGGATGTGCCGGATAGGTCGGGATGCTATATTTGCCCGTTTCAAAGAAAACTTGGTTGGATAGCCACGCAGAAAAATAATCCCGAATTGTTTGATAAAGTGGTGGCGTTGGAAGCGAAAAGCAAATACTCTTATGACAAGGAATTAAAATTAAAGGATTGGTTAAAAAATGACATGGTAACGGATAGGATAACACCATTAGACGAATACTTGGGAGAGCATTGCCTATGTGTGGATTGAACGACTCAAGTGACAGCTCCGCACCCTGAAGGGTACGGCTTCCGGTAGAGGCATTTGATAAAACCCGAAAACAACATTTTTTAAACTCTCTTCTAAGGTCACTGTCTTTACCAGTCAAACTAATTTTTAAAAAGTGAGCGTTCAGGTTATCGTTATAAAAACATACCAAAAATTTATCAGAGTTACCCCTTTCCAGTGTTTATACAATACCGACGAGAAACACCCAAAACCACATCAAAATTGATAAAAATAGATATAAATACTCATAATCTATAAAGTCGGGTCGTGGTTAAAATGAGAAAAATAACTAAATATCTGGCGATGGCTGTTTTAAGCTTTATGTGTCTGGCGGTATTTTTGAACGGGAGCGCAACGGCTCAGATCAACTTTTCAAAGAGCAATTATACGACTAATTCGGGAAGCAAGATTGAGGTCCCAGTTACTCTTGATTATACAGCTTTGAATACTACGGCGAATGAAACAAAGGGAATCATATATACGAATGAAAGCGACAGATCGCCTTATCCGAACATAGCGACATCTGACGAGATAGATTATATATCTGATTTTGATTTTAGTACGGCTCTTGTAGTAAATTATTCAAGCGGAATAACAAACGATGTTTATATTACTCTCGAAACTCCGGTAAACTATTTTGACGGTATCTGGTGCAAAAAATCACAGAATGCATATCTTTTAATCACTGTAGGGAACGATTCGAGCGGTACATACGGATATCCTATCACGGCAACTGGTTATGGCGATATGTTCTATTACCAGAATCTCAGCTATAAATATATAACCGGAATCGAATACGAGATGAGTACATTTACAGTAGCGGATTTCTGCGACCAGTTTGGTTCTATAGACAATATTACAATAGAGATACAAGGCAGCGAAGATCTTATGATCCCAGACGGTTCGGCAATACAAGATTACAAGAATGTTCTGATATATGAATTTCATCTATTCAATCAGGAGCCTAAAATATCATCTACATCTATAGCAGATACTCAGGGATTCCCTCAGGCATGGGGTCTAAGCTCTGAGAGAGTTAGTGGCGGGTCATGGATAATAACTGTTAATGTTCCATCTACAACCGAGAACGGCGCATATTTCCTGAATGTTACAGATACACTGGGGAATAAAGACCAGACAACTATAACTGTAGAACAGAATAAACAAAATATCAATTCATGGATTTATTTCGTTATATTCCTGCTGCTGACAATAGGTGTGGGGGCATTAACGGCAATCTTGGAAGATTCCGGTAAAAATAAGGTGTTCGTGGTCGTAGGTGTAGCGGGTACGGTAGTCCTCGCTGCTGTCGATATATTCGTTCTCTCCGAAATATTCGGATTTACTCATATAGGCTTATTCTCAGCTGGTATGATTGTATTAGGGCTATTCGGGTTTTCCGGTCATTCAAAAACGAAAGAGGTGCTAAGAAAACACAAAAAGACAGCAACAAAAGTATTCGGCTTTATGATAGTAGCATCTTTTGTGATCGGGGCTTTTGCTGTCGCAAGCGCAACTTACAAAACATCGCCAAAAAGCATCAGCGCAGAGGCGGGGGATATAGTTTCTATAACTGTATATGATACAACCGGAGGCTTAAACGCAACATATACAAAAGTATATGCTATACAAAAGGTCGACACAGAAACACCTTATTATGTGTTTTGGTATTCAAAAACTACAGTTGCGGATGGCAAGGAAAGCGCAAATATCTCTATAACTATCCCTGCAAGTGCAGACGCCGGAACTTATACGGTCGATGTTGCTATGGATAGAGAGAGAACTATAGAAAGCTCTACGATATATATAAAAGAAGCCCAGGGCAAAAATTTTAATATACTGGCTTTCTTCGAATTTTTTGCGATAATATTCTCAGTGGTCGGATTAATAGCTTGGGGGTGGACGCAAGGAACAAAAACAAAAAAAGATGACTCGGCGGGTGTCGGGGCTCTAATCATACTCGGTTTTGTGGCAGTGGCATTTATGCTTATCGGATTCGCCTACTGGTTCAGCTGGTGGGACTTCGGTTTTGTCATTCATGTCAAAGCATTTCTCCAGAGCATAACGCTATAAAACCTCTCTCTCTTTTTTATTTTTATTTTATTTGAATTATACGGGTGATATTATGGGCTTTAATAATTGGTGGAGAGATAAGAAAAGATATTCATCTGGGAATAGTAAGGAAAGCCGGAAACTGAGAAAGAAAGGGTGGATCAAAGACCCGAAAGGCATTGGTTCCGGTCCGAGGCGCAAACATCACGACATGATACCGAGAAAGAAAAGAAGGTAAGGTGTCGCGGTGGCATGGAAATTAAATAGAAAAGGGACGGCTTATCATGTAAAAGATAAGAACCGTTATAAGGGCAGGAAAACAAAAACATTCAGCTCGTGGGCTAATTAT
>Ga0315289_10004844_pt1 | contig 20023 bp, 20 predicted proteins | sample YL17G11_40_MG_FD_203452 | JGI IMG/M metagenome (GOLD analysis project Ga0315289, IMG submission 203452) | Sediment microbial communities from Yellowstone Lake, YNP, Wyoming, USA - YL17G11_40 | ecosystem: Environmental > Aquatic > Freshwater > Lake > Sediment | place: USA: Wyoming | collected... | reverse complement strand
TATTTTGCTTTAGAAAGCCAATTGAAAGGCAAGCCTATGAGGAAAGTAGCCTAAAAACTCTTTTTTTAACTCTTTTTATCCAACAATAGTTTAATCAGGTTGTTGGGTAGTTGAATGGTTAGGCTGAAAGACTTAGTCAATGAATTAAAGGCAATGGGCTTCAGCGAATCTGACGAAGTTGATTTGAAGGTTTTAAGCAATGAAGTCATTGCTTTAGTCAAGTCAAAAAAAGAAGATTTCTTGGAGCAAAAAATTCTTTCACTGATTCAAGAAAAGCCTTTTAGCGAGAGAGTTCAAGGGCGTTTTGAGAAATTCTTAAGCGATAAAGGCATTCAAAAACTAGGGGAATTACTTGATGCCGGAAAAGTCGAGATTTACAAGAAAGCAAAGTACAAGAAAGGCGTGTATGTCCTTTCAAGGCAAGCATTCCCTGAACCTGAAAAAATCCAGCAGGAAAAACCGCCTGAATCAAATGAAGACTTTTTCATCATCAACAACGAGTTCCAGGCAAAGGCTTTAAGCAATAAATTCGCTGAACAGATTAAGAAAGGCTTGATTAAGGGAGTGAAAAGCTTTGACGGAACCTACTATGTTGCTAAAAGCGGTTTTCTTGAGAAATGGCAGGATAAAGTCTTGAAAGAATTAAAGAAACAAAAACAATTTTCATTAACTGATTTAGCCAAAAACACTGGCTGGGATAAAAACATCATTAAAATGGTCTTGGAATTCCTTAAAGAATCAGGCGAGGTTCTTGAAAAAAGAAAGGAATTCTATGAATTAATCACTTGAGGTACTTTGAATGCGAAGCTGGTTTGGTTAAGCTTTGCTTGAAGGATGATTAAAAAGCGGAGGCAAAGGTTATATGAAGGCTTTAATGCCCTTGTTAGGCAGTGAATTAGACACGGATTTCTTGGAAAAAGTTTCCAAACTCGCTGACGAAATAATCTTATTATTGATTATTGACACTCAAGACTTGGATAAAAAACCCTTTGGCTTTGTCGGCAGTGAAATCATGCAAGGCAATGCCTTATTAGCCGATGTAAGCAATTTCCTTAAACAAAAAAACGTTAAAACAACTGAATTGACTGAATGGGGTTTAACGCTTCAAAAAATAGTCCTTGCAAGCAAGCGCGAGCAAGTGAATAAAATCATTTTCAAGAGCGTTGAAAACAAGTACTTTCAAGACTTGCTTAAAGCCTTAAGCAAGGAAACAGACGTTGAAATAGAAGCCATATAACGCGTGTCATATAATTCATACATCAAAGGCATGACCAGTGGCATCGCCTTCGCTCAGGTATTGTCTAATTATCTACAGCAATGGCAAGCGGCTCACTGCCCACCCTGAGTATTCCAACTGAATTATCTGACTTGTTTATTTTTGAAACAGTACTATCGTCACGATTTGCAACCCATGCATGCGTATCGTCTAAAGCAATAGCAGATGGACCATTGCCTACATAAATTGTTTCAACTGAATTATCTGACTTGAGTATTTTTGAAACAGTATTATCGCCATAGTTTACAATCCAGACATTCGCATCGTCTAAAGCAATGTAATACGGATTACTGCCTACATCAATTGTTTCAACCGAATTATCTTCCTTGGTTATTCTTGAAACAGTATTGCCTCCCTGATTTGTAACCCAAGCATATGTATCGTCTAAAGCAACATCATACGGATTATTGCCTACGTTAATTGTTTCAACTGAATTGTCTGCCTTGAGTATTTTTGAAACAGTACTATCGCCATTGTTTGTAACCCATGCATATGTATCATCTAAAGCAATGCCACGCAGATAAGTGCCTATATCAATTGTTTCAACTGAGTTATCTGATTTGAGTATTTTTGAAACAGTACCGTCGCCAGAATTGTTTGCATAATTTGTAACCCATGCATGCGTAGCATCTAAAGCAATGGCATACGGGTTTTCGCCTACATCAATTGTTTCAACTGAATTATCTGACTTGGTTATTTTTGAAACAGTATTATCGCTAAAGTTTGCCACCCAGGCATATGTATCGTCTAAAGCAATGTCATACGGAGTACCGCCTACGTCAATTGTTTCAACTGAATTGTCTGCCTTGAGTATTTTTGAAACAGTACTATCGCCATTGTTTATAACCCATGCATGCGTATCATCTAAAGCAAGGTCATACGGATAGCTACCTACATCAATGGTTACTTCAACAGGAAGGGTAACTGACTTGTTTATTTTTGAAACAGTACTATCGTCATAGTTTGCCGCCCAGGCATATGTATCGTCTACAACAATGGCCCTTGGATTACTGCCTACGTTAATTGTTTCAACTGAATTGTCTGCCTTGAGTATTTTTGAAACAGTATTGTCGTTATTGTTTGTAACCCATGCATGCGTATTGTCTACGGCAATGTCATCTGGAGTATCGCCTACGTTAATTGTTTCAACTGAATTGTCTGCCTTGAGTATTTTTGAAACAGTACTATCGCTATCGTTTATAACCCACACATATGTATCGTCTACAGCAATGTCATCCGGGCTACTGCCTACGTCAATTGGTTCAACTGAATTGTCTTCCTTGGTTATTCTTGAAACAGTATTGCTTCCCTCATTTGTAACCCATGCATATGTATCGTCTAAAGCAACGGCATACGGATAATTACCTACGTTAATTGTTTCAACTGAATTATCCGACTTGAGTATTTTTGAGACAGTATCGTCGTTAGTGTTTGTAACCCATGCATACGTATCGTCTACGGCAATGTCATCCGGATTAGTGCCTACATCAATTGTTTCGACTGAGTTGTCTGTCTTGAGTATTTTTGAAACAGTATTATCGCCATAGTTTACAACCCAGGTATGTGTATCGTCTAAAGCAATGGCATGCGCACTACTGCCTACGTCGATTGTTTCAATTGAATTGTCTGTCTTGGTTATTTTTAAAACAGTATTGCATCCATCATTTGTAACCCACGCATACGTATCGTCTACAGCAACATCATACGAAGTACAGGCTATGCCAATTGTTTCAACTGAGTTGTCTGACTTGTTTATTTTCGAAACAAAATTATCGCTATAGTTTGCAACCCACGCATATGTATCGTCTAAAGCAATGGCATATGGGTTAGCACCTACATTAATAATTGCTTCAACAGGAATATTAATTGGCTTGAGTATTTTTGAAACAGTATTATCGCCAGAGTTTACCGCCCAGAGGTATAGCGTAGGGGCTTCCTCATATGGTGGTACTTGCAGTAGTATTTCTGAAGTAACTGTTGTTGTTTTTGATGCGCCTGCAGTCGTAATCAAGGTAATGCTTTGGCCATCTGAAAGGAGCATATTAGCATCAATTGATGCAATGCCGCCAGCAGGAATGGTTACTGGGGGAATGCTCATTAAGTTGCCGTCAACCATTAACTGGTTAATTATTAGGGGCTGAGAGCTGTTGTTTGCTACGATTAATTTTCCTGTTGTTGAAGCGCTTTTAAGCACCAAGCCGATTGCTGATTGCGCTTGGACTAAGGCATTGACGTCAGCTTGTTCTTGAATTGCTTTGGTTTGTTCTCTATAGTAGGTTGTGGTCCAAACAAGGGTAATGCCTGCAATGACTAATGCAAGGCCTATGACAAGTAAAGTGGCAATGAGAGGCGAAACTGACTTTGAATTCATGAACTCATGAGAATAATGTTCTTTTTAGAATTTAACGTTATCGCTTTGTTTTCTATTATGCGTTGCCAAACCCAAAGAAGTCAAAGGCATAGCCTGTAGCATCCCCTAAATTGGAAGGGCTTGTGCCTACCCCTATTGGGTCTCCCTCAACTTCATTGGTTGACTTATTTATCTTTGAAACAGTATTGTCGCCCTCGTTTGCAACCCAGACAAAAGCAGCATCAACAGCAATGCCTTGAGGGCTTGAGCCCACGTTAATTGTTGCTTCCACTTCATTGGTTGACTTAGTTATTCTTGAAACAGTGTTGTCATTATAGTTTGTAACCCAGGCATAAGCATCATCAACAGCAATGCATTGCGGGCCATTGCCTACGTCAATTGGGTCTCCTTCTACTTCATTGGTTGACTTATTTATTTTTGAAACAGTGCTACCACTCTGGTTTGTAACCCAGGCATAGCTTTCATCCACAGCAATGCCTTGAGGGTTTGAGCCCACACTGATTGGGTCTCCCTCCACCTCATTGGTTGACTTATTTATCCTTGAAACCGTAGCATCGTTATCGTTTGTAACCCATACAGAAGTATCATCAACTGCAATGGCGTAAGGATTATTGCCTACACTGATTGGGCTTCCCTCAACTTCATTGGTTGACTTATTTATCCTTGAAACAGTGTTGTCACTATAGTTTGCAACCCACGCATAAGCGTCATCAACAGCAATGCCGAAAGGAGTGGTGCCTACATTAATTGTTGCTTCCACTTCATTGGTTGATTTATTTATTCTTGAAACCGTGCTACCATTCTGGTTTGTAACCCATGCATAAGCATCGTCAACAGCAATGCCTGTAGGGGTTTCGCCTACGAGGATGGTTGCAACAATAGCAAAGGCACCCTTATTTATTTTTGTAACAGTGTTGTCAGCAGGGCTTGTAACCCAGACATTATTGCCATCAACAGCAATGCCCCAAGGGTTTTCGCCTACACTGATTGGGTCTCCTGCCACAAAAATAGTTGCTTTATGTATTCTTGAAACAGTCCAGTCGCCTTGGTTTACAACCCATACATAAGCATCGTCAACAGCAATGCCCCAAGGACTTGAGCCTACATCAATTGTGTCTACTTCTGCATTGTCTGCTTTACTTATTTTTGAAACAGTGCTTTCGCCGGCGTTTGTAACCCATACAGAAGTATCATCAACTGCAAGGCTAAAAGGGTATGAGCCTACACTGATCGGGCTTCCCTCAACCTCATTAGTTGACTTATTTATCCTTGAAACAGTGTCATCGTTATGGTTTGTAACCCAAACATTCTCATCATCAACAGCAATGCCTAAAGGATATGAGCCTACACTAATCGGGTCTCCCTCCACCTCATTAGTTGACTTATTTATCCTTGAAACAGTATTGTCGCTGGAATTTGTAACCCAGACATAAGCATCATCAACAGCAATACCGTAAGGATTACTGCCTACCCTGATTGGGTCTCCCTCCACTTCATTGGTTGATTTATTTATTCTTGAAACAGTGTTATCGCCATAATTTGTAACCCAGACATTCTCGTCATCAACAGCAAGGCTAAAAGGGCCTGAGCCTACACTGATTGAGTCTCCTTCCACTAAATTAGTTGATTTATTTATTCGTGAAACAGTGTCATCAAAATAATTTGCAACCCAAACATAACTGCCATCAACCACAACGCCTTGAGGGCCTGAACCTACGAGAACAGTTGCAACAACAGCAAGTGCGCCCTTGTTTATTCTTGAAACGGTACTATCGACATAGTTTGCAACCCATACATAAGCATTATCAACAGCAATGCACTGAGGGGTTGAGCCCACGCTGATTGGGCCTCCCTCCACTAAGTTGGTTGCTTTATTTATTCTTGAAACAGTGTTATCGCCATAATTTGCAACCCAGGCATAGCTGCCATCAACTGCGATGCCTTGAGGGCTTGAGCCCACACTGATTGGGTCTCCCTCCACCTCATTAGTTGATTTATTTATTCTTGAAACAGTATCATCGTATTGGTTTGCAACCCAGACATAATTATCATCAACTGCAATGGCGTAAGGGCCTGAGCCTACACTAATTGGGTCTCCCTCCACCTCATTAGTTGACTTATTTATTCTTGAAACAGTGCTGTCATCAAAGTTTGTAACCCAAACATTCTCGTCATCAACAGCAATGCCCCGAGGCATACCACCCACGTCAATTGTTTCTTCCACTTCATTGGTTGACTTATTTATTTTTGAAACAGTGTTACCGCCATAATTTGTAACCCACGCATAAGCGTCATCAACAGCAATGCCGCGGGGGTTATCGCCTACGTCAATTGGGTCTCCTTCAACTTCATTAGTTGACTTATTTATCCTTGAAACAGTACCATCGCCTTCATTTGTAACCCACGCATAAGCGTCATCAACAGCAATGTCATAAGGGCGGAAACCCACTGTGATTGTTGCTTCTATTTCATTGGTTGATTTATTTACTTTTGAAATATTGTCAAAACCGTAGCTTGTAACCCATATATGACTGCCATCAACTGCAATGCCATAAGAAGTTGAGTTTGTAGGAACTGTCATGACAACTGCGGTGGCATCCTTGTTTATTTTTGTAACAGTGCTGTCGCCAGAGTTTGTAACCCACAGGAAGCTGCTTAACGCTATTCTTTCAGGGCCTCCTTCAGCGGTTTCTATTTCAATTACTTCAGTTAATTTTATTGTTTTCGAGCCCCCTGTGCTGGTAATCAGGGTGATGGTTTGGCCTTCTGCTAAGCTTATGTTTGCGTCGATTGATGCAATGCCGCCAGCAGGAATGGTTACTGGGGGAATGCTCATTAAGTTGCCGTCAACCATTAACTGGTTAATTATTAGGGGCTGAGAGCTGTTGTTTGCTACGATTAATTTTCCTGTTGTTGAAGCGCTTTTAAGCACCAAGCCGATTGCTGATTGCGCTTGGACTAAGGCATTGACATCAGCTTGTTCTTGAATTGCTTTAGTTTGTTCTCTATAGTATGTTGTGGTCCAAACAAGGGTAATGCCTGCAATGACTAATGCAAGGCCTATAACAAGTAAAGTGGCAATGAGAGGCGAAACTGACTTAGAATTCATGAAAAACCCCATATACTTAGGGTTTTAATGATTAAAAAGCTTTTCTCATTGCTTGAAAATGAATTTATCCACTTGTTTTTTTGCTTGCAATCTCTTCTTCTGGTGTTCTTTCAGGAAGGAGATAACTTTTTCTGCGGTTATTTCTTTTAACTCGCCTGTAAGCATTTTACCGCTCTTATAATCATCATAAATTTTTTGGAGTTTCTTGTCATCGGGTTCTAAAAGCATTTTAATGTATTGATAGCTTACATCAATATCCGGATTGCCTCCTTTTTCCTTATGTTCTTTAATGGTTGGCTGTCCTCCTGAAAAAGCATACTTGATTATTTTTTCCCTGGCTTTTTCAGGCGCGTCAGTAGTATAAACAGCGCTTTTTTCTTCAGAGGCAGACATTTTTCCTGAAGCTCCGAACAAGCTAGGCAGGAAAGAGCAATGAATGATTGCAGGCTTGTAATAACCAAGCTTTGGCATTACATCTCTTGAAACCCTGAAGTGAGGGTCCTGGTCAAAGCCTAATGGAATCAGGCAAGGAATGTTTTTTCCCTTTAACTCGCTTGGAAGGAATGCAGGCACTGCCTGCATTGAAGTATAGAAAGCAGAGCCGATATTAGTTGAATCGTTAAAGCCAAACACTGCCTTGGCGGTTGACAAAGTGATTTTCTTTGCAACCCTACAGGCATGCTTGTACATTAAGCCTGCATGCATTGTGTCAATCAAGAAAAAAGTCTTTTTAGGGTTAAAGCCTAAAGCAATCACGTCAAGCATGTTTTCCTGAGTCCACTTAGCAGTGTCTTCTAATGATGTGTTTTCTTTGAATAAGAATTTTTCTTCGTCAGGGAATTGAAACCATAAATCTGCATTGAACTTGTCCTGCAGCCATTTAGTGAAAATCCATGGCAGTAAATGCCCTAAATGCACCGGGCCTGAAGGAGCCCTGCCTGTATACAAGAAGAATTCATTTCCTTTCTCAAACTCATTCAACAGCCAGTCTAAGTCGCGGTGGGCGAAAAAGGTTTTTCGCTTGAGCATGAAATGCAGTTCTTTTGAATGCTTTTTAATCCTCTCAAGCAATGCATCATCCAGTTTTTTGATGCCGAATTCCTGGATTACCTTATCATAATCGACTTCGCCTGTTACTTCCCAAGGCGTTATTTTTGAATCCATATCATCACTTAATTATTTTACTGGCTAGGGTTTTTTAACTTTTGCGAGCGGGAAATCCCACATTCTTTAGGGGTGGGAGCACATGTCACTAGGCATGAATACGGAGTTTATAAAAATAAGAAATAAAAAAGAAAACCTTGAGGCTTTCTTTTTTAAGTGCTTGTACTGCAGTTGCTTGATTCATCATACCTTGTAGGGCAGTCGCTTGGAGTCACTCTCAAACTTGTCAGGCTTGTTAATAGGTCTAAATCTGCAGTGCTAGTCCTGCTACAGTTGTTTGTTGGAGTTGTAGTGTTAGTGCAGTTTACTAAAACGAACGCTCCTTTTGACAAGTTCGTTGTATAAACCAATGTCACTACATTGTTTCCGTCTGTTGCTGTTATCGTTAGGTCGCCGTTAAAGTCTACAGTGCCTGTATTGCTTAATTTTATTCTCAATCTGTTCAATGAATCCAGTTGGTCTGTTGCGTTAAAATCGCATCTAGTCCCTGAAGTCGTTGAATCGTCAATGTCTAGGCCTGCAAAGGCGCATGCAGCTTGAACGGTAGTGCTTTGTTCTATTTGTGTAATCTGCTGGGTGAAATAGACTGAAGACCAGGTATAGAGTATGCCTGCAAGGACTAAAGCCACTGCTATAAGCAATAGCGTTGCAATCAATGGAGAAACTCCTTTCAATGCTTTATTCATTCAATTGCCTCCTTTATAATCATAAAGCCTTTCGTGATTTCATTTAAATGCGAGTTTATTTAAATAATTAACTATTTGCTTTTCAATGCCGTTTACAGTTTAGTCTTTTAAGTGCTTGTACTGCAGTTGCTTGATTCAGCATACTTTGTAGGGCAATCGCTTGAAGTCACTCTCAAACTTGTCAGGCTTGTCAATAGGTTTAAGTCTGCAGTGCTAGTCCTGCTACAGTTGTTTGTTGGAGTTGTAGTGTTAGTGCAGTTTACTTGAACGAATACTCCTTTAGACAGGTTCGGTGTGTAAACCAAGGTTACTACAGTATTGCCGTCGCTTGCAGTGATTGTTAAGTCGCCGTTAAAGTCTACGGTGCCTGTATTGCTTAGCTTGAAAGTCAGCCTGCTTAAAGAGTCTAAAGGCCTGTCTGTTGCGTTAAAATCGCATCTCGTTGCTGAGTTTGTTGAATCGTCAATGTCAAGGCCTGCAAAGGCGCATGCAGCTTGAGCTGTAGTGGCTTCTTCTATCTGTGAAATCTGCTGGGTGAAATAGACTGAAGACCAGGTATAGAGTATGCCTGCAAGGACTAAAGCCACTGCTATAAGCAATAGCGTTGCAATCAATGGAGAAACTCCTTTCAATGCTTTATTCATTCAATTGCCTCCTTAAAGGGTAATTATAAAACCTTTCGTGATTTCATTTAAACTGCAATCTTATTTAAAAAACTGCACTCTTATTTAAATAATTAACTATTTGCTTTTTCAGGAGCTTTAAACGCCTTTTCAAGTGCTTGTCCTACAGCTTGTTGATTCATCATACTTGTTCGGGCAGTCGCTTGGAGTCACTCTTAAAGTTACTAGGCTTGTTAATTGATTAAAATCCACCAACAAGCTTGTTCTCCTGCATCCATTTGATTCAGTCAATGAATCACTGCAATTCACTAAAACAAAAGCCCCTTTTCCTAAGTTAGGCGTGTAAGCCAAGGTTACAAGGTTATTGCCATCGCTTGCAAGTATGGTAAAGTCGCCGTTAAAGTCCTTTGTCCCAGTATTGCTTAGCTTGAAAGTCAGCCTGCTTAACGAATCAAGCTGGTCAGTGACATTCAAGTCACAGCGTGTTACTGAATTTATTGAATCATCAATGCTCAAGCCAGCGAAAGCGCATTCAGTCTGTGTAGTCGTTGCTGTTTCAAACTCTTGGGTTTGTAGCTTGAAATAACTGGAAGTCCAGGTATAAAGAATGCCTGCAATGACTAAAGCCACCGCTATCAACAGTAAAGTCGCAATTAATGGACTAACAGCTTTGAATAATTTATTCATTTTTTTCCTCTTCTTTATTTAATTCCTTTTAACTGCATTTAATTACTTCAGTGTATTTTTCAGGACAGTCATCCGGCGTTATCCTGATTCTCTTTAAAGGAGTTTCAAGCTGCAGGTAAGCAGTCCTATTGTCTAAATCTTCTGAATTAATTGCCTGAAAGTTTCCTGCTTCAAGCCCAGAGCTAATGCTTGATTCTGCTCTTTTGTCATCAGCTGCTAAAACGCTTAGCTTAAAGCCTCCGGGCATGTCAACAGAGCCGATTGAGTTAAGTATGAAGCTCAAGCCTCCAGTCTGCGTGTACTTGCATTCAAGTATTTCAATGTTGGCATAAGCGCAATCAACTTGTTTTGAGGTAACCTCTGAAATCTGGACTGTTTCCCTGGTTAGGTAAGTCTGTGACCAGGAATAAAGAATTCCGGCTATTGCCAGGGATACAGCAACAAGCAATACTGTTGCAATCATTGAACTGACTGCTTTGGTTCTTTCTTTCATTTAATCAACGACTTTAATTAAATTAAAACTACTATTTAAAGTTTTTCTTTACGCTGGGATAAGCCAGGCAGTGGCAATAACGTATGTTGGCAGGCTTACAGCCAGTAAAAACAATGAATGCCTTAACCCGGCGCTTAATGAATTCTCGCTTATTTTTCCAATCATTGGGCCTGAAAAAATGGATTGCACGACAATCAAGAACAAGAAGTATGTCTTAAAGTCAAGTCTTTGCTGTGTAACGGTTGTCTGGAAGACTGTTGTCTGGGTTAATAACGGCAGGAAGAATGCCTGAATTGCAATGATAATGCCCAGAAAAATGAAGAACATGACATAGCTTGAGAACATGCTTGCATAAGTCATGCTTTTTCTCTGCATTCTAAGCCTGTCAATCTCGGTAACGTATTTTGAAGTAGCATTGAATACTTTTATCAAGCTGCCGCCACGCCTGTGCGTTTCAGAAATCACGTAAATGCTTTTCTTTATCACCGGGCTGTCAATATCAGCCAATGAATCCTTTAATGCTTTCTCAAAATTCACTCCAAGCTTTGCCTGGGCTGCAAGTTTTTTAATGTAAGGCTTTGTATTGCCGTAATCGTTTTTTGAAGTGATTTCCAAGGCAGTCACTAAAGGCATGCCGCCTTGCAGTAAGTCTCTCAAGTCATTCAGGAAAGTAGAGAACATGCCTTCATGCCCTACCACTGCTCTTCTTCTCACCTGGCTTGCAACAGCAAGAATCAGCACTGGAGGCAGTATTATTAATGGAACAAGAATAGTGGTTGAAAGCAATGCGTAAAGAATAGTAGTAATGAGAATGCTTGCAGCAGCATATTTTCCGTAATAAACGAATCTTGTTTCCATTAAAAAAACCCCTTGTTTTTTAAATTACAAAAACTGTTGTTTTTGTTCCATTAAAAAAACTCCTGTTTTTTTAAGTTACAAAAACCAACGGTTTTTGTTCCATTCTATAACACCTTCAAATACTAGCCGCTCGTAGGGCTTAATACCTCCATTATCACTAGGAAGACAATGTTAACGCCTGGAATTAATGCAAAAATCCCTAAATTCATGTAAAAATTAATGTCTTGAGCGAAAGTGCCTCCGAACAAGCCAATTAACATTACAGCGCTGAAAATGAATAAAGGCGCTGCAATCACCACGGCAGTGTAAATGTCTCCGAATAATTCAGCTCTCTTGTTAGCTTCATCGAGTTTAAGGCTGTACTCGAATTCAGCCTGTTCAGCTCTTTTAATCATGTAAAGCGTCAAGTCTCCTCCTGATTCAAGGGTTGCTTTTAACTCGCCTAAGAATTTTTTGATGTCATGGGATACAGTGGTTTTAGCAAGGATATCCAATGCATCTCCAAAACCAACGCCTAGGTCTTCAACAAGCCTTGGAATTTTTGAAAGCTCTTTACTGATGTAAGGGAATTCTGTTTGTTCTTTGGCGATTGATTCAAACATGTACTGAGGCGGCACGCCTGACTCGCCTACAGTAGCCATGCTTAAAATAGCTAAAGGCAGGTTTGCTTTAATTGAATTAATTTTTTTCATTACAGCATAATAAGGATAAACAATGAGGATGATTAAGCTTGCAAGAAAAGCAGTCAAGGCAAGCGCTATTAAAGTAAATTCAGTTGCTATCGCCCCTAAAAATGCAAGAACAGCCAAGCCTGCAATCAAGGCAATAATGAATACGATTATTGAAAAAAAAACGCTTAAAGACAGGTATTCTGGAACGCTTAAGTTAATGTCAGAATCCCTCAAGGTTTTTTTCAAGTCTTCAGAGCTAAAGCGCTTTGTTAATGGAAGAAATGCTTGCCTTGGCACTTCAAAAAAAGAACTAGAAAGATTCATGTCTCTTGAACTCCCTTAATTTTTTATTGAATTCAAAATAGTCAAAAATTCCTTTCCTGAATAATTCGCCTAAGAAATCAGTCCTATCCTTGAGTATCTCCAGTAATTTCTTGTTTTCAATACCGAATTCAGAGGCAATTTCCTTTAACACAAGGCTTCTCCAGGTAATTGGAAGCACGTCAGCAAAAACAGCTTCTTTCGCGATATACTCTTCAGGCTTTTTCTCTACCTCTGCAGGCGCCATCGGCTGCCATTCATATAATTTCTCGTACTCGACCTTTCCAGTCCCAGCATTATAAGTTTTTATTTCATCAATCTCCCTAATTTTTCTTATCGGGCTTCCAATGCCAACGAATGAAACTGCCACGACAATATCCAATGCATTCAATAATGACGGATGCAGGTTAATAGGCGGAGTGATTAATCTTGCTACAACGTCTTCAACGGTTTTAGCGTGAATCGTGCTGATAGCCATGTGCCCTGCTGACATGCCTTGGAACATTACGAATGCTTCCTCGCCTCGGACCTCGCCTACTATTAACACGTCAGGCCTTTGCCTGAAGCTTTCCTTAATCAAGTCAACCAACAGAACCTCACCATAACGCCTGCCTGAAACATCAGGAGGCCCGAAGCCCGCCCTGCTGACTTGAGGCAGCCAATTATCATGCACTAAATTCAATTCTCGAGTGTCTTCAATGCTTACAACCCTCAAGCCGGATGGAATGAACATTGCCAATGCATTCAATAAAGTCGTTTTTCCGGCAGCAGTAGGGCCAATAACCAAAAGGTTTCTCTTGAATTCAATTGCAGTCCAAAGATAAGCCAGGAGTTCAGCATTCACAGAGCCAAACCTCATTAAATCAATTGGGCTGAATGGCTTTTCAGGAAACTTTCTGATAGTGAAAGTAGGGCCTTTCGTGCTCACGGTTTCAGTCAATACTGCATTGACTCGAGAGCCGTCAGGCAAAATCGCGTCTAAAATCGGAGATGCAAAGCTCACGTAAGCCTTGCTTAACTGGCTTAACTTAACGACAAAGCTTGCAAGCTCTTCACTTGAATTGAATTGAATATTCGTCCTTAAATGCCCTTCTTTTCTATGCACTATGAATATTGGAACGCCGACGCCATCGCATTCAATGTCTTCAATCAAAGGGTCGTGCATTAAAGGCTCTACAGTGCTTAAGCCATACATGTCTCTGGTCAGGTAATAAACTATTTTTTCTTCCTGTTCCAATGACAAGCCGATTTTTGCTTCCTCTACTATCTTGCTTATTTCCTTGAATAAAATGTCCCTGGAAATGGTTTCCAGAGAAACTTTTTCAATTAATTTCTTTTTAATCAACTCAACAGCATCTTTTTCCCCGGCTGAAAGCTTTGGCTCGTAAACAGCGTAAATCTTGTTGCCTTTCTCATCGGTTTCAGTCTGTGAAAAAGCATAATCCGGGATTAATACAGCGTAAGTCTCGCCCAAGCCTTTAAAGTATTCTTCTGTTTCAAGGCCAACGACTTCAGCAGGCAATTCTTTCTTGAAAAGCTTTGACATGCTGGTAATAAAGCCTCCTTTTTCAGGAGCTTTTGCCTCTTTAGGCATCATTCTTTCCCTAAGCACCGGAATCCTTTCAGCAATCCTCTGCCTTAATTCCTTAATCTCTTCCTGGATTGAAGGCTTGATTAAAGGCTTTTCAACCACTGCTTTTTCCGGCACCGGCTTTGCGGTTAGTTCAGGCATTACTTCAGGTTTTATTAAAGGCTTTTCAACTGCTTTCGGTTTTTCAATCACGATTGGCTTTGCAGGAACTGGCTTTGGCAGCATCTCTTTTTTTGGAACCAGTCTTTCCAAGACAGTGACTTTCGGTTTATAGTTAAAGGGAATTTCTTCCAAGTTCATTAAATCGCTTGCAACATTAAAGTCATTCAATGCATTCACTGCAGTGCCCAGGCTTTTTCTATCTAATTCCCTTAACTGCTTCAAGAAATCAGAATCAGTTTTAATTCTTTTCCTGAATTCTTCAGCAAGCTTTTCTTTGCTGGTAAGGCCTTTTGAGTACTTTTGCTCCAAGACTGTTAATTCTTTAGAAACAGAATGCCTTTCCTCTTCTAAATCAATCAGCTGATTTAACTCGTTTTCCAGTTTCACCATTAACTCAAAAGAGGGCAGAGACATTTTAGTCACGAAATCCAATTACTTGCTTTGAACAGCAGTACCGTATTGTTCCTTTACTTTTGAAAGCATGTCTGTAATGCTATTCAAATTACCTATTAATTGGTCCCAATGCTCTTTCTTTTCTTTCTTCAAGTCTGCAAGCTTTGTTTTTGATTTGGCTGTAATCTTGTCAAAAGCGTTCTTGCTAATCGTTCCATCATCCAGTTTCTTTTTAACGCCGTTCAAGTCAGCCTGCAGCCCTTCCTCGTCAGTTTCCAGGTCTCTCAGCGTCTCAATCGTTGTCACCAAGTCATTAACCAATGGTTCCAAAGCATCTAATGTTTCAATAATTTCTTTAGCCATGCTAGTCCTCCAAAAAGGCGTTCATAAGGTATATATCAAACAATAATAGTTTAAGTATTTAAAAACTTTGCCTTTCAGTTTTCTTACAAAAACCGTTTTCAGGAGTGCTTTTAAATGACTAAAAAACCATCAGAGAACACTGCTTTGTTATTGGATGACGAGGCAATAGTTGAAGACAAAGCCACTGCATCAAGCTTTGAAGCCAGAGGCTATGGAAAGAAAGACGTTCACAGGCTGGTGCTTGACCTTAAAGAAACCTTGTTATTGCATGAGATTTCAGGCTTGAAAGTCTTTAAAGGAAAAAAAGAACTTGCCGTTGATGAATTACTTGCTTTTGCTGAAAGAAAAGAAAAAAACTTTAATCAAAAATACCTTGTCTTCAGCGATTTAAGGAAAAGAGGCTATTTAGTCAAGACAGGCTTTAAATTCGGTTTTGATTTTCGGGTTTATCCAAGAGGCAAGTCAATGGGTGAAGCCCACACAGAGTTTGTGGTTCAGGTCATTCCGGAAACAAAGACGTTTTCAATGAATGAATTCAGCAGGATGATTCGCATGGCTCAAACCCTTAAGACAAATTTACTGCTTGCAATAATAGACACTGAAAACAATATTTCTTACTTCAAAACAGAAAGAATTTTGCTATGACCATTTTTCTTAGTTTGAAGCGCAATTAGTCTGCTCGTCGTAATTGCTTGGGCAGTCAGTTGGGGTAACCCTGACTTTGGTTGCCGCAGTCAATGAACCCATTGAGCCCTGGCTTACTGTAAAATAAGTTGAGGCAGTAGAATCAAATAACTGGAAAGTTCCTGGAGTTATGGTCCTGACATAAGTGCCTTTCACTAAATTAGTGCCGTCGAAAACGCTTATAGTGAAATCGCTTAAATTAATGCTTCCAGTATTATTCACCCTGAAAGCAATCTTGTCAGAAGCATTAAAGAAATTACAGTCAGAAATCCTCACGCCGGCATAAGCGCAGTTAACCTGTCCTTCGGTAATGGTTTCAATCTCTTGAGTTTTTTCTTTAGTGAAAGTCTGTCCCCAGACAACAAAAATGCCTATTAACACTAAAACAACTGCAATCAATAAAATCGTTGCAATAATCGGATTAACTGCTTTTTTCATTTCAATCAACTTCACCAAAACAATTACTATAAACCTAAAACCACTATTTAAACCTTTCTTTACACTGGCTTTCACTCAACCAGGCATGAATCTGCTTCAGCAAACCTTTGCTGGCATTCTCCAGGCGTTACCCTGACTACCTTTAACGGTTCCGACCTGAACTGGAACTGATTGGCATTACTGAAGTTTCTTGAATCAATCAATGTTTCCTGCCCTGCATTCAAGTCATTATCAAAGCCTCCGCTAACAACAGTATTATCTGCTGTAATCATCCTGACCTGAAAAGCATTAGTGAAATTAATCGTTCCTGAATTCTTTAAAGTCAAATACAAGCCGTCAGCATTATAATCACAGTCCCTGATGAACAAACCAGCATAATTGCACTTGGCTACTTCCTGGCTTTGGCCAAGCAATTCAGTTTGCTGAACCCTAATCATTCTTTCCTGTGCTATGTACATTAATGCTGCAATTGCCACGGCAATCGCTATCAACAGCATTGTTGCAATCAACGGGCTGATTGCTTTGATGGACATGTTAAGCCTCTAATTCATTAAATCCTTCAAGTATTTAAAGTTTTCTTCAAGCATTCCTGCGAAAGCCTTAATAACACATTGTGTTACAAAGTGTTTCATGGAATACGTCAGCTTAAGGCTTGAGTCGAGAATTTTAAGGCAGGTAGAGAAAGCCTTGAAGGAATTCAATTACAGCACCAAGACAGAATTCATCAGGGAAGCCATCAGAAGCAAGCTAAAGGAATTAAAGCAAGAAAAGGCAAAGGAAAAAGCCTGGAAGGCATTATTTGCTGCAAGAGGCATTTTCAAGGGTAAAGGAAAATTTGAGTCTGACGAAGACTTTTACAAGTGGCGAAAAGAATATAGCGAAGAGCTGGCAAAAGAACTTCAAAAAGAGTATGGTTTAAAATTCTAGTCAATTTCTTCAGGTAACCTGCATTCTGAAATTTCAAGCGCTCTAAAGTGAAAGTCTCTTGAAACCAAAATCGCGTTGGCATCCCTGGCAATTATCGCATGCAGGATATCATTTAAAGGAAATTCTTTATTATTTTTAATCCAGATATTGCCTGCTTCAGCGACTTGTTTTCTTGTCGGCTTTATTTTAATTATGATTTCTTTGAAATTCGAGAAAACAGCATTGACTTTTTCTCGTGAATAATACCTTAATAGTTCTTTTTCAACCTTGTCAGATACTAGCACACTATATTTTTCTTTCAGGCATTTTTTTAAGAACTGGAAAGCAAACTCGCCTAATGGCCTGATTCCGTCACTCCTGTCTTCAAAATAATCCCTCCAGATTGAAGTGTCTAAATAAAATCTCTTTTCCATTAAGGAATGCTTTAAACAGTCATTTAACTTCTTTTAGCTGAATTCGTCAATCCACGCAATGAAGCATTGGCTTAAAAACAGTCTTGCTTTCAACGATTCATTCTAGTTTTCCAATGCCTTCAATCTCAGCCCTTAAACCCTGTATGTCTTTCAATGCGGTTAAGGCTTTTCTTAATTCACTCATTTCATTATTCACTGCCTTAAGCAATTCTTTTTTTTCCTGGTTCAAGCCGTCAATCTTTAACTTATTCTTATCCATTAACTGCAGGAAAGAAAACTTTGCAAGAGCGCCTGAATCAAGTTTTTTCCTTAATTCCTTTACATCATTCGCTGAATCATCTTTTTCCCTGTCAATATCAGTTACCTCGCTGATTAAGGCAACAATCCTGGCAACCCTATCTTTTGACTCATACAATGACTCCTGTAATCCCTTAAAGGCTTTCTTTTCTTCTCCCTTTCCAAGAGCTTTACCCTCAATAATCCTTTCAGGCTTCCCTGCCTCTTCAACTCTTTTCGCCTTCAAAGCCCCTGCCTTTCGCTTAAGCCCCTCAAACGAAGGCGCCTCAACAGGCTTTTCCTTCTTTCCTTTTGCTTCAGCCATTAAAACACCTTAAACCAATTAGGAATACTAAATGCTTTTAAATTAATAAATGTTTGCGAGAGAAAAAACCTTGGTTTAGCTCGTGCAACAAATTACTGGATGACACCAGTACCAAGTAGGATTGTACGCTCCTCCAAGGGAATATGGACAAGTAGCACCGCCACCAGTGTTGGAAATGTATCCTCCCAAGCCTTTACTCACCCATCCGGTAGGGCATGCATTGGCAAAGATGCAAAACGGCCCTGTCCCGCCAGTGAAGCCAAGCGTACCACTAACTTCCAACTTATAATTAGGACTCGTTGTTCCAATGCCTACCTTGCCGCCTGACTTTATCGTTATTCCGTTTGCCTCAGTATCGCCCCATATCCTAATGTTTCCATAGTTATTAGTTGGATCCGAGCGAATTGATACTATGTCGCCAGCTTGCTCGGCAGAACCAACATACAGTTCAGTGGCGCCTGAACTCTTAAACCATCCGGCTACCGTGTCTCCCGAACTGTCTACCATTAATTTATAATTAGGGCTCGCTGTTCCAATGCCTACCTTGCCAGGTGCTGTTACAACCATTCGAGGATTTACCAAATCCCCACCAGAATAAATACCCATAAACATATTAGATGCAAGACCACCACCATATAATCGCATATCCCAATCATTTGCAGTTGGACGAAGCATAAGATAGCCGCCACTTCTAATTTCCGCAATAGGCGCAGTGCCTTCAATTGTCAATTTGCTTCCGGGACTCGGTGTTCCAATGCCTATATTGCCAATTTCATTAATAACCATTGCAGTATTGGTTATTCCGGTAGTATAATTATTTGATGTGCCGAAGCGGAGTTCTGAACCTGTGTTCTTCATTTTTCCCCAAATCCCGATTTTTGGTTTTGTGGGATTATTGTCAAGAGTAGTCCAAACAATTCCTGGAAAAAATTTGTCGGCAGTATAAGTAGGCACCTCGACATGTAAAGCATTGCTTGTAATATTCTGTTGAATAATTGTTTCAGTTAAATCACCAACTTTGCTAATTGATAAGCTTGTGCTTGGGGCTGTTGTCCCAATGCCTACCTTGCCGGTGCTTGTTATTGTCATTAGGTCTCCTGTGACGTCAGTGTATGCCCGCATACTGGTAGCGTCAGGCGAATACCAGCTAAACTTGTCTCCTGCTAATAAACCTCCGGGATATGTAGCTAAATTACGGCGCCATATAATCAACTCGCCGGAACTTCCAGCTATTTCAAATCTTCCGGCTGCATCACCTAACGGGTTTGTGCCTGAAAGAATTCCTATTTGCCCGCCGCCTGCCACAGAAAGTTTTTTTGCAGGACTCGTTGTTCCAATGCCTACTTTGCCTGCTGAATCGATGGTTATTGCTGTATTTCCATTATTTATAAAATTTAAGTTTGAGATTAAGCCGGTGCCGAATTTCCTTAATTCAATCTGTCCGCTTCCATCAGTGTTAATTTGAGTCATGAGATTTGTAGTATTAGAGAAATCATTGGTATTCCAAAGACCGTATTGCTGGGAACCTGATGCCACAGCAGAATTAATTTGATTTATTACCCCGCCCCAGCTAGTGGTTGCTCCTCCAACATCGAAATTAATTTGCCTGTTGGTGCCAGACCTAGCAACTACTTTAAAGGTGCTTGCTCCGTCGCCACCGCTGTATCTTGTGCCTGTATATCCCGTCTCTACAACATCTAATTTCGTCCCGGGATTCGTTATTCCAATGCCTACCTTGCCAGTGTTTTGGATTGTCATTAAAGTATTATCACTTCCATCTACAAAATTAGTCGTTGTATTCAAATTGCCGGGTATTTCATTTTTATTCCAAACACCATTGCTGCTAATATCTGCTTTGTCTAAAGCTCCAGTGCCTACGTTTTCTGTACCAATGCAGTTAACGCAGGCCATTTCACCCCAGGAATGCCCGAAGGTTGAAGGGTCAAAAGTGGCATACCCTACAACAAAACCAACTAATAAAACAAGGATTAAAGCAAAAGCAGTTAGGAAAGCGTGTTTTTTCTTTAAAGTAAAACTAACATCAACCCTTAAATCAGAACCAGAATTTTCTTTTTGCTCCCAAGCCCACTTCATTAAAACTAACCCCCAAACCAATTAATTATTATTTAATAACTAATTTAAAGCTATCAATTCAAATAAAAAAGCTGTTTTTAAACGATTTAAAATGCGGG
>Ga0315289_10004843_pt1 | contig 20024 bp, 16 predicted proteins | sample YL17G11_40_MG_FD_203452 | JGI IMG/M metagenome (GOLD analysis project Ga0315289, IMG submission 203452) | Sediment microbial communities from Yellowstone Lake, YNP, Wyoming, USA - YL17G11_40 | ecosystem: Environmental > Aquatic > Freshwater > Lake > Sediment | place: USA: Wyoming | collected... | reverse complement strand
CCGCAAATGGCTCGGTCTTCCGGAATCCTCTGACAACAGAACTGTCCGCCCTCAATCCAATTCTTTGGTGGTATCCCCAAATGACTACCCAGGTTTCGCCGGGTAAGTCAGCCATTCCTGAAGGGTCCAGACGTGGCTGGCGAGGCCCGCCGCCATGGCGGGTGTGCGTTGCATCCAGGAGCCATCGTCTCGCTGGACGCGCAGTGTCCGTACCGGCCAACAGAAGTTGTAGCTGTAGCAGACGAAGTAGGTGGCCGCATTGTGGATGTCCCAGTCCTTGGAGAAGCGGTAACTCTTGCGGGTCTTCCGCGCGTTCTGGCCCCGATCCGTACCGTTTCGCCGCTCGACGAAGGAGGTGTTGATGGTGCGATGATTCCCCTGGAGGCGGGACAGCAGGTCGGTCACCAAGGCGAGGGTACCGAAGACCACCGTGCGCACGACGTGAACGACATGTCCGTTCTCTCGCGTCTTGCACACCGTGGCATAGCACAGGTCGCCAGGAAGAAGTTGCTTGGGTTTGGGGGGACGTCCAGGGCCTGGCCGCTTGGCCTGCGGAACCTCGACCGTGTACGCCTTCTCGATCGCTGCTTTGTAGGGGGCGTGTTCGTCGCTCGTGTAGAGAATGTCGGTACGGCCGCCCGTGCGCCGTTGGACCTCGTCCACAAGCTTCTGACAGTTCTCCGCCGTTCGTTTTCCCGGCACCAGGCTCAGAAGCAGACGGCTCTCGGGATCCACGGCGGTGTGATCCCAGTCGTCCCCACAATGCAGGTCCGCCGGCTCCTCGGGATCACAATGGGCTTGCTTCTTGTAGACGAAACTCCAATCCTCATCCATCTGCACGGCTTGGGTCTGAGGGGGAAAAAGCGACCAACTCATCATGCAACTTTCGCCCCTGCTCGCCCGCCAGGCGAAGGTACCGCGTGACCGTGTTCTTGCCGACGCCCACCAGCCGCGCCGTGGAGAGCGTTCCGCATCCTTCCCGGATATGGTCCAGCACCGCCAGCGTCTTGTCCAAGGGCAGTTTGGAACCCGCCAACGCCGTGCCCGTCCGCTCCGAAAAACGCCCGCGGCACGTACGACACCGGATCATGCGGATGGCCTTCTTGTGCCCGCTCCATCCCTCGAATTTCAGATTGCCCCGGCCGCGAATCCCGCGATCCCGACACTCGATATTCTGGCAGCAAAAGTCTTCGATTGGTCGCATAGTCTTGCTCCTGGCCAGCCAACCCTTGGTCTGACAGACCGTTGGCATCTGCCATGAGCATCGACCAACCCCGACCGAAAACTCCAGTCATCTGGGGATACCACCCACCATTCCACTATTCCATTATTCCACCATTCCAACCCGATGCCAATCGTGCAAAACGAACCCAATTCCTCCAGTCGGACCGGGCCCCGGAGGGCGAAATGCGCAAAACGAACCCAATTTGCCGGCGGGCGGGATACACCACTATTTTACTATTCCATCATTCCAGCGTTCCAGCCCCATCCTCTTGTGCGAAACGAAGCCAATTTGAGGGCCCCGCTGAAAGCTCGGGAGATCGATGATGCAAAACAAAGCCAATTTCGGGGTGTCGGCCGGCTGGACGCAGGAGCCAGTTGTGCAAACCGACCCAATTCCTACCGCTGTGCCGATCGGAAGATCGGCGTTCCCGGGGGCCGTTCGTGCGAAACGAAGCCAATTCGTGGTCTTCAGGCAGACCCCAGGGAACGGGCATCCGCTATCGTCTGCCGCCGCACCGGGCATCGGCCCGAGCAGCTATTGCTCTCTCCCTGTCCGGTCAGTAAACTGACTTTCTTTATGAGCTCGTCCGTCTCCAGGGAAAAACATGACAGACTCCCAAAAGAAACTGAATAGAGAGATTGTGCCGATTGGGCAATGGCTACCACACGATCATATTCCTTGGGTGATTGCCGGACCGTGCAGCGCCGAGTCGGCCGAGCAGATGCTGGCGACGGCCCGGGGCCTGGTCGGCTCGCCGCACGTGAAGGCGTTCCGCGCCGGGATCTGGAAGCCGCGGACCCGCCCGAACTCGTTCGAAGGCATCGGGGAGACCGGCCTGCAATGGCTCGCCCAAGTCAAGGCCGAGACGGGCCTGCCCACCGCCACCGAAGTCGCCAAGACGGAGCATGTGGAGCTATGCCTCAAGCACGGCGTGGACATCCTCTGGGTTGGCGCGAGGACGACGGTCAGCCCCTTCGCGGTCCAGGAGATCGCCGAGGCGGTCAAAGGCGTCGATATCCCGGTACTCGTGAAGAACCCGATCAACGCGGAGCTGGGTCTGTGGGTCGGCGCTATTGAGCGGCTCCACGCGGTGGGCGTGCGGAAGCTGGCGGCGATTCACCGGGGCTTTTCCACGTACGTCGAGATGGAGTTTCGCAATGACCCGAAGTGGCAGATCCCCATCGAGCTCAAGCGGCTGTGGCCGGACTTGCCCCTGATCTGCGACCCCAGCCATATCTCCGGCAATCGCCAATTCATCGAGCCGGTTTCCCAGATGGCTCTCGACATCGGCATCCAAGGGCTGATGATCGAGTCGCACATCGACCCGGACCACGCCCTGAGCGACGCCAAGCAGCAAGTCACGCCCGAGGCCCTGTGCCGCATGCTCGACCGGCTTCGGGTCCGGGATGCCCCGATCACCGACCGGGACGTGAAGCAGAAGATCTCGCGCCTGCGGGCGGAGATCAGCCATATCGACGCCAAGATCATCCAGGACCTGGCGGAGCGAATGAAGTGGGTTGAGGAGATCGGCGGGCTCAAACAGCAGCACAACATTCCCGTCCTCCAGCTCGAACGCTGGGAGAACCTGCTGGGAAGCCACCTCGCCAAAGGCAAGGAACTGGGTCTGGACGAGGACTTTATCAAGGCCCTCTTCGAGTTGATCCATGCCCAGGCCGTCAAACGACAGTTGTAGCCAATTCTGTGCACAGGAAGTCCCATGGGAATATTCTCGAAGACAGCGGAATACTTGAAGCAGCGGCTGAGCAAGACCCGGGACAAAATCAGCAGCTCGCTTTCGACGGTCCTGAGCCTCGGCCGCAAGATCGACGATGAATTGCTCGATGAGTTGGAGGAGACGCTGATCAGCGACGATTTGGGCGTCGAGACCACGGAGAGGCTGATCACGGAGTTGCGCGAGGCATACCGCAGCCGCAAAATCTCCAAATCTGAGGACATCGTCCCGTTCCTCAAGGAACACATGAAGAGTTATTGGCCGCCGGAGGATCGGCAGTTGCGCACCGCCCCGAGCGGACCGACGGTGATCCTCGTCGCCGGCGTCAACGGGACCGGCAAGACCACCAGCATCGCCAAGCTCGGCTACATCTTCCACCGCAACGGCAAGAAGGTCATCCTGGGGGCGTGCGACACCTTCCGCGCCGCGGCCGTCGAGCAGTTGACGATCTGGGCCGACCGGATCGGCGTTCAGATCGTCAAGCACCAGTCCGGCAGCGACCCTGCCGCCGTCGCCTATGACGCCTGCGAGGCGGCGACCGCCCGGGGCGCGGATATTCTCGTCCTCGACACCGCCGGAAGACTGCACACCAAGAAGGACCTCATGCTGCAACTGACGAAGATCCGCGACGTCGTAGCCAAGAAGATCCCCGGCGCGCCGCACGAGGTGCTGCTGGTCCTGGATGCGACGACCGGCCAAAACGCGATCTCGCAGGCCCAACTATTCACGGAAGCCATCAACGTGACCGGCATCGTCCTGGCCAAGCTCGATGGCACGGCCAGGGGCGGGATCGTCATCGCGATCAAGGAGAAGCTCGACATCCCGGTGAAATTCGTCGGTCTAGGTGAAAAGCCCGAGGACATCGCCGAGTTTGATCCCGCCAACTTCGTCGAAGCCCTCTTCGAGCCGGCGGGTCAGGCCTCGGAGTAATGGAATGGTGGAATACTGGAATATTGCGGGGTTGAGGGCCGCTCACCCATCATTCCAGTATTCCATCATTCCAACATTCCAAGCTGATTGACGCTTACCACCGGCAAGCCCTTGCAAAACACAAACGAAATGGTAATCTGCAAGAAATGATCCAGCGACTGGCCGCCAACCTGGTCCGAGAGCGTCTACGGCAGTCTCCGGCTGTAGGCTTGGTCGGGCCGCGCCAGTGTGGAAAGACGACCCTGACCCGATCCTTCGCAGGCCGGTACTTCGATCTGGAGGTGGAGGCCGAACGACTCCGCCTGGATCTCCAGTGGGCCTCGCTTCTCCAAGGGCAGGACTTGATCATCCTGGACGAGGCCCAGGCTTGGCCGGAGGTATTCCCTCGGCTCCGCTCCGCCATCGACCAGGACCGCAAGACGATGGGGCGATTTCTCCTGCTGGGCTCGGTCTCACCAGGAGTGGCCAAGCAGGTCTCCGAGTCTCTGGCTGGTCGGCTCAGTCTGGTGGAGTTGACACCGTTCCTCTTGGAAGAACTGTCCGTAACCCATCGCTGCTTGCACCCTCGCGGTCTTTGTGGTCCCCGGTCGTGCTGTTGTTTCAAGCGGTGCCTGAAGTCGATTTTGAAACGAGAGTGACTATCCCTCCGTATTCAGAGGAGCCAAAGTGATGACATCTCTGCGAGGAAGATCGTTGATGTGCTTCTTCTTCCTGTCCATGAGCGGTTCCTTCATTGCTTGCGTAGCCAGTGGAGCCGAGTACAAGGAAGGCCGGCACTTCCCACCATTCATCTGGCCGTCGGAACCGCCGAAGGACTGTCCTTTCGAGCCGTCGAAGGACATCGTCGGCATTGCCTTTCTGGGCGTCCACAGTGACTATCATGTGGCCGACACCTGGTATCCAAGCTGGGCCACGGACGGGAACCTGTACTCGCCGTGGACGGACGGGTCGGCGCCGCGCGCCGATGGCTCCCGCGAGAACTCCAACAGCGGGACCGGCAAGGACGCGACAACAGGCCAGGCCGTCTTGATCGGCGACGACCCGCTTTCTCTCAAGATCGTCAGCCTGGGACTGTTCAAAGGCGACGCCTCCCCGTACAAGGGCCGTTATCCCTGCGGCAGTCTCGTCTACAACAACGTGTGGTACTACGGCACCTACTGCCTGGCGCCGGACGGCAAGGTTGACTACGGCACGGAGGCCTACAACTGGCCCTGGCTGGGGCCGTTCGTGGGCTTCCGCTACTCGACGGATTTCGGCAAGACGTGGATGGACACGCCGCATACGCCCGCCAAGTCGCTCTTCGGCGAGACCGGCATGTGGGGCTACCCGGTCAAAATCGGCTCACCCCACTTCGTCGATTTCGGCCGGAACATGGAGCACTTCCCGGACGGCAAAGCCTATCTCGTCGCCCACGGCGCCCCGGAGCCCGACCCCAAGCCGCGCTTCGGCAACCTGAGTTGGGTCAGCGGCGACCAGATTTACCTGCTCCGCGTCACCCCCAGCATCGCCAATATGAACGATGCCTCCAAGTATGAGTTCTACGCCGGCCGGGATGGCCAGGGCAAACAGGTGTGGACCAGCGACTTCGCCAAAATCCAGCCGTTGATCGACTGGAACAACAACTGCGGCTGCGTCACCGTGACCTACGACGCCCCGCTGAAGAAGTATCTCATGTGCGTCACCGACGGCTGGCCCACCTGCGCCAAGATGAACTCCTACATCCTCGAAGCGAACGAGATCACCGGCCCCTGGCGGCTCGTGACCTACATGAAAGAGTTCGGCGAGCAGGGCTACTTCCTCAACATCCCGACGAAGTTCATCAGCCCCGACGGCCGGACTGCCTGGCTGTGCTATTCCGGTAACTTCGCCAAAGACTGGCGCGGCACCGTAATGCAGGAAAAGCCCCCCGGCAGCCACTACGGCCTCGTCCTCCAGCAGATCAGACTCCTGGACGAGCCCACGCGCCGGAAGTACGCGAAGTAACCCCGATTGTTCTCTGCTTCGGCTTGTGATATGAAAGGCGGATTGAAATGCCAGTTCCCAAACCTCGATTCATCGTTGACGATCGTGGAGAAAAGACCGCCGTCATTTTGGATATGACAGAGTATAAGAAGCTGCTTGATGAGGCGGAAGAGCTGGAGGCCATTCGCGCTTACGACGCCGCGAAGGCGGCGGGCGATGAAGCGATTCCCTTCGAGCAGGCGATCACTGAGATCGAGCGCGACCGGAAATGACCTACACGATCACCATCATGCACATCGGTCATCGCCGGGATGTCTACCGGTAGTTACCGAGGGGTCAAAGAATTGCCAGAAACAAGAAAGGCCCCGACCGTGCTTTCGGCTTGGGCACGGGCGGGGCCTGAAAAGGTCACAGCAAGAATCAGGCTCTTGGGTAGCCGCCGAGGTACTCGGTCTCGGGCAGTTGCCCGACCAGCGGCATGGCGTATTCGACGAACTTGTCGGTGACGCCGTTGCCGTCGGCGTTGATGAACTCGTCCGGCATCGACTTGGTCTTCTCCGCCACGTTCTTCAACTCCGTGCGGAAGAGTTCGATGCCGTAGTTCTTGCCGCTGCCGGTCCGCTTGATCGCCACGGAACCGCTGTCGTGCTCCATCGCATACAGGACCGCCTCGCGGCCGCAACGACGGGCCTCCTGTGCGTCCACGGTCGACTGGAAGCCGGGGAAGCTCCGCTGCAGGTAGCCGAAGGTGTCGGCACGGACTCGTTTGATCTTGAGGTTGTTCTTCACTTGGGCGGCCAGGAAGTCCGCCAGGGCCCCGGTGCCGGAAAGCTGGATGTTGCCGTGCTGGTCCTTCTCCGCCGTCTGGGCGATCTTCTTGGCCCAGGTCTCGCCGTCGGCGTCGCACATACCCTCGCTGACGGCGATCACCGCCCGATTCAGCTTCTTGTAGACGGCCTCCACGTCGCCGAGGAACTTGCCGATGGAGACCGGGCGCTCCGGGAAGTACAGCAGGTGCGGGCCATCGTCGCCACGTTTTCGCCCCAGGGCGGCGGCGGCGGTCAGGAAGCCGGCGTTGCGCCCCATGATCACGTCGATCTTCACGCCGGGCAAAGCACGGTTGTCCAAGTCGTCGCCGATCAAGGCGCAGGCGACGAATTTCGCGGCGCTGCCGTAGCCGGGGCAGTGGTCCGTCACGAGGAGGTCATTGTCCACGGTCTTGGGCACATGGAACGCCCGGATATCGAAGTCGGTCTCGTCCGCCACGGCATTGAGGATGCGGGCCGTATTGGCCGAGTCGTTGCCGCCGACATAGAAGAAGTAGCGGATGTTGCGTTTCTGGAAGACTTCCAGAATTCTGCGGCAGTACGCCGCATCGGGCTTGTCCCGGCTTGTGCCGAGTGCCGAAGACGGCGAGAGCGCCACGGTCTCCAGCGTCTCGGGCGAGAGCTTGCCAAGGTCGATGAACTCGTCCTTGACCATGCCGGCCACGGCGTGAACGGCGCCATAGATCGTTTGAATCTCCGGGTGCTTCTTCGCCTCTTCGATGACCCCGACTAACGAGGCGTTGATCACCGCCGTGGGCCCGCCGGACTGCCCGACCACGGCGTTTGCCTTGGGTGCGCTTGCCATATTCATTCATCTCCATACTAACGCGGGCGGTCCGCACACGTCTGACCCGCCCATCTGCCTGAAAAGGCTCCCGACGCGACATACGGCGTTCGGGGACCCACTGGACACCTCTTCGGCCTACGCAAGCGCGCCATTATACAGCCGCCGCCACCGCGCTCAACAAGTACCACAAAGAAATTTCATGCTCACTTTTCTTCCTGTGGCAGAGTCGTTATCCTGGGCATGCACAAGCTTAGAAGACAGGAGATACGTAATGGTACGCAGCGCGTGCTCTCTAACGATCATTCTACTGAGCGGCTGGTTCTCATCTTTCGGCTGTTGTGCGGAGAGTGCCTCCGGCCCACCGGCAGCCTTGACGTTCTTCGGCTGGTCGGATCAGCACATCAAGGCCGACGGCGACGGCCGGCACCTGATTCCCGCGATCGAGGCGATGAACGCCCTGCCGGGGCGGTCGTATCCGGAGGCCATCGGCGGCACGGTCGAAAAGCCGGCCTTCGTGTTCGGCCTCGGCGATATCACCGAATGGCCCAGCCGGGCGGCCCTCGACACCTATGAGCAGCTTATCACCAAGCGGCTCAAGTTTCCGAGCTACGACATTGCCGGCAACCACGACCTCGGTGGCTTGTCGCCAAGCGACACCGTCCTCAACTGGCTCCGGCAGCGCCACGGGGCCTTGCGCTACACGATCGAAAAAGGCGGCGTCCATTTCATCGCTCTCTTCTCCGAGTACGATGAGAGACTGAACGACCCGGCCCAGCCGATCACGAAGGAAGCCCTGGACTACCTGCGCCAGGCGCTGGCCAAGGTCCCCAAGGGCAAGCCCGTGGTGGTCGCGACTCACCTGTGCTTCGAGGCAATCACGAATCGAGACGAGTTCGTGGACGCCTTCGGCGATGCCAACGTCATCCTGGTCCTGGGCGGGCACTATCACAAGGCGACGGTGAACCAGTACCGCGGCATCCACTTCGTCCAGCTCCCCTCCCCCGAGCCGAAGTCTTCCAATGAGTTTACCGTCATCCGTATCACTTCGGACCGGCTCCTCGCCCTCCCGTTCAACTACCGCGAGAACCAATGGGTGACGGAGAAACGCAAGATCCTCGATACCCCCATCAAAGGACACGCAAAAGTACAGGTCCAGGAAGGGGCAAACGAAGCCCGGAAATGAGGAGGGGCCTGCCTATGCGTACTCATGGACAGCAGTCTCAACCCACCCCGCAGGCAATCCGAACCGCTGCTCAATAGACCTCGTCGTGCGTGCCGACGGACAGCAGCAGGATCGCCTCGTTGCCGCCCTGCGAGACAAACTCAAAGACGACCCGCAAGTCATATCCTGCACTCGATGCCCAGCAGCCTGTCAAGGCGCCTTTGAGCTTGTGCGTTCGCAGCTGGGGAGCGAAAGCATCTTCCGCCAACAGCTTGAGCGTCTCGCGAATCGCGTCTGCCGCGGGCGGATGCTTCCCGATGTACCGCCTGGCCGCACGCACAAAAGTGGGAGACGGAATCAACGCGCGTTTCACGATTCAATCTCGCGCATCACGTCGTCCGGCGTGGCGACAGAGCACTGGCCTTCGGCGAACTCCTTCCGTGCCTGCCGCACTTCCTCGACAACACGTTCCCGCCCGCGCTCCGCCAGCCGGCGACGGATCACGTCCACAAGCTCCGCCTGTGCCTCGTCAGGCAGATCCTCAACGGCTTCCAGCAGTTCGTCAAATCGTATGCGTTGCGTCATGGGGTCTTTGCCTCGATGAATATATCTCCAAGATCGATTCTAGGCCGTCGGCCGTCTCGGGTCAAGCCTCGTTGTCGGCGGCGGCGTATCGGGTTCACGCGGATACCTATCCATGTCGACATTCTATCTCACGTTCCCCCGTTGGTCAATCCGCCCGTTTAATGAGACTGGACACGACCGGCCAGGATCATGCAGGGGGCAACCTCTCCACCGATCCCGTCGAACACGCGCGGCGTCCATATCAGTTATCCGCTCGCCTCATCGAAATGGGTACGCGATTCGCAGATTCCTGAAATCATCGAAAGTCCGCTAGGTCAAGACCAGTGGCTGCTGCTTCGCGTCTGATGAACCATCTGAGGAGCCGTTTTTCAAGTCTCTCTCGCATTTGTCTGACCGAGAATCCGACCATCATGTCGAGGGTGGTTACGATTGTCATGAAGGATGAGCCAACCAGCAGAATCCAACCCAAGATCGGAACAGCGGACTTCACCCCCCAACCGGCTGTGATACCACCGAGTAACAGCACGCCTACGCAAACTGCAACGAACCATGAGTAAGACTTCGCCCTTCGGCTACAGCGCCAATAGAGGCGCTGCTGAACCTGCCTCTTCGCCGCCCGCTCTGAGGTCAAATCTTCCTGCGCCTTTCGGTGTGCGATTTGCTCCGCGCTGAGCTTCTGGCTCTCTTCCTTCTTGATCTCGTTGGAAACCCGTTTGAGCGTTTCGGTGACCGCCTCCTCAGTCAGCGCGTCTTCGTCTCCCAGCGTCAGACGCACAAGCTCCTCTTGCGCCAGCGTGCTGGACCGGAGAAGTTGGTGATCTCGTGCGGTGATCTTGCCGTGCTTTTCCAGTTTATCGATCTCCGTTAGGTACTTGTTCAGGAGCTCATTTGAGGGTTGAAGCGCCGCATATGAGAACGCGAGTATCTCAGTCATCGGGAGAGACGACGCACCCATCGGAGCCTTCAGCCACGCCATGTTAGCCAAGCTGAAGTCCGTGATCACACTGGATACCTCGCGTGATTCCTCGTGTCGTTGGCCGTATTCACATGCCGCTTGTGCAAATCCGGAATTGCTGGTCACGAGCACGGCTCCAGATTTCTCGATCGTAGACGGTGATGTACGGGCCCTCAGCACATAGATGCTGCGCACCGAGTTGATGTCGCACTCTCTGGCTCGCGGATTGAAGTACGACACTTCGTCCTCAAGCACCTTCTCGAATGCCGTCTCATCAATCTGGAAGTCTGCGATATATCGAGGTGTGTCTTTCACGTCGATCTGGGCTTCGCGGAGTCTGTCATCCACCTGCCCCACCAAGAGCAGGAGGTCGGACTTGGTGGTCCCACGGCGGCGGGCCTCCATGACGATAGCCCCACGGCCATCTGGAGCATCCACGTGATCGGCAGCACCCCTCAGAACACGACCAAGCTCGTCCCGAGAGTGCGCAAAGGCGGCGACCGTGGCGCCCAAGTTATGTAGCAGGCCAATCAGGTCCTTCGCGGCGGCCTTCTTCGGTTCTCCTTCAAGACCGAGACGCCGAACAAGCAAGGGCGTGTCCAGATAAAAAGTTACGCCTTTGTACGTCTTGGGTGCGTACTGAAGGTCCGGGCACAGTAACGCATTGGCGAGCATGTGACCCTGCACCATGATCAGGAAGCTATCGAATCGTTGCACATCGGTCTGCTGTAGGTGCAGAACGTACTCGCTGACCAGCACGATGTGGACGTCGTGATTGCCCGCAATAGTCGGGATCGTGGTTCCTCGCAGATAAGCGCGAAGGCATGGAATGTTGAACCGGGCGAGGAATGCACATATCGCGGTCTCGGCCTCGTCGAGCGTCACGATTGGCTGAGCGGTGCTCTTTGAGAACTCCATCAGGCCCGATGACACCGCTTGGATGTGCCGGTCGGCTCTGCTTTTCTCTGCGATGATCCCAGGATTCTGCAAGATGCCAGTGATGCGGTAGACCCCTTCCTCTTTCCTGAGAGGATGGCTTTTTGAGAGGCGTTTCAGCACCACTTGGACAGCTCGCTCTGGAATCTCCAATCCAAACTGCGTGCGCAGGTGGTTTCGGATTACCCAATCCCTGACAGGATCGGGCTTCTGGTCAACGAGGATTTGCAGGATGAACGGACGTAGGTAGTCAAGGTAGTCCTTCCCCTGGTCGACGTTGACCTTCAACATCGCCAGACTGGTGAGCGTTGCAGAAGACATCACGTTGGCTTTTCGTTCGTCTCGTATATCCGGGGCGTCGTCTTGTGCCGAAGCTTCGTGCTCGAGTTGTTGAACCGTCATCTTCCATCCCCCGTTCGCGCGAATCCTGGTTTCTTCGTTGGGTTGCCACATCCCTCGCTTGAGCTTCCGTCCTATATCCCTCTATCGACTGGAAAAGGGGAGGAGATAACGAAAAAGGCAAAAGAGCATGGATTGACCATCAGGCTTTGAGTGTCGGCAAGAACGCATTACGCGCATTTCACTTACCGCTTGCCGCTCCATGCCCGGCGCACCTCGTCGGCGATGACCTGAATGCCTGCGGAAACGACCTTGGGGTCCTGGGCGTAGTTGACGCGGAGGCACTCATTCGTGTGCAGCCAGGGTTCCGTCAAGCCGGGGAAGAAGTACTGGCCGGGGACGACGAGGACGTGCCGCTGCTTGAGCCGCTCGTAAAGCTGCTGACTCGTGAGGGGCAGGTTCGGAAACCATAGCCAGACGAAGAACGCCCCTTCCGGCTGGTGGACACGGTAATCAATCCCCTCGAAGCAATCGTGAATCTGTCTCACAACCTCCTGCATCTTGCTGCGGTAGAACGGCTGGACGACGTCGCGCGCGAGGCCGATGATCCGGCCGGAGCGGACCAGGTCTGTAAGAAGGGCCGGGCCGACGCCGCCGGGCGCCAGGCTCATCACGGCGTTGACCCGGGCGACCATTTCGATGATCTCGGGACGGGCAATAACGATGCCGGTCCGCACGCCGGGCAGGCCCAGCTTCGAGAGGCTCATACAAACGATCGTGTTCTCGTTCCACAGCGGCTCGGCGTCTGTGAAAACAATGTTCGGAAAGGGCATCCCGTAGGCATTGTCGACGATCAGCGGAATCCTCTTGGCCTGAGCAAGCCGGCTGAGGCGTTCGAGTTCTGCATTCGTCAGGACGTTGCCCGTCGGGTTCGTGGGCCGGGACACGCAAATGGCGCCGATATCCTCAGCGATTTCGAGCCTATCGAAGTCGATGTGGTACTTGAACGTGTGCTCGTCGATGAACTCGATCTTCGGTCTCCGGGCCGTGAAGAAATCGCAGGTCAAGCCCACATCGCAATAGCCAATGTACTCCGGGATCAGCGGAAAGAGGACCTTCTTCCTAGTTCCGCTTTCGTAATCACCGGCGAAAAGATTGAAGAGGATGAAGAAGGCCAATTGGCTGCCGCTGGTCAGAGCGATGTTCCGCCGACCAATGTCCCAGCCGAACCGGCCGCGCAGCAGATTGGCGACCGCCTCGAGGAATTCCGCATTCCCCTCCGGCGGATCGTAGCTCCCTACGGCGTGCTCGAACCGGTCGCCATCGGCCAGCAGCGCGGTCATATTCTCACGCAGGCAGCGGTCCACTTCCGGAATATGCGCAGGATTTCCGCCCCCGAGCATGAGGACTTCTTGCGCTTGGGACCGGGCCACCCCGAGATCGTCCATAAGCTGGCCGATGCCGGACTGCACCGCGATCTTCTTGCCGAACTTGGACACGTTCATGGCTCACACCTCCACGGCCTGGCGCGGGGCGAGGAAGTATAACCACCTTTCACGGACTTTCTCCCGGCAGATGGCCGCCGCCGCCCGGGCGTACAGCTCCAGTTGCCCGCGATAGACCTCGGCTCGTTTGCGCACCTCGTCACCCGACACACGGTCCGTCTTGAAGTCGATCACGAGCAACCCCTCGGGTGTCCGCACGAGCAGATCGATCAGGCCCTGGACCACGACGATCTCCTTCTCGCTCGTAGCAACGCCGTGAGGCGTTTCTTCATATGCCCTTACGGGCAGATGACGAACCGATTCGGCCGCGGGCAGACCGAACGTGAACGGCCACTCCTGCCAGACCGTGTTATGTTTGTCGCATACGAGGGAGCCGAGCTTACTCTCGAAGAACGCCAGGATGGCTTCGGTATCGATGCCCTCGGCGACACGCGCCGGAATAGCCCCCTCTTTGACAAGCCGGTCCCTCGTCTTCTCAATCACGTGCAACGTGACTGCTTTCCTCAGATCGAGCGTGGAGAGCACCAGATGAGCCGCCGTGCCCACCAGCCGGCCGGCACGGGCCTCAGGCATCGCCTTCTGGGACGAGGCCGCCAGTGCGACAGGCTGGCGGTCCAGGGCCTCCGAGTAGTCCCGCTGGGCAAACAGGTCGTCCTGGTGAGTCAGCTTGGTCACCGAACTCTTGGCAGCGAGTTGCACCGCGTGGGCGAAGGCGTATTGGTGGCTCAGCATAGCTTTGACTTGAGCGAGCATGCGCCGGCCATCTTCGTCCGCCGATGTCTTCTTTTTCGTGAAGAACACCGATTTCGCCTTGCTCGTCCGCAGGGTCAAGACGAATCGAGACAAATCCTTGAGTTCGTTCTCCCCATACAGCCGGAAGTCGAACAGCCCCTGATCCCGGGTGTGGTCCTTCAGATCGGTCCCGAACGCCTGGTGCAGGACACGCTGGTCGGATAGTCCGTACAGGACCCACTCCAGCGCGTTCTTGCAGGGCTTGAGCAGCCAGGCCGGTAGGGTTCCCAAACGCGATGTATCGCGTTTGGGGTCCCCTATGGTGTCGCCGCCCAGCAACAAGCCGTTCGCGAGAATCTTGCCGCAGTCGGTGCGTTTCTGCCCGGCGGTCAGGATCAGGCGGTCGCGCGCCCGTGTGGTCGCGACGTACAGAATCCGCATCTCCTCGGCCAGCATCGTCGCCAGCCTCTTGTCGCCGATGACCTCATGGGCGAGCGAGCGCAGCTTCGTATTGGAGCGCGGCTCGATCACTTGCAGACCCACCGCATCGCTCGCATCGGCGATCCAATCCGCGTGGATGTCCCGCTTGTTGAACTCGGTCTCGAGCTCCGCGAGGAAAACGACCGGGAATTCGAGTCCTTTGCTCTTGTGGACGCTGAGGACACGCACCGCGTTGCCCGCGGCACTGCCCGGCTGGGCCGGCGCCCAATCCTGCCCAGCCTCCTGGAGGCGTTCCAGAAAATCGACGAACCGGGTGAGCGATGCTATTCCCGTGTTGCTCGCAAAGCCCTCGAACTGGACGGCGCGGTCGTGCAACCGCAGCAGATTGGCCTTGCGCGCCTGCCCGTTCGGCAGCGCGGACACAAACGCGAGGAAACCGCTTTGGCGATAGATCCGCCAGATCAGGCCGGCCAGATGGCCCCGGCGCGCGAGGCTGCGCCACTGCTCCAGTTGGCCGAACACCTGCCGGAGCTTGTCTCTCAGACGGTCGTCCGGCCCATCCTCCACGTACCGGGCGGCACACGCGTGGAAGTGCGCATGTTTCGATTCCTCCCGGCCGTGAAGCCGAATTCTCGCCAACGCCGTGTCGCTAAAGGAGAAGAAGGCGCTGCGCAGCACGGTTGCCAACTCGATGTCTCGCTGCGGATTGTCGAGGACCTTCAGCAGGGAGGTCATGTCGCGGACCTCCGTCGCCTCGAAGTATCCCGCCGTCGTCTCACAATTCACCGGGATGCCGGCCAGCCGCAGGATCTCCACGTAGTCATTCGCCTTCTTGGCCAGCGACCGCATCAGGATCACGAGATCGCGGTACTGCACGTCGCGGAGGTGGCCGGTCTGCCGGTCCCGGACCTGAAACTCGGCCCGGCCGGTCTCCACGCCCACGATCTCGCGGATTCGCCGGGCGATCAAAGCCGCCTGCCGCTGCCGGGCGTTGATAAGGGCAAGGCCCTCTTGGGTGGCATCGCCAAGGCCTCCGGCCTTGACGATGGTCTTCCCGGGTGCCGCAGAGCCATCGTCAAGGGCAGAGCCCTTGGCGCTGCCACCCGCGGTCTCCTGCTCTTGGTCTCCCTCATCCATCACGCCTCGACCGTTGCCCTTCTCATCGAGGATATGCAATTCCACGATTGGCTTGGACGCATTGCCGTCCTCCGTCCTCTGTCCCCCGTCCTCTGTCTTCGCGCCGGCGTCGGGCGCCGGGCGCAGCATGGACGCCTCATCGTAGTCGATGTGGGCGACCTCCCGGGTCATGATCCGTCCGAAGACCTTGTTGACGAAGTCCAGAATGCCTTTGACCGAGCGGAAGTTGTAGTTCAGGTCCACGCGGAAACCGTGCGCGCCTGTCTTGAGGTCGGGCGAGGCCGGACGAAGGCGGTCCAGGAAGATCGCCGGTTCGGCCCCACGCCAGGCATAGATGCTCTGCTTCACGTCACCCACTACGAACACATTGTTGCCCGAGCTGAGGGCATCGAGAATCGCCTGCTGCACCGGGTTGATGTCCTGGTACTCGTCCACGAAGATGTACCGGAACCGCCGGCGCAGGGCGAGGCCGGTCTCGGAGGGACGGAGCTGCTCGCCGTAGGCATCCTCGGTGGTCAGCAGCTTCAGCATGTAGCGTTCCAGGTCGGCGAAATCCAAACCGCTGAGATTGCTCTTACGCTGGGCATAGAGTTGGTTGAAGCGCTGGACCAGTTCGATGAGGACGCGCGTTTGCAGGCTCGTGGAGCGTCCCACCACGTCGAGATAGCTCGGATTCAGGAGCGCCAGGTCATTGAGACTCACAAATGCCTCGACGGCGTTCTTCTGGAGTCCCTTGACAACTTCCGTCGCCGCTTCCGATAAGCCCTTGGGCGAGCTGAGTCGCGGTTTGAGGAAGCTGCGAATCCTCTCGGCGCAGCCGCGCCAGTTCTTCGCATTCTGTTGATCCAAGCAGGCGGCAATCGGCTCGATCAGGTTTTCCTCCACCTTCCCGCCCCAGTCGCCGTCCGGCACCCCGTCCTCGTAGATCCTTCTGGCCACGCGAAGCTGGGCGAGGATCGTGCCGAGCCGGTCCTTGATGATCTGCTGCTGCTGGTCGCCCAGTTCGCTGCCCAGCGGATCGATTTGCTCCGCCAGCCGGCGGGCCCGGTCGCACCAGCGTTCCGGCGTGACCACACCTTCCAGGAAATCGCTCAGCCGGATGACGCTGCCGAGAAAGCCGTCGCGGCCGCGCAGGTCCCGGCGCAGCAGAAGCTCGTGCATCCCCTGGACCAGGTGGTCCTGTCGCCACGCCCATTCGATGGTCTCTTCGAGCGTCTCGCCTTTGAGCAGCATGGCTTCATCGGCGTCGATGACCCGGAAGGAGGGGTCCAGCGACAGCTTGTGGAAATGCTCCGTGATGAGCCTTTTGCAGAACGAGTGGATGGTGCTGATGTTGGCGCCCTGGAGCAGCACCAACTGGCGGAGCAGGCGTGTGTCGCGGGTCTGCTGGTACGCCTCACGAAGCTGTTGGGCGATACGCGCGTGCATCTGCTCGGCCGCCGCCTCGGTAAAGGTCAGCACGAGCATGTTCAACACATCCGGACCGGAGGCCGCGTCCGAGACGAGGCTGACGCACCGCCCGGAGAGGACGGCGGTCTTGCCCGTCCCGGCCGAGGCGGTGACGAACACGTTGCCGCCGCGGGCTTGAATCGCCTGTCTCTGCTGCTCGGTCCAATTGACATGCTGGTCCGTCATTTGCGGTCGAGCCTCGCGATCAGGTCGGATTTCCTCACGGACGGCAGGAAGTTGTAGTCGTTGATCTGCCAATCGAAGTGGCACACACCCATGTACTCGCAGAACGTGCAGCCGCGCTCATTGCCGCGATGGTACGGTCTCAGTTCGATCTGGCCCGCGACGATTTCCGTCGCCAGCCGGACGATGCGGTCCCGGGCCCACTCCAGCAGCCGGGCGAAGTGGACCGGCGTCAAGGCGTTGCTGTTTTCATACTTCCCGTACGGATCGCCGTCCTTCTTGACGTAGAAGCCGTAGAAGGCGCTGGTCCCTGCCGCGCCGCTGTCCAGGTGTTGCCAGTACGCGCCGTTGAAAACGCCTCCGGCTTTATAGGGGAACTTGCGCGGCTTGTCCTCCTGGGCCAACTCGGCCAGCGTGGCGCTCGCCGGCGTCGTCTCAATCGGCACGCACACGGCCCCGGCGACCTCGTCGGCAATGCCCGCCCCGCAATGGTGCACGGCCAGCATGTAGAGCGCAAGCTGGATGTCGAGCCCGTGGTAGAAACCGCCCCAGTCGAACGAGGCGCCGGATCGGCTCCGCTTGTAGTCCAGGATCAGAGCCACGTTGCGGCCGTTGATCTGCGCCACATCCAATCGATCGATCTTGCCGTCGAGCGACAGGATGCGGCCCTCCGGCAGGGGCAGCTCGAAGCGGCCCAGCCGCCCTGCCACATTCTGCGGGCGTCCGAACTCCACTTCCGACAGGTACGGCCGGAACGACCCCGCCCGCACCATCTGCCGGACCCCCAGCACGCACTCCTCCAGAACCCGCCCGGCACTTTGGATGACGAAGGCGTTGTGCGCCGAACGCCGGATAAACTGCGCGATGAACGAGTCCGTTTCCGCATGCTTCGCGATCCGCTCGCGGACGAGCACCACGAGGCGGTCGGCCTCGACGTCCGCCAGGCTCGCGTTCTCCTCCACGAGACGTTTCTGGAGCGAATCGAGAATCCGGTGGTAAAAGAGCCCCAGATCCAGCGGCTCCAGCTTGAACTCCTTACGGGGCTGAAGGTCCAGGATGTATTTCGCGAAGTACCTGTAGGGACAGGCGGCGAAAGCGGCCAGCTTGGTCGCGGAGCCCCGCAGGTAACGTCCGAACAGTTCCTGGGCCACTGCCGGATCGAGGGTGGCCCGGTTTTCATAGCTCAGCGACGAGACAATCCGCTGGGCGAGGGGCCGGAACTCGCCATCCGCCTGCAGGGCCTCCAGAAGTCCCGCCAGTCCATCGTCGGAGCCGCCTGCCGGGAGGAGTGCGTCTCTACCTAACCGGCCACAGAGAAGCTCGCCAAGCTCGGAAGTGTTCTGGACCTCGCTGAGCTTCAGCAGGTCGTCCGCCACGTACTCCTCGCTCAGGTCCTCGAACAGCGACTGCAATTCATCAATGAAGTGCGACCGCATGACGGGGGAGCCCTTCTCATCGACGCACGGATAGCTGATGCACATGAACTTCGACGGTCGCGTGAAGGCGATGTACGCGAGATACTGGCGGTCGGTCAGCGATTGCGTGGAGGAGGGGGCAATGTGGAACTCGGCGGCCTCCGCCGCATCGCGGTCCTCATCGCTCAAGACGCCGGAGCTGGCCAGCGGGATCGGGAACTGCTTTTGCGTGGCCCCGAGCAGGAAAATCGCCTTGAGGTTCGGATGACGGCTGCGCTCGATCGAGCCGACGAGCACCTGGTCCAGCTTCGGCGGGATGAACGCCAGCGTCATCTGCGAGAAGGCCGAGGCCAGCAGGCCGAAGTAGTCTTGGGTGGTCATCTCCTGGCGTTCGAAGATCTCGACCAAGGCGTCGAAGATGTCCACGAACGTGTCGAAGAATTGCCGGTGCTCATCCGCCGTCGTGAGATCGCCACTCTCGTGCGCCTCTTCCACCCATCGGTTGACGGTCTTTCGAACGTGCAGCCGATCCAGGAACGTGAAGAGGACACGGGTGAACTCGCTGGAGGTCAGCCGCTTCTGGAGGTCGCCGTCCGGGCACAAGGCCTGCCTCAACTCCAGCAGCGGCCCGATGGCCTCAGCGCGGATGCGGTTGATTTGGTCCTCCTCGAACTCCGCCTCGTCCTTGCCCTGGAATCGCCACGGCGCGGGATCGGCCCAGTCCCGCCCGTCCACGCCGAAGGCCAGGCAGTAGTTCTCCAGGGCATCGATCCGGGATCTGTTCATCGGGACCAGGTCGGTCTTGAGGTAGGCGAAGACGTCGGCGCGAGCCAGCCCTTTCGTCACCGCTTGCAGGGCCGCACAGATCAGTTCCACCACGGGATGTTGGTTGAGCGGCTTACGTTTGTCGATGAAGAACGGGACGCCGTAGTCCTCGAAATAGGCCCGGACGTACTGCTCGTAGCGGCTCAGGTCGGAAGCGACGACGGCAATATCGCGGTACCGGTAGCCCTTCTCCCGAACCAGCCCGAGGATCTGTCGCGCCACGGACTGGATCTCCAGCCGCAGGCTCGGTGCGGCCACGAGACGAATATTCCCTCCTGCTTTCGCCTTGCTCGCCCCCAGGCGAAAAATGTTCTGCTCCACGTGCGCCAGCGCGGGGCAGTCACGAAAACGCGGCACCCGGCTGAGAATCAGGGGCTTGCCCACCTTGACCTTGGCCTCCGCGAGCCGTTCGAGCATGTCCCGGTACGTGCGTGCGGTCGGCTCGAAAAGGCCAGCCCTCGTGGCTTCACCCGAATCCGGCACACCAATCCCCACATCGCCCGGATCGACACACAGCGCCAGATGGGCTTCCTCGACGGCTTTGAGTACTTCGATCAGCAGGGCCATCTCGCCGCCGGTGAAGGAGGCGAATCCATCGACCCACAGGCGGGCCCCCTTGGTGAAATCGGCCTTGGCGACCGCCCGGCATGCACTGGTGATCTGGGCATCCGGGTCAATGAATTTGTCCTGCAAGGCCTCGTTGTACCGGCGGAAGACCAGGGCGATATCGGCGAATTTCAAGGCCGGCAGGCGGTTGGGAGTTGATGATTGCGGATTGAAGAGGCTGCCGTCCTCCGTCTTCTGTCCTCGGTCCTCCAGGTATTTGAGCAGCGATTCGATGTCGTCCGCATTCTTCGCGTACTGGTGCAGTTCCGTGATCGTGGAAGCCATTTCGCG
>Ga0315289_10004842_pt1 | contig 20029 bp, 11 predicted proteins | sample YL17G11_40_MG_FD_203452 | JGI IMG/M metagenome (GOLD analysis project Ga0315289, IMG submission 203452) | Sediment microbial communities from Yellowstone Lake, YNP, Wyoming, USA - YL17G11_40 | ecosystem: Environmental > Aquatic > Freshwater > Lake > Sediment | place: USA: Wyoming | collected... | reverse complement strand
GGAAAGGGACATGCATCGGCGACGACGACGACCTCGGCGATGACATTGAACCAAGCTTCCGTCCCTATTTCGCCACGTGATGCCTCTCTATGCGCCTTTCTTTTTGCAGCAACGCGTAGAAACGATCTTCTCCTGTCCACAAATAGAGAGCAAGAAGCTATTTAAGGGAAACGAGGCCCTCTGCTCCTCCGTTTTTTCTGCTCACCTCAAACCACCCTCTCGACCTCGACCTCTTCCTCTTTCCTACTCAAACAAATCAGAAAACCTCGAGGAGAACGAGCGCATCAAGGCCGAGCTCAACCCCACGGCCATCGAGGAACCGAAGACGCCCTGGCACGGCGCAGCAGATTCCGACGACGAGGAAGGTGGAAGCGCCGGCGGGCTCGGGAACGGGAGCGAGAGCAACGGCAACGGCGGAGGAGAGCCCGCTCGAGGCATCTCGCCTCTCCACGAGGGCGCCGAGGGCGCACGCCGCTTCGAGGAGGCCCTGGCCGCCGAGGCTTCCTTCTTCCGCAACCGCTCCAGCTCCAACGGGAGAGCCTCGACGGCCTCGGGCGAGATCGGAGGAGCGGCGAACAACAACAACGGCGGGAACAGGAGCTCTGGCGAGCGCGGGCTCTCCTCCTCGGCCGACGCCGATGCCGAGTCCAAGAGGGCCGCGTTCGAGGCGAGGAGGAAGGCGCACTACAACATGGCCGAGGCGCTGCGGTCCGCTCGCAGCGAGTCCCGCGGGGAGCCCGAGGACGCCGGGCTTGCGTCGGGAGGAGGGGAGCTGGAGGAGGAGGCCGTGAATGGAGGAGTGGGCACTTCGAGGCGCCGGCGCCAGCGGCGGAGGGTCGCGCGAGGAGGTGCGGGAGGCGAGGAAGGAGGGGAGGAGAGCAGCGGCGAGAGCAGTGGCGGCGGCGGCGGCGACGCAGAAGCGGCAGCAGCAGTAGAGAGCGGCGAAAACGACACGATGGAGCAGCAGTACAACGGGGGATGAGAGACTGGGGGGGTTCACTTAGAGGGCTTTTACATTTCGTTCTTTTTCCCCTTGCATAAAAAAACAAAAAAACATGTCCACATTTTCTCTCCTTCCTTTCTCTCTCTTCTTCCCCTTCTTTCCTTAAATGTCCAAGTCCTCCAAGTTCAGCCTCGTGCCGTGAGACTCGATCAGCTCCCTGCGGGGGCCCACGCGGTCTCCCATCAGCAGCGTGAACAGGTGCGATGCCTCGGCGGCGTCCTCGAGCGTCAGGCGCCGCAGCGTCCTCGAGGCCGGGTCGAGTGTCGTCTCCCAGAGCTGCTGGGGCATCATCTCGCCGAGGCCCTTGAAGCGCTGGATGGTGTAGGACCCCGAGGGGCGGTCCTTCAGGGCCTTTGCGAGGTCCTCGTCGTCGTAGCAGTAGACCGCGGCAGTTGAGGAGGAAGAAGAAGGGGTCCCTTTATTCGCTTTCGAAGAAGCGGCCTCCGCCTCGGACTCCACCTCTCCCCCCGCTTCCTCCTCGACCTCTTCCTCAGACGCCGCAGCCGCCGCCTTCTTCCTCCTCGACCCCCCGCCGCGGACCGGATTCACTTTATAAAGCGGAGGCACCCCGACAAACACGTGCCCTCGCTCGAAGAGCTCCCTCGAGTACCTAAACAAAAAGGTCAGAAGCAGCGTCCGGATGTGCGCGCCGTCGACGTCGGCGTCGGTCAGCAGAATCACCTTGCCGTACCTCAGCCCTGCCAGGGCCCGCTCCCCGGACTCGCCCTTGACGCCCAGACCCAGGGCCACGATCAGGTCCGAGATCTCGGCGTTCTTGTACAGGGAGGCGTCGTCCTTCCGCTCCACGTTGAGGATCTTGCCCCGCAGGGGCAGGATCGCCTGCGTCCTGCGGTCGCGCGCCTGCTTCGCCGACCCGCCGGCCGAGTCTCCCTCGACTAAAAAGATCTCGGAGCGCTCCTTGTCCGCGCCCGTGCAGTCCGCGAGCTTCCCCGGCAGCGTCGACTTGACCAGCACCGACTTGCGCCTGACCAGCTCGCGGGCCCGCTTGGCGGCCTCGGCGGCCTTGAAGGCTTGCATGGCCTTCCCGATGATGGCGTCGAAGGCGCGCGGGTCGAGCTCGAGCGCGGCGCCGACCTCCTTGGCCACGACGCCGTCGACGATCTTGCGCACCTCGGGGTTGCCCAACCGCGTCTTGGTCTGGCCCTCGAATTCCGGGTCGGGCACGCGGACGGCCACGACGCCGCCCAAACCCTCTCGGACGTGGTCCCCGGGCAGGCTGGGATCGCCCTCCCTCAGGCCGGACTTGGATGAGCGCGCCAGCGAGTTGATGGTTCGGGTCAGGGCTGCTTTGAGGCCGTCCATGTGCGTGCCGCCGTCGACGGTCTTGACCGAGTTGACGAAGCCGACGAGCGTGTCGGAGAACGAGTCGGCGCACCACTGGAGCGCGACCTCGACGCCGACGCCCGAGCCGCCGACGTTGTCGACGCGCGCGTAGAACGGGCGCGGGTGCAGCGGGCTCTTGTCCCTGTTGAGCCAGCGCACGTACTCCTCGAGGCCGCCGGCGAAGTGGAAGGTCTCCCATCCGTCCGCGTCGAACGTGGAGGAAGGGACGGGGGAGGAAGGAGGAGGAGGACGGGAGGAAGAGGAGCCTTCGTCGTCGTCATCATCAGCAGTCGCGGTAGCAGACGAAGAGGCGCTGCTGTCGTCATACTTGATGTCCCCCTCCTCCTCCTCGATGAAGGCCAGGGCGCGCCTCGCCGCCACCGCCTTCTTCGAGCTCCCGCCGATCACCTTGAACCTGATCGTGGCCGACGAATTCAGAAAGGCCAACTCCCTGAGCCTCGCCCTGATCGTCTCGGGCTCGAACGCGACGCCCGGGGAGAAAATCTCGTCGTCAAACCTGAAGGCGACCTTGGTGCCCGTCCTGCCTCTGTCCTCCGACAGCGGGCGGCTCGCCAGCGGCGCGAGCGCGACGCCCCGCTCGAACGACTGCGTGTGCTCCTGCCCCTCGCGCCAGACCGTGACCCGCAGCGCCGACGACAGCGCGTTGACGACCGACACGCCGACGCCGTGGAGGCCGCCCGACACGCGGTAGCCGGAGGAGGCCTCGCCGCCGCCAAACTTGCCGCCCGCGTGCAGGACGGTGAGCACCGTCTCGAGTGAGGACTTGCCCGTGGCCGGGTGGACGGCCGTCGGGATCCCACGCCCGTCGTCGGCGACGGTGACCCAGCCCGTCTCGAGGTCGACCGAGACCTCGACGCTGCGGGCCTCGCCCGCCTGGACCTCGTCGATCGAGTTGTCGAGGATCTCATAGACCAGGTGGTGGAGCCCCCGCACGCCCGTGGAGCCGATGTACATCCCGGGGCGCTTGCGCACGGGCTCGAGGCCCTCCAGGACCTGAGTTTTGGGTGATGGAGGAGGAGGAGGAGGAGGTTGAGGTTGAGGTTCTGCCTCAAAAAAAAGAAAGGAAAGACAGCCGACATCGATTCGATTGAAAGAAAAAAAAACAGCTCTCTCCCTTTCCTTCTCATCCCAATTTCCCTACCTGGATCTGGTCTGCTCCGTACGCGCTATCCTCGAGAGGCAAGCTCGGGGACGTCGCTGCGGCCCTGGCGGTGACGAAGGGGCGGGAGAGGCACCGAGAAGGAGAGCGGGAGGCAGCAACAAGACGCTGGGGGGCAAGCGAAGGCATTGCCGCCGTGGCGGCCATCGACGACGACGGCGAAGAAGACGAATGCAATGCCGCCGTCCTTCCGGCGCTGCTGCTCGCGCTGACGCGCCAGGCCGCGGCCAGCGAGCGCATCGCTGCCGCGACCACCAGGCGAGACGCGGGGCGAGCCAGCTCGGCCCTGTGGGGAAGGCGTGGAGCGATAGAGAAGAGAATGCTCGGAAACGAAAAACAAAATCAAGAGCGGCGCGGGGGCGGATTTTCTGACGGCGGCAAGAATTGAGTTTTTTCCCACTTTTTCACCCCTCCAAACTCTCGGTTGCGTCGTCAAAAAGAAAAAAAGACTTGAGGAAGCCCCCTTTGTTTTTTCAAGTTTTTGCCCAACATGGCGCCCACAGTCAAGCGCATCATGACACAGCCGATCGTGAGTACTCACTGTGCGATTCAACGCCCCCTCCCGACGTGGAGAGGCCCTGGAATCGGCCTTTTTTTCTTTCTCGACGGCGATCTCATCTCTCTTCTCACCATTTCTTTCATCCCTTTTATTTCTCTTCTCTCTCACACACAAACAGAACCTGATCTTCCGCTTCCTGCAGTCGAGGCAGACGGTTCAGATCTGGCTGTACGAGCAGGCTGACTTGCGGATCGAAGGGCTGATTATCGTGAGTATTTCTCTTTTGTTGAATTTCCACCGCTCTCGATCAAAAAGGCGGCGGCAACGTTTCCTTTTTTCGACCTCCTCTCTCTCTCGACCTCCTCGCTCGCTCGCTCTCTCCCCGCTGCGGCCTCCGACTCTTGTTCGACTGCATCTCGTGCGCCTCCCTCTCTCGCTCGCTCACCAATCAACCCCCCTCTCTCAAACTCCCTCAAAACGTTTCAAAAAAAAACTTCATCAGGGCTTCGACGAATACATGAACATGGTCGTCGACGAGGCCGAGGAGGTCTCGGCCAAGCGCAAGACGCGCAAGCACCTCGGCCGGATCCTGCTCAAGGGCGACACGATCTCGCTCATGAGGCCAGTGACGTCCGCTGCTGCTTGAAAAAAGGAAAGGGAGGAAGGGCGCTCTCTAGTTTTTCGTTTGGTTTGTAAGCACTTGTACCCTCGTTGCATTTTTTCCCCTTTTTTTCATTCGTTGTTTTCTCTTTCTTCCACGTCCTCTTCCTCTCCCCCCTCCTCCCTCTGCTTCTCCTTCTTCTTCTCTTTCGACCGCGCGACCAGCACGGCCGTGTTGTTCCAGTCGTCGAGCATCGGCGACCAGCCCGAGGCGGTCGACACAGCGCTCCTAGAGAAGGCCGCGGTGTCAGCCGCGAGCGACAGGAACGACGACTGCTTGCAGTGGCGCGCTGCCGCCGAAACTTCTTCCTCCTCTTCTTCTTCCTCTTCATTTCCTTCCTCCCTCCCGCTCCTCCTCCTCCTTCTCCTCCTTTTCCGCTCCCTCCTCGCGCACTCGACATACAGGTCTGAAAGCGAGTCGAAATTTGTGGGGAAGAAGATGTCGACAGCTTCGCCGACGGGAGGCGAGTAGAGCGAAGGGTAGTCGCGCGCGACGCCGCCGCGGGTTGCCGAGACGAGCGGCGCGCCGGCCCCGGCGACGGCGACGCCCGGAAGCGCGTCAAAGTCCGCCGCCAGGAGCGTGTGGTCCGGCGCCACCTCGAAGACCGAGGAGACCATCGACGCCGCCCCCGTGGGGAGGAAGACGATCTCGGACGAGGAGAAGGGATCGGGCTCCGTTTCGTCAAACGCGGCGGTCTCCCTCCCGCCGGCGGCGCCTCGTCCTCCTCCGACTCCTCCGACTCCGGCAAAGGAGAACAGTGAGTCGAAGAAGCGAGCGACGACGCCGCTGCCCGACGAGCCGCCCCTCCTGCCGCTCCCCTCCTGCCACCTCTGCGACGCAGCAAGGCACAGAGAGATCAGCGGGTCGCTCGCGGGGCCGAGAAGCTCCCGGAGGGGCTTCGACCCCGCGGGGGAAGCCTCGACCTCGACGAGCGTCTGGAGCCAGCCTCCCGCTCCGCTTCCGCTTTCCCGCTCCTCCCCTCCCCCTCCGGGCCTCTTCCGAGGTTTCTCTTCCCAGAGGACGACGCGGTCATGCGGCAGGTTGTCGAGGACCTCAAAGGCCAAAACGTATAGATGCCGGTCCTCTCCGTCGTCCCCGTCTTCGCCGAAGGCCTCGGCCGCTGCTCGGCGCCAGGCGCCGAGGTCACTCGCGTCGCCGACGACCGACGAGAAGCGTGCGCTCTCGCTTCCGCCGCCGCTCCTCGAGGAGCGCAGCAGCAGCACCTTCTGCTCCTGCGCCCGCGCAAGAGAAGGGGAGACCTCGAGCGAGACGTACCTCGTCCTTCGGGAGAGGGCGGGCTCGACCTCGGAGAGGTAGTCGAGAAAGTCGGCGGCGAGCGTGCCCCTGCCGGCGCCGACCTCGACGACGCGGATTTTCGGCTCCTCTCCTTTCGAAGATTTCGTCTTCGCTTTCGCTTGCGCCCTCACTTTCGCGTCCTCGGCGACGAATCGCGCCACGGCCCGCCCGTAGTGCGGCGAGAACAGCTCTGAGGGAGTGAGCCACGAGACGGAGAGGGCGCGGTAGAGGCGCGAGAGGGCGTGCTCGTAGGAGGAGCGGCCCGACAGCGAGGGGAAGTCAATCGAGGTCGGTCCATCTCCCCCCAGGTTGCTTTTCTTCTCCTTCTTCCTCTCCTCCTCCGCCAGGGCCCTTGCGAGCTCCCCGACGGGAGAAAAAGAGGCCGGAGCGGAGAAGTAGCCCGTGAGCCTGCGCGAGATGAAGTCGCGGAGGAGGAGGACTTCGGTTCCGTTGCTGCTGCTGCTGCTGCTGCTGCCGGAGGAGGTCACCGGCGACGAAGGAGAAGAAAGCGATCGAAGAGGCGAGCAGATTGCTGCCGTGGGACTCCTCCGCGACACGAGCGCCCTAGCCGTCGCGGCCAGCATTGTCCCGTCGCCGTGATCTTCTTGGCAGTCTCTCCCTCCTCTTGCTTTCAACGCGGCAAATCAAGTACAACGTGAGGAGAGAGCAAGCTCATTGTTTGTTTGTTTGTTTTTCGGTGCGGCTCTTAGAACTCTTGCTAAAAATGAAAAAATCAACCTTCAACCTGCCCCCGTTCTAGTCGCCTCCCTCCACAGCCGCAGCGCACCCCTCGACGCCTCGGCCACCTCGTCGTTCTCGAGCGCCTCGCTCTCCCCGTGCCTCTCCAGGGCGCGTATGGCGGCCTCGAGCACGCTTGCCAAAGGGGAAGAGGAACAGGAAGGAGAAGAAGAGCTTGCTGCTGCTCGCGCCGCCGCCGCCGCCCCTCCCGCGGCGGCAGCGGCGGCCAGCGCTTCGCCCAGGGCCTCCGCCGCCGCGGCGCGGACCCCGGGCGCGCTGGTGCCTCCGAGCGCCCCGACGAGGGCGCCGACCCCGGGCTCCCAGGTCCCGGAGACGACGGCAAAGTCGAACGAAGCGGGGACGGAGGAGGCGGGAGCGGCTCCGGCCGCCGCCGTCGTCGCGGCGAGCGCCGCTCCGAGGGCGGCGCACGAGGCCGCTGCGCAGCAGTTCCCGGAGCTCGCGCCGCTGCCGCTGCCGCTGCCGCTGCCACCGCTTTCACTGCCGCCGCTTCCTCGGTGCGCGAGATTCGATGTAACCGCGACGACAAATGGAGAGGGCGACCGGGGCTGCTTTTGCTTTTGCTTTTGCTTTTGCTGCTGCTCTTGCCTCCTCCCGGAAAAGAGGGCGAGGGCGTCGCCCGGGGACAGCAGGGGGCAGAGCAGCGCCACGACCGCCGAAGCGGCGGCCCGCACGGCGTCGGCCCCTTCGAAGCCTCCCCCCTCGAAAGTAGCGGAAGCGACAGGAGGTCTGGCGCGGGAGAAGGAGGGAGCTGCGGGCGCGAAAGGAGAACCGGAAGGTCGGGAGGGCAGCCACGAGAGCGCCGGGAGCGCGGCGCCGGAGAGGAACGCCGCCGCCGCCGCCGTTCTCCACTGCTCTCGGTTCTGTTGCTGCCCGGCTGCTGCAGCGGTTGTCAGGACCTGCGCCCCGGCCCTGAGGAGGACCGCGGCGAAGACGGCGTCGCTGTTGAAAAATGGAAGAGACGAGAGAAGAGGTGAGTTCTTTTTCCCCTTCTTTCTTCGACGCTCAAAAAAAAACTCGAAAACATCAGGGAAAACTTAAACACACCTCCTCCCTCGCTCCGAGGCCGAGGCCTCGCAAAGAGCCTCGACAATCCTGGGGCCTGTCACGGAGAGCGTCGCGGAGTCGCAGGCGCGGGCCAGGGCTGGCAGCAGGCGCGTCGTCGGGGAGGCTGGCGTCCACCGTGAAGCGTTCTGTAAAAAGAACCAAAGTTCATATTGGGTTAGAAGTTGAGGTTTGGAGATGAAAAAACGCGACACTTCCTTCGAAGACTCTGCTTTCTTCTCCCCCTCTTCTGTCTTCTCTCTCTCTCTCTTCCTTACCCTGAAAATGCTCTCCAGCACGGCGGGAGCGTGCTCCGCAGCCAGGGCCGCGGTCGAGGCGAAGCCGCAGGCTGCGGCGAGGCGGGAGGAGACGGTTTCCGGACGAGGAACTCGCCGGTCTCCCCCCCGACGCCGCCCTTCCGCTTCCGCTTCCTCTTTTTCTTCCTCTTCCAGCTCCTGCTCGGAGGCCACAACCGCGAGCCACAGCTCCGCCCTATGGCCCACGAAGAGCTTACGGAGCTCTCCATCCCTCGATGCACCTATCAGAGCCGCCACGAGGGAGAGCACGGAACGAGCAGACGACGAAGAGGCCGCCGAGGCGGCGACGGCGGCGGCTGCGACGGCGGCGACGGCCTCGACCTCTCCGCCCGCCCGCAGCAGGCGCCTCTTCCCTCCCTCCTCGAGCTTCGAGGCCGCCTCGAGGCCAAACAGCAGCGCCCTGAGCAGCCCGCAGCGCAGGCCGAGGTCGACCTCGAGGCCCTCCTCCACCTCGTCCTCCTCCCCTCCGCCGCCGCCGCCGACCGCGCCGCTCTCGCCTATCCCGCCCGCTCCTGCTCCTCCGCTTCCCGTCGCCGTCGCGGGCCCGAGCCAGGCCGCGATGGGGACCCACGCCCCGACAGCCTGCGACGCGAGCGAGACGGAGCGAAGGAGGAGCGAGGGAGGCGAGGGCCGGGAAGCGGCAGGGAGGGGAGCAGCCCCTCCGCCGTCGGTGCCGGCTTCTTCGTCGAGCGCCAGAGGCGGTGGCGGCGCCGTCGCCGCGGCGGCACGCAGCAGCACCAGCAGCGACCTCACGATCCGACCTCCGTACCGCTCCCTCCTCGCGTTGCCCTCTATGTCCCCACCGCAGATGGAGACGAGCCCCCAGAGCAGCCTCGCGGAGGAGGCCGCGGCCGCGTCGGAGTCGAGGCGGAACAGAGGGGACCGGCGGGAGCGGCGGCAGGCAGCGGCGGAGGAGGACAAGGGACCTGAGGTGCGACGAGGCGAGAGTAGCGAGAGGGAGAGCACCGCGTTGGACTCGAAGCCGTCGTCGTCGTCCAGGACGAGTTTGACGAGCCAGGACAGAGTCTCGAGTCCCGGGGCAGGGGATGGGGACGCAGAGCAGCCCCCGATCGGGAAGAGGAGCGCCCGCGGGCGGGCAAAGGGGAAGGCGGGGGCGGAAGAGGAGAGGTCGGCCACTGCCGCGGCGTCTCCCTCCGCTTCCGCTTCCGTCATCGACACCGTAGTCCGCAGCACTGCAGCTGCCGCGGTGGCGGCAGAGGCGTCCTCCATCGAGACCGTGGTGCGCAAGGGGGGAAGCCGGTCGCCGCCCTCTCCTCCTCCTCCTCCTCCTTCTCCTCCTCCTCCGCCGCGGCCGGCCGCCGCCGCCGACGCCGGGAGCGCCAGCGCCAGCGCCGCCGCCGCGGTCGCGGACACGCCCCCGTCCGCGTCGGTCAGCGCCAGCGCCAGCACGGGAAGCGCCCTCCTGGCCAGCCACGTCGACGCCCTGGTGGACCCCAGGGCCGCCCCGGCGGCGGCGACGGCCGCGGCCCTGACCCTGGGAAAGGGGTCCGCGGCCGCAAGCGCCGCGAGCGCCGCGAGCGCGCCGCCGCCCTGCCCGCCGAGGGCGCCGCCGCTCCTGGAGGCGACGGGGCAGAGGGCCCCGAGGGCGTCGGCTCCGGCCTCGCGGACCGCGGAGCGGCGGTGCGAGGCCGCTACGCGGGCCAGGACGCCCACCAGGAGGTCTGCCGGGAGCGGGAGCGGGCGAGAGGGGCGGGAAGGAAAGGGGGCGGAGCTCGCGACCGAGTCCAGCGCCAGCGCCCTCTCCCTCGCCGAGAGGGAGCTGGCCTCCGCGACCAGGAGCCCCGCGAGCAGCCGCGCGCCCTCGCAGGCGGCGAGAGCGACCTCGTGGAAGTCGTCGCGGAGAGAGAGCGCGAGGCACCGCGCGGCCCGCTGGGAGAGGTCGGGAGGAGGAGGCAGGGAAGGCAGGGGAGGACCCGGGGCAGGAGGGAGAGGAGGAGCCGCGCTGCGCGCCTCTTTCCTGCTCCCGTTCTCGGCGCCTTTCCCTTGGAGGAGGAGGAGCGCCGCCGCGACCACGCGGCACCGCTCGAGCCTGACGTCCTCGCTCCTCTCATTCCGGTCCTCCCACCAGCGTGAATGAGCGGAAGAAGTGATCCGATCGAGCACCGCGAGAGGGTCCGAGGGGACCCACCTGACGGCGAGCCCGGAGCAGGCCGCGAGGCGGGACGACTCGGAGGGCGCCGACGATGCCGCGAGAGCGAAGGCGTCGATCGTCAGACGAGGGTCGTCCGCCGCCGTCGTTCCTGTCGTCGCTCCTCCTGCTCCCGTCGCGTCCACCTCCATCGACACCAGGGCCGACTCTGAGGGCCGCTTTGAAGACCCCGTCTGCATCAGCAAGGAAACCGAGGAGGAAGTGAGGGCGAAGAGAGAGAAAGAGAAAAAAGGCGACGAGCGGTGGGGAGATCGACTAAATGAGGTTACGAGAAAAAAATCGAGGGGAGGAAATAAAAAACCGAGGGGAGGGAAAAAAATCAAAGGCAGCAGTTGCGCAAGAACCCGAGAGGTTCTCTCTCTATTTTACAAGACACAACACACGCACGCGCGCGCGCCGCGCGAGATACAAAGACGTCTCTCTGTCTCTCTCTCTCTCTCTCTCTCTCTCTCTCTCTCTCTCTAAAAGTCCACGTCGGTGCGAAAGACGTAGTCCTCCTGCCGCGGCCTCCACCAGCAGCTACTGTCCTCTCCCGTGCCCGCGCCCGCGCCCGCGCCCGCGCCCGCGCCCGCGCCGCCTCCCCTTCCTGCGCTCCCGCTCCCGCTCACGCTCACGCCGCTCCTCTGGTACTCGCCCACGCGCCGCTCGAAGAAGTTGGTCTTGCCCTGCAGCGAGATCAGCTCCATCCAGTCGAACGGGTTTCGCGAGCCGAAGAGGGCGGGGTGGCCCAGCGCGAGCAGAAGGCGGTCCGCGACAAACTCGACGTAGCGGGCCATCAGCGCCGCGTTCATGCCCACGAGGGACACCGAGAGCGCGTCGCAGCAGAACGAGCGCTCGAGCTCGACGGCCTCTCCGATTATTTCGTGCGCCCTGGCGTCGCTCAGGCGCGAAGCGCTCGACAGCTTCGAGTAGAGGAGGCACGCAAAGTCGGTGTGCAGGCCCTCGTCTCGGGCGATGAGCTCGTTCGAAAACGCGAGGCCGGGCATCAGCCCGCGCTTCTTGAGCCAGAACACCGCGCAGAACGACCCGCTGAAGTGCACCCCCTCGACCGCCGCGAACGCCACGAGCCTCTCGGCAAAACTCGCGTCGGAGCCGGTCCACCGCTCCGCCCACCGCGCCTTGGCCCGCACGGCCGGGATCGTCTGCGTCGCGTGGAGGAGGCGATCCCTCTCGATCGGGTCCCGGACGAGCGCGTCGAGCAGGACAGAGTACATCTCCGAGTGGACGTTCTCGATCGCGACCTGCCAGCCGTAGAAGGCGCGGGCCTCGGGCCACTGGACGTCGCCCATGAAGCGGGCGGCCTTGTCGAGTTTGTGGTTTATTTGGAGCGGAGGAGAAGAAAGAGGGAAGACGTGAGTTTTTTTTCCATTTTTCCCCCCGTTTTTTTGTTTTATCTCTATCTCTCCCTCTCTCCTTTCTACCTCTTCCTCTTCCTTCTCCCTAATTCTTCCTTCTCCTTTTCCTCCTCCCTCTCGTCCTCCCACCGCCAACAAAAAAAACTCACCAGGTTCTCCAGCACGATCCCGTCCGAGGCCGCGAAGAACGCCAGCACGTGCGACACGAACCGCCGCTCGGGCGCCGTCAGCCGCTCGTTCCAGTCCCTCGAGTCGTGGCTCAGGTCGACCTCCTCGACCGTCCAGAACGACGCGACGGCCTGCTTGTACATGCGGAACACGTCCGGATGGCGGATTGGGTACATCGTGAAGCGGTCCTCGTTGGGGTCGAGGAGGGGCTCCCTGACAAGAGAGGGGGAGGAAGAAGCGCGAGCTGCTGCGGCCGCGTCGTCGTCGTCGTCGTCGACGACGTCGGGGGACGCAGATGCCAAGGCAGGCTCCGTGACATCGTCGCGGCCGTTTTCGACTTTAACGAGCGCGTCTCCTGCCTCTTCATCCCGTCTAGAGGCCTCATCATCGCCTCTCGTCGCCCGCGCAGCGGCTCCGTCTCTCCTTAGGGAGGGAGCGGGCGTGACGGGCGACGGCGCATGGGGCGATGGTGCAGTGCTGTCGTCGTGTCCCTCCCGATTCCCTTCTCGCTCGCTCCGCGCCTTCCTGGGCGGCGTCGAGTGCTCTGTCGCTTGCGACATGCTGATGAGACCAGCGTGCGCTCTAAGGAAGACGAGCGAAAAAGAGACGCTCGCTCCCTGATGCCAGAGGCGACGCGAAAGATGCTAGTACTTTGGTTTGAGTGCTTCAAAAGAAAATGAAAAACCGAGGCGACGAAAGAACTGAAACAAAATTCACTCTCTCTTTCCGCGTTTCCGTATTCGCAGGCTTTCGCGCGCGGAGCGAACCCATTCCGCCAGTTCCAGCGCTCTCGACAAAGGAAGCGAGCGCGTGCCAATGGATTCGTCGCACCAGGCAGTGCTCTCGAGGATGAACAGAGGCGCGGCGAGCAAGCAGCAGCGGCATCCCTCCGCCATCGCCGCGTTTTCCGTCGAGGCCTACTCGACGCTCGAGGCCGAGTCCCACGCACACCTGGCCGCCGTCGCCGCTGCCGCTTTCCGCAGGCGCCGCGAAGACGACGAAGGCGAAGAAGGCGACGCGGCCGACGAAGAGGAGACAGCAGCAGCAGCAGCAGAGGTATGCGAGAGAGAGAGGGAAAGGAAAAAATAAGCTGTCAAAATTTTCATTCGCATGCTCGATCGGCGCGTCGGCCTCTCTCAACCTCGTTTGATGAAAAACAAAACTCAAAAACAGACCCGCCACGCGCGGCGCCCCGTCGCCGTCCTCAGCGAAGCAGCCGCCTCTCCCTCGCCTCGCGTAATCGCAGATTGGCTGCAAGTCCGCTTCGGCGCAGCCTCCGTCGCTGCCCCTTCTTCCTCGTCCCTTTCTTGTCTCGCGTCTGCCCTCTTGCCTCTGCCCGAGGAAGAGGAGGAGGAGGAGGAGGGAGAAGGCGAAGACGACTTGCCCCCCTCATCTTCTTCTTCTCTGCTCTCGAGGATGGAGGCAGAGGCCGTGGCGGTGCGGTCAGAGATCTGTGCTGCCGCCTCCGTGAGCGCTGCTTCCGGCGGCAGAGAGCAAGAGCGCCAACGCCGCTTTTCTCCCTCTTCTTCTTCTTCTTCTTCTTCTTCTTCTTCCTCTTTCGTCGTCGCCCCTCCGTTCTGCCGGAGGTACAGCGAACAGTCCCCGTTAGCTTTAAAGGAAGACGAGGTCGCCGCCGTGCTCGAGGCGGCCACGGGGGAGAAGCTCACCTCGTCGCCGCGGGAGCGGGAGGAGGGGGAGGAGGGAGGAGGAGAAGAAGAGGGAAATGGCGGCAGCGGAAACAAAGACGAAGACGGAAACGCTGCTGCTGCCGCCTCGGCGGCCAAGACGGCTCCGATCCTAGCCAAGCTCATCGTCGACGCGTGGCTCCGCTCCGGGCCCGGGCCCGCGAGGCACTTGGCGTTCGCGGCGCTGCGGCAGTGCGGCGAGGCGGCAACGTCGCCGCCGCCGCCGTCTTCCTCTGCCGAAGAAGATGAAGACAAAGCCTCCTCCTCCCAAGCTCGCTCCCGTCGCCTCCTCCCTCCGCCGGGGAGGGCCCGCGCCTTCGACCTCGTTCTGAACCTGGCGCTGCACGCAGACCTCCTGGACGACGACAGGCCGCCACCTCACGCCGAGGAGGAGGAGGAGGAGGAGGAGGAGGAGGAGGAGGAATCGGACGGTGGAGAAGAACGAGAAAACGAGCTGGCTCGACAAGCGGCAGCAGCTGCAGCAGTGCCTCCTCTTCCGCACCGGCAGCGGCGGCAGCACGCTCGGACGGCCTCTTCCTTCTCCTCTTTCTCTTTCTCTTCCTCCTCCTCTCCCTCTCCCTCTCCAGGGTGCGCCGGAGACGGGGGATCCTGGCTCGGAGGAGGCGATGGGGGGACCGTCTGCGGCCCGCGCCCGCGGGCCCTGCTCCTGCTCGAGCAGCAGCGGCGGCGGCAGCTGCTGCCGCCGACGCCCGAGCAAGTGCCGCGGACCCCACCGCCGCCGCCGCCGCTGTCCTGCGCGGCGGCCTTCCGCTGCTGGCTGCGCTCGCTGCTGTTCGCGTTGATCTCCGACCTCGCAGAGTCGAATCCTCCCTCTTTGTCTCTTTCTCCTGCGGTGAAGGAGGTCGACGCCAGGGCCTGGGCCGCGGCCGCGGGCGCGCTGCTGGCGCTCTGCGGCGACGGCCGCGGCGGCGTCCGCGCCGGGGCCGTCCTCCCCGTCGCGCCTCCTCCTCCCTCCTCCCGTCGTCGCTCTCGGGCCTCTTTGCCGCCAGCCGCAGCTTTTGCCCTCGTCGACGCGGCCTCAGCCCTGCGGTGGCCGCAGCACGTGAGGCTCCACCTGGTGAGGCTGGCCGTCGCGACCCTCTACGAGCCCCGCGGCGCTTCTTCTTCTCCTTCCCCGCGGGAAGACGCGGGAGGACAAGGCGACGGCGACGGCAGCGGCGAAAGTGACGACGCCGGCCAGAAAGAAGTCGACGTCTCCTTTTCTTCCTCTTCTTCCCTGCTGCTGTCCCTCGACCGAGGCGCCCTGGAGCAGGTCGGCGGCACGCGGAGGCTCGTCTCAGCGCTGCTGCTCTCGGCGTCGCCCGAGGAGGAGCGCAACCTCGCCGCGCCGCTGCTGGACTTCTTGCTGCTGCAGCAGCAGCAGCAGCAGCTGAAAGGACTCGAGGGCTCGAGGGCAGCCCGGGCTGTCCTCTCCCGCCGCGGCGGAAGAAAGGGAGCGAGGAGCGCCGTCTCCATCCGCGTCGCGGAGATGGTCTCGTGGCTGCGGTTTGGGTGGGCCGGCGGGATGAAGGACGACCTCCTTCCTCCCCCTCGCAAAGACGAGAGGGAGGCGGAGGAGGGAGGAGGAGGGAAACAGTCTGCCGCCGGGAGCAGCGGAGAGCGAGAGGGTATCGAGGGAGAAAGCGCTCCGAGGCTCGCCGCCGAGGCCCTGGGCGCCCGCCTCCCGGCCCGCCTCGGCTCCCTTGCCGAGGAGCTCGCGACCGGCGGGACGAAGGACAAGCGCAGCAAGAGGGACGCCGAGCGCGCCGCCGTGGAGCTCGAGGAGCTGCTATCTTGTCCCTCAGAAGGCGCCACCGACGCCAACGCCGCCGCCGGCGTCGCCCTGCTGGCCAGGGCCCTCGTCGCCGCTTCTTCGTTTCCGTTCGGAGGCGCCGGGGGGCGAAGCAGCGGCGGGGGGATGCTCCCGCTGCCCCCGAGGGCGGAGCTGGCCGCGGCCCCCTGGGGCGGTGGCGCGCCGCCGCCGGCGCTCGAGGCGCCGCTGCTCGCGCGCACGCTGGCCTCGGCGCTCGCGAGGGCGGCGGACGGCGGAGACGGGAGCGACGGCTCTCGTTCTTCTCGTTCTTCCTCGGCCGAGCGAGTCGCAGCTCGTATCGTCGAGGCCGCGGAGAGGGCCATCGTTGGGGTCTCCTTGCTCGGGCTCGGGCGGCGAGCTGGAGATGCGGCCGAGGAAGAAAACAAAGGCGGCGACGACGGCGGCGACGACGATGACGACGACGCTCTCTCGATCGCGCCCGTCTCCGAAAACAGCCTCGCCGCCGAAGCTTTCGGAGGGGAGGAAGAAGAAGAAGAAGAGGAGTCGGAAATCAAGCAGCCCCCCGTCCTCCTGCAGAGGGCGCTGGCGACCGTGGCTTTGTGCCTCGGCTGGATCTCCTACTGCGGCGAGTTGGAGGACAGGGAGAACGACAAGGAGGAGGAGAAGAAGAAGCAGCGCGCCCCCCCCGCCAGAAGCGACGACGCCGCTGCGGTCTCGGCGGCGGCGCTCCTCGTGCGCTGCCTCGCCCGCAGACCGCCCCGACGCGCCTCTCGTGCCTCCTCCGCTCCTCCCCTTTCGGTCGACCCGCTGGCGGCCCTCACCGCCGTGGCTTCCCCCGTGGGCGCCTTTCTGAGCGGGGCCGTGGCCGTGCCCCGCGCTGCCCTGCGCGCCGCGCCGCCGGCGCTGCTGGCGTCGCTCGCGGCGTCGCTTGGGAGCGGCTCGAGCCCTTCGCCCCGCGGCGACGACGCCAGGCTCGCGGCGGTGCTCCTGCTCCTCGCAAGGCTCTCCATCGCCGAAGAAGAGGCAGAAGGAGGAGGAGGAAAGGAAGACGCTCTCGCGGCGCTCGGGGGAGAGCGCTGGCTCGCCGCTTCCTTCCTCTCCGTCGTCGCTCCTCCTCCCTCTTCTTCCTCTTCTTCTTCTTCTTCGTCCTCCGATCCTTCTTCTCTTCCTACTTCCAAGGAGGAGCGAGACCCTCGCATCCGGCACGCGGTGGCCTCGTGGCTCGCCGACCGCGTCGAGGCGCGCTCCCCGAGGCTCTTCGCCGAGGCGCTGAGGAGGGCCGCCGCGAGCTCGAGTCATCCGATTTCGACCTCTGCCGTCGCGCTCTCGGCGGCGCCGCAGCTCGAGGCCGCGCTCTCGACGGGCCTGCTCGAGCTTCTGTAAAAAAGTAGATCATTTTTTGAATCCAGGGTTTTCGTTCCGATTTCTCAAGCCCATTACAAAAAAAAGTGACAAATCATTCTGCAGCGACGGCGGCCGAAGCGGGAGCGAGCTCGCCGACGGGCGGCAGCACCGCGAGGTGCCGCATCGTCGGCCTCCCGTGGGGGCAGTTCCACGGGCTCTGCAGGCCCGCCAGGGCCGCGACGACTCTGCGCATCTCGCGGCGGGTCAGCGTGCGTCCCACCATGATCGAGGAGCGGCAGGCGCGCATCGCGAGCATGGCCCTGACGCGCGGCGGGCGCGGCAGCGGGCGCGAAGCTTTGTTTTTTCCTGTTCCGGCCCCTCCTCCGACCCTGCCGGCGTCGTCGGCGGCAAAGCGCGCGTCGGCGCCCGCGCTGCCGAACCCGCCGCCGGACAGCCTCGCGGCCAGGTCGGCGACGTCCCTCGCGCCGAAGACGTCCCCGCGGGAGTGCGGTACCGCCACGAGCGCGAGGCCGCACGAGTTGGCCGCCGTCGCGGCGGCGGCCGAGGAGCCGGAGGCGGCGGCCGAGGAAGATGGATCCACTTCGACGATCTCGAAGCCGTTGGCCCGGAACACCTCGGCGTGCTCCCTCACCGCCGCGGCCTCGTCGGGAGCCAAATCAAGAGGCACGGGCGCCAGCAGCGGCTGCTTCGACAGCAGCGTCCCGGCGTCGGAGCACAGGCGCTCGAAGGTGGCCTTCTCGTCCGAGGCGTGCTGGTCAACGACGAAGAGGTCGCTGCCGAGCCGGGCGACGACGAAGCCGAGGTTGAACTGGCCGACGACGCGGCGCGAGAGCGCGGAGAACTCGGCGCGGCGGAAGACGCGCTCGAGCTCGGCGCGGGCGGGGCCGTCGGCGAGGGCGGCGAGCGCGGCGGCCTCGGTGCCGTCGTCGCCGTCGGCGTCGGCGGCGGCGCGGAGGCCTTCTTCCTGTGCTGCTGTTGTCGCCGCCGCCGCTGAGGCCCCTCCGTGTTCAACGGCCGCGGCGAGGGAAGCCGCTGAGAATCTTCGCGAGGAGGAGGAAGAATCGAGGCGGTTCTCCTTCTGCTCCGCCTCGGCCTCGGCGGCCTCCCTCTCGTCCTCGGCCTTCTTCTTCCGCTCCTTCGCCCTCTCGGCAATGAGGGCCCTCTTGCGCGCGCAGGCGGCGCGGAGGGACCCCATGTCGACGGAGAGGACCGTCTCCGGGAGAAGAGGGGGAAGCAGGGCAGCGACGGCGGGAGGAGGAGGAGGAGGAGCAGGGGAAGGAGAGGAAGCGGGGAGAGCGGCGTCGTCGTCGCCGTCGCGCACTTTCGCTCCGTTTCCTTCGTCTTCTTCCTCCTCCATTTCAGCGGCGGCCTCCTCCTCTTCTTCTTCCTCCCTTTCCTCGCCCGAGAGGTCGGTCGCGTCCTCGTCGGCGGTCTCAGCGGTAGCGACAGCGGAAAGCGGAGGCGGGGCCTCTCGCTCTTTCTCCTCTTCCACCTCCAGCTCTTCTTCTTTGTCTTCTTCTTCGCCGCCGTCGCTCGAGGCAGCAGGCGCGGCCGCTGCCGGCTTCGCTGCCGGCTTCGCAGCCCCGAGGGCAAACGCCGCGAACGAGGGAGCGGTCAGAGGAGCGGAAACTCGAGGCCGCTGCGGGACTGGGGGTCCCGGCTCTTCCTCTGCTCCTTCCTCCTCTTCTTCTCCGGCGTTCCCGCTCTCGTCGTCCTCGCGTCCCTCCTCCTCCTCCTCCTCGTCCTCCTCCTCCTCCTCGTCCTCGTCCTCCTCGTCCTCCTCCTCCCGGGCTTCCCTGGCCCGCTTCGCGCCCGCGGCCGCGGCCACCATCATCTCCCTCGCGCTTCCCCCACCGGCAGCGAACGCGGCGACGGCGGCCTTCGCGGAGGAGGCAGCAGCGACAGCGGCAGAGGCCGGGTTCCTCCTCGACTTCGAGGCCGCGGCGGCCGAGGCCGAGCCGGGCCCGTGGAGCTGGTACGTCGCGCGGCTCGGCTCCCAGGCCGCGCGCAGCGCCCTCCGCAGCCCCTCCAGCAGCGCGCTCTCCCTCCGCAGCAGCGCGCGCCGCTTGTCCGGCGTGACGTTGACGTCGAACCACCTCGGGGGCAGACGCAGGTCGAGGATCGCGACGGGCCTCGAGCTCGACGTGAGCGGCGACCCCAGCGCGCGCCAGCACTCGTTGAGCACGCGGCCGGCCTTGGGCAGGTCGACGGGCCTGCCGTTGACGGAGAAGAACTGGCGCTCGGCGCCGCCGCTCGAGGGGGCCCCCGTCTTGTCGGAGGCCGAGGCCGAGGAGACGAGGCCGACGACGCGCGGGCAGAAGTAGCCTGCGGCCTCCTCCCGGGCCCTGGCGGAGGGGGAGACGGCGGCGGCGGCGGCGGTCGCCGAGGAGGGAGACGTCGGAGGAGGAGGAGCAGGGGGCGTCGAGCCCGGAGGCGACCTCGGAGCGGCAGCAGCGTCCTCCCTCCCCGCCCCCGCCCCCTCCTCCTCGCCCAGGATTGCCGCGTCGACCTCGACCAGCGACGCGGCCACCTTGGGGCCCCACAGCGCCGCCGCCGCCGACCTCGCGGTCGCCGAGCCCCCGCCGGGGCTCTGCAGCAGCGCCGCCCGCGCGCCGCTCCCCCTCTGGTCGGACGCGACGAGCCTGAGCTTGGGCACCGCGACGGCGTACCCCTGCAGCACGGAGACCACGCGCGCGCCCTCGCGGCGGGCCGTGCGGAGCAGCTCGCGGCGCCTGACGGGCAGCGGATCGAAGAGGCGGCGCACGGCGACGGTGGTGCCGCGCGCGCGCGGCGCCGGCGCCGAGGAGACGAGCGCGCCCGAGCGGTCGAAGGCGAGCCTGGCCCCCTCGCCGCGCCCGCCCCCGCCGCCGCCGCGCTCTCCGCCGCCGCCCCGCTCCGCGGCCGCGCCGTCTTCGCCGTCTTCCGGGTCGTCGTCGCACCGCGTCACGATGGCGACCTCGGCCGCGACGGCGCAGAGCGACGACAGCGCCTCGCCGCGGAACCCGAACGACGAGGGCCCCCTGTCGAGGTCGACGAACGCGCGCAGCTTCGAGGTGTGGTGCTTGAGGGCCAGGGCCGGACGGTCCGAGCGCCTGACGCCCGAGCCGTTGTCGGCGACCTCGATGAGCTCGGTGCCGTGGTCCTTGAGGCGGACCTGTTTTTTTGGAGGAGGGGGAGAGGGGGAGGAGAGAGGGAGGAGGAGAGGGGGAGGAGGGGAGAGAGGGAGGAGAGAGAAGGTGCCCATCGGAGTGAGCGAAAGCGACGAGAAGATAGCGACGAGCCCGTTTGAAAGGAAAGGAAAGGGGAGGGGGGGGGGGGGAGAGAGGGGGGGGGGCGGCGGGCCGACGCCGGGACCCGGGCGGCCGCGCGGGGGCCGCGGGGGGGGGGGCCCCCCCCCCCCCCCCCCCCCCCC
>Ga0315289_10004840_pt1 | contig 20037 bp, 19 predicted proteins | sample YL17G11_40_MG_FD_203452 | JGI IMG/M metagenome (GOLD analysis project Ga0315289, IMG submission 203452) | Sediment microbial communities from Yellowstone Lake, YNP, Wyoming, USA - YL17G11_40 | ecosystem: Environmental > Aquatic > Freshwater > Lake > Sediment | place: USA: Wyoming | collected... | reverse complement strand
GCCAGTTTCGGCCTGAGCACGCTCGCTTGCCTGATGCACAGCGAGCGGCTTAGGGGCAGCCACATCGCCCTCGTGGACCGCAATCCGGACACCCTGGCTCTGATGGCCCGGCTTGGGGAGCGGCTGAACCGCGACTGGGATGCCGGCATGAAGCTCACTCGCCACACGCATCACGCCGACGCCCTCGATGGCGCACAGTTCGTTGTCTCCGCAATCGAAGTTCCCCCGCGCGAGAAGTTGTGGCAGCAGGACTATGAGATCACCTTGAAGTATGGGGTCCGCCAGCCCTACGCCGAGAACGGCGGCCCTGGCGGCTTCGCCCACGCCGCCCGCAACGTCCTGCCGGTGCTCGAGATCGCCCACGCGATGGAGCAGGCCTGCCTGGATGCGTGGTTCATCAACTTCTCAAATCCCATGGTGCGCATCTGCGACGCCATCAACCGTTACAGCAAGATCAAGGTGGTGGGCCTCTGCCACCAGATAGGCGCTTGCTACGGCATGGTTGGGCTGGTTCTGGCCCGCGAGCTTGGCATCGAAGTGCCGGGTGGCCCCATTAGCACGGAGGCAAACCCTGACGTCTGGCCGAAGCTGGGCAAGATCTCCCACCAGGCGCTGGCGAAGGTCGACATCAAGGCGGCTGGCCTAAATCACTTCACCTGGATGCTGGACCTGCGCGACAAAGCCACCGGTCGCGATCTCTATCCGCTCTTCGCCGAGAAGTGGGCGGCCTTCAACCCGAGGTTCGAGCCGCTGACCCGCCACGTCTACAGCGCGTTTGGCGTGTTCCCTGTTCCGGGCGACCAGCACCTGTGCGAGTACCTGCCATGGCTTAGTGATCCCATCACCAAGCCGTGGGAGAAGTACCACGTCAACCTCTACGACTGGGATCGCATGGGCCGAATGCGGGTCGAGGGGCACGCGCAGATCGCGAAGATGGCTGACGGTGTGCTTCCCATCGACGAGCTAAGAGAGGAGGACGGCGAAGGCACACTGGATATGATAGAGAACATCGCCGGCGCCGGCAACCACTACCACCAGGCGGTGAACCTCCCCAATCGGGGCTACATTGCCAACCTGCCCGATGGCTGCATGGTAGAGGTGCCCGGCCTGGTGAGCGGCGCGGGGATCTTCGGCATCCGTGTCGGTGACATGCCGAAGGGGGTGGCAGAGCTGCTGCGGAGGGAGACCACGGTGGCGCAGTTGGCCGTAGACGCAGCGGTCCACGGTGATAGGCAGCTCGCGCTGCAATGCCTGCTCTTGGATCCAGTGATCAGCGACATGGACCTCGCACAGCAGATCCTTGATGACTACCTTGACACATATCAGAAGTACCTACCGCAGTTTCACAAGTGAGGGCGCCAACATCATCCATTCCAGGAGGGTACAGATGAAGCAGCACATTAGTCGCCGGAAGTTTCTTGGGTTGACAGCGGCCGCGACTGCGGGAGGGTTAGCCGTCGCGTGCCAGCCGCAGGTCGTCGAGAAGGCGGTCCCCGTGACCCAGATCGTGCAGGTCAAGGAGACCGTCCAGGTCAAAGAGACAGTGGAGGTCCAAAAAGAGGTCGTCATTACTGCGACACCGCCGCCCGCAGCCGAGCCTGTGAATCTCAGGTTGGCCGAAGGAAGCTGGGTCGGACCGGAAGGCATCAAGTTTTGGACCGATGACATCATCGCGCGCTTCGAGCTAGAAAACCCGGGCATCAAGATCACCTATGAGTCGGCCGAGTCCGACGACTACCAGGACAAGCTATACACACAGGCTGTGGCAGGCGACGCGCCGGACGTGTTCTTCATCTGGTGGAGCGGCGGCCTGATGGAGAAGGGCCAGTTGCTTCCTCTGGATGAGTACTTCAACAAGGAGTACCTGGCCGACTTCTACCCCGGCAACGTAGTTGGCCAGGTTTTCGAGGGCAAACTCTACGGCATCCCTAAGTACATCTCCACCGTCTGCCTGGGTTACAACAAGGATATCCTCGACGAAGCCGGCGTGAAGTACCCGGACGGCACGTGGACCTGGGACCAGTACCTGGATGCTTGCCGCAAGTGTACGAAACGAGAGGCGGACGGCACCATCACGCAGTGGGGCACCTACACGGAGTACACCTATCTCTTCCACTGGATCTGGATGAATGGCGGAGAGTGGATGGACGCCGACCTCTTCGGCACAAAGGCCCTCTTCAACGAGCCCAAGGCCCTGGAGGCGCTTCAGTACAACTACGACAACATCTATGGCAAGGAGCCGGTGTCGCCCATGTCCGGTTCGATACCGGACATGGGCTGGTGGAACGTCTTCTCGTCCGGCAAGATCGCCTTCATGGAGTCGCATAGTTGGACAGTGACCAACTATATCCGGGAGAACGGCTTCAAGTGGGATTTCACCGACCTGCCTAAGGCCAACGACGGCAAGAAAGCTGGCCTGACCTTTACTAACGGCTACTCGGCCTACAACGGCACCAAGCACAAAGAGGAGTCCGTCAAGCTGATCACGTTCCTCACTTCCCCGTGGGCTGCCAAGGCGATGTGCCTGGGCATCCTGGGCCTGCAGCCAGCGCGGCGTAGCATGGCGGAAGTGTGGGATAAGTCGTCCATGGGTGCCGTGGCAGGGCATGACGTCGCGGCCTTCAACCGGATCATGGAAACCGCGAGGCTGACGCCGGAGTTCAAGGACAGCCAGCAGATCAGCGAGATCCTCACCCCAATCTGGGACCAGATCTGGGTCACCGGGGAGACGCCTCTCAAAGACGGCGTGGACCTTGCCTGCCAGCGCATCAACGAGCACTTCGGCAGCGCTTGACATCCTTACCCTAGCCTAACCCTCTTCCTGTCTCAGTCACGGGATGGGAAGAGGGTTACTCGGGGCTGGCGTGTCGTGGAACGGGAGCAAACCATGGCCGTAACTCGAGTTGAGGCAAAGTCGCGCCGGCCGTCGTCAGGCGATCGCGTGGGGCCTGCGAGACTGCGGCATCTGAGCATGCGGCAACGCGAGGCCGTAATGGCCTACATTCTGATCTCACCCTGGATCATTGGTTTCCTGGCGTTCACCTTCGGGCCGATGCTGGCGTCACTCGTGCTTAGCTTCTTCCGAACCGACATGTTGTCGGCCCAGTGGGTGGGGTTCGCGAACTACGTCACGCTCTTGTCCACCGATACCACGCTTTCCCTCTTTTGGAAAGCGCTCTATAACACGGCCTACTACGTCTTCCTCAGCATCCCGCTCACCATGGCGGCCGGGTTCGGCGTCGCCGTCCTGCTGAACGAGAAGATATCCGGTCGCTCTGTCTATCGCGTCATCTATTACCTGCCCGCGATTATCCCCGGGATTGCGGTCTCGCTGCTCTGGTTGTGGCTGTTCAACCCTCAGTTCGGCCTGTTGAACTGGTTTCTGTCGCTGGTTGGTCTGCCGGGTATTCGATGGCTGCAAGACCCGCACACAGCCAAGCTAGCCCTGGTGGTGATGAGTATCTGGGGTGCAGGCGCCAACATGCTCATCTTCCTGGCGGGGCTCCAGTCCATCCCGACGCACCTGTATGAGGCAGCCACTATCGATGGTGCCGGCGCATGGCGCCGTTTCACGCACATCACGCTGCCAATGATCAGCCCAACCCTCTTCTTCGTCCTGATCACCGACACCATTTGGTCCTTCCAGGTGTTCACCAACGTCTACGTGATGACCAACGGGGGTCCGGCCCACTCCACGTTGATGTACGTCCTGTGGCTCTACTTGTTGGCATTCCGGCAGTATCGCTTTGGCTTCGCCAGCGCGCTAGCATGGGTGTTCTTCATCATCATCATGGCCCTGACCGCGCTCGTGTTCAAGTCGTCCGGCGCCTGGGTGTATTATGAAACGGAAATCGGAGGGACCCGTTCATGAGCGAAGCCGTGCCCATGCGGGAAGGGTCTCAGCCCGGTGCGTTTCGTTGGCGCCAGAGCAAACACGCGGCTATCGGAATCCACGTGCTCTTGATCCTCGGCGCAGTGATCGTGATGATCCCGCTCGCATGGATGCTGTCCACCTCACTGAAGCCACCTGACCAGGTAAACAAGTTCCCGCCGATCTGGATCCCGACGCCGTTCGTCTGGTCGAACTACGTTCACGCGCTGACGATCTTCCCGATCCCGCTGTGGGTGTTCGTCAAGAACTCGCTATTCATGAGCCTGGCCATCACGGTTGGGACTGTGATGTCGAACGCCATTGTCGCGTTCGCCTTTGCCCGCCTGCGCTTTCCGGGGAGCCGAGTGCTGTTTCTGATCGTCCTGGCCACAATGATGTTGCCCGGGCAGGTGACAATGATCCCGCTCTTCCTGCTGTTCTCCAAGATCGGCTGGGTCAACACCTACAATCCGCTCATTGTTCCCTCGTTCTTCGGGAGCGCGTATTTCACATTCCTTCTGCGCCAGTACTACACCACCATCCCGCGCGAGATGGATGACGCCGCCAGGATGGATGGGTGCGGCACCTTTGGGCTGTTCTTCCGGATCATCGCGCCGATGAGCAAGCCGGCTTTGGGCATCACGGCCATCTTCGCCTTCACCTGGTCATGGAACGAGTTTCTCGGCCCATTGATCTACCTCAGCAAGATGGAATCGTTTCCGCTCGCCCTGGCGCTTTCTTACTTGAAGGGCACTTACCGGGTCCTGTGGTCCGAGCTGATGGTCGTGTCTTTCATTGCGATGCTCCCTCCCTTGATCCTTTTCTTCGTTGCCCAGCGGTCGTATATCCAAGGCATCGTGATCACGGGCGTCAAGGGCTAGGCGCCGGGGAGGGGGCAACATGATGACGCCACGAGAGCGACTCCTGGCCACACTCAACTTCCAGCGACCTGACCGAATTGCGCTGCTCGGTGGATGGGTCATCGACGACGGCCACCAGCAGGCCATCGCCTGCTGCACGGAAGAGGCCTACTGGGAGAACCCGGCTCGATGGGCAATCGAGGCTCACCGGGCGCTCGGGTGTGACAGCATGATCGCAATCATCACGCCCCCCTCGCCAGGAGACTACCGCCAGGGGTTGACCAAGGCAGAGTTCGAGGGCTATAAGGACAAGTATCCGACACTCGAACACGTCGTGGCTTATGTCAGATCTCAGCCTTCCCCTGAAGTCGCGGCTAAGAACTTCGACGCCGACGCTTGGCGCGATAAGCTCGTGTCCGGGATCGTGAACGCCCAGCGCTGGCTCGGTGATATGGTGTACCTTCCAACGCTCTGGGAGGAGGTGCATCCCCGCTTCGAGTGGTATCCCGAGTTCGGATATGAGCACTACCTGGTTCTACTGCACCGTTACCCCGAGCTGGCAAATCGCTTCTTCGAGAGCCTGGCAGCGGTATCTCGAAAAAAGTCCGAGATCGTGGTTGAGGTGTACCACGCACTGGACCTGGTTCCCATGACCCTGATCGGGACCGATATTTGCGGCGGCGGAGGCCCTGTAGTCTCCCCGAAGCTGCTGCGGGAGTGCTATTTCCCGCACGTGCGCTCGTCGCTGGCGCCCCTGCGGGATGCCGGCATCAAAACCGTCTGGCACAGCGATGGCGACTTCCGCCCGCTGGTCGACGACATCTTGGCCTGCGGAGTGTCCGGGTTCCAGGGATTTCAGGAGGAGTTCGGAGTGGACATCGCCGACCTGGCGCGGCATCGCACGGCCGACGGCGAAAGGTTGGTCCTGTGGGCAGGCCCCTCGGTGAGCGCTGTACTCGCCTTTGGGACACCCGACGAGGTTTGCCGCGACGTAAGACGCATCATCGAGACGCTGGCCGACGAGTGCGCGCTCTTCATACTACCGGCCAACAATTTCCTGCCGGGGTCGCCGGTAGAAAACGTGCTCACCATGTATCGCTGCGCTGCGACCGCTAGGCCGCGTGCTACCACAGAAGACGGCGGCTACAGAAGCTAACGAGAGACAATGCCCGGAACTGCGGGGCATGCTATGGCACGCGGACGTGAGAGGCCACACGGTATTTGTCGGAGCTCCGGTTCTCGGTGGCGAGAGTCCGGGCTTAGCTTAGTTTGGGAGAGAGGAATATGAGCTACAAGATGGTAGTTGTCGGAGCCGGGAGCTTTTCCTTCGGCACGATGACAGTGCGGGATATCCTGGAGACGCGCGAGTTTAAGGGCAGTGAGATCGTCCTGGTGGACCTCAACGAGGAACGCCTCGATCGGATGCTACGCCTCTCGCGCCGCCTGAACGAGACCTGGCAGGGCGAGATGAAGATCTGGGCCACCACAAACCGGCGTGAAGCACTGCCAGGCGCCGATATCGTGGTGGGCGCGGTGGAACGCAATCGCTACAAGCTGTGGCAGATGGACATCGAGATCCCCCGCAAGCACGGCTGCGGCGAGCTCTACGGTGAAAACGGGGGGCCGGGAGGCTTCTTTCACACCCTGCGCCAGGTGCCCATCACTCTGGATATCGCGCGAGACATGGAAAAGCTCTGCCCGCAGGCGTGGTTCGTCAACATGAGCAACCCGGAGAGCCGGCTGACCCTGGCCATCACGCGCTACACAAGGGTCAAGACGGTGGGGGTATGCTTGGGGGCCTACATCACGCGCCGCGAGCTAGCGAAAAAGGTACTCGGGCTGCCTGAAGAGGAAGTAGACGTGAAGGCTGCGGGCATCAACCACTGTCATTGGGTGATGGAGGCCCGGCGAGCGGGGACGGGCGAGGATCTGCTGCCCGCCATCCGAGAAAAGGCGAAGGCCGTCGATCCGAAGTGGCAGCCCCTTTCCCGGCAGTGTCTGAGCCGTTTCGGGTATTACCCGGGGCCGGGTGACAGCCACATCGGCGAATACCTGAGCTGGGGCGGCAAGTACCAGCCGGCCGGATACACAGGTTGGATCTTCAAGGGGGATGAGAGCGTGGACCAAATGACCGCGAGGCTCGAGCAGTACGCCGGCGGGTCAGGTCCGCTCAGCGTACCCGAGCTCGAGCAGTTCATGGTCGAGCGCGGCTTCAAGTGGCAGACGATGGACATCATGCTCTCGCTCTTGGACAACGGCAACCGCTACGTCCTGTCGGTTAACATTCCGAATGACGGTTACATCACCAATCTGAGGCAGGGAGGTGTAATCGAGCTCCCAGCGATCGTAGGGGCCGATCGGATCTACGGATTGGGGATGGGCGAGCTGCCCCCCGCGATCGCATCGCTCATGAACCGGCAACTGGACGTCATGGAGTTGAACGTTGAGGCAGCGGTTACCGGCGATCGGCAGACCGCACTCGAGGGCCTTATCCTTGACCCGCTGGTGCCCGACCCGGATGCGGCGGAGAAGATCCTGGACGAAATGCTGGTCGCCCAGAAGGACTACCTTCCGCAGTTTGCATAGGCGATAATCATCGACATCCAGGAAAGTACACTGTGTATACAGGAAAGTACACTGTGTATACAGGAAAGTACACTGTGTATACAGGAAAGTACACTGTGTATAATGGAACAGCAACCAACAGCTTTCGAGGCACAGATCGCCCCAATCCGCTGCACCCGACCGGAGCTCGTCTCCCACGAACAGGCCGCTCGGATTCATGAGCTGGCCAAGCGCATCCTCCGCGAAATGGGGATGGAGGTCCGCCATCCTACGGCGCTGGAGGCTTTACGCTCAGCCGGCTATCGCGTAGACGGAGACCACGTTTTCTTCGAATCCCTTGTGGTGGACCGGTATGTGGATGACATGCGGCGTTGGATCGCGGAGCGTCCATCCCTTGAACCCCCGCCAGACGATGGACGCCTGACCCTGAGCGTCAGCTCCTATTCGCTATTCGTGCACGATATCGAGACAGAGCGGGTCGTTCCCTACACCACCGATCGCCTGATCGAGATGTGCAGGTTTATGGACAGCCTGGCGGAGGATGGGGTCGAGGGCGCGCCGCCGGGCATCCCGATGGATGAGCCCCCGGAGCTGCAGCCGATATCCCAGTACCGTATCGCAGCCCTCTATGCGCGGCAGGGAGCAACGCCCGTAGATCCAACCTCGGCAGCGACTGTGAATCACTTGTTGGACATGGCCGAGGTGATGGGGGAGCCGATCCACAGTCTGCCCGTCTACGTTCCCAGCCCACTGCGGCTGGGGGGCGAGTCGCTGGATGTGGTGCTGGCATGCGTCGATCGGCTGTCGCACGTATCGATCAGCAGCATGCCCTCCACCGGGGCTTCGGCGCCGATCGAGCCATTCGCCGCGCTCGCGATGGCGGCAGCCGAAGTAATGGGCGGAATGATCGCAGTGCGGCATCTGTGCGATAAGCCGGTGACCTTCGGCGTGAACATCTTTCCCTTCGACCTGCGCGCAGGGGCGATGGTGTTCGGATCGCCCGAAAACCTGCTTTATCAGATGCTGTGTGCCGACTTTAGCCGCTTCTACGGCTGGGAGCGGGAGCGCGGACCCAGTAATATCCACGTGATGTCCAAGCTGCCGGACGCGCAGGCCGCAGCCGACAAAGCCGCCATCATGTCTGTGGGCGCCCATCTTGGAGCCCGCCACTTCGGCTCCGCGGGTACTCTCAGCCTGGACGAGATCTTCAGCCCGGAGCAACTCCTGGTGGACTGCGAGATCCGAGATTGGGTCCAGCGCGCCGTGCGCGGGCTCGATGTGGAACAGGCGCAGCGAGATGACTCCCAACGCCTGGAAGAAATGGTAGCGGGCGTGCAGCGCGGCTTCATGGGCCAGGAGCAAACTCTCGCCGATTACCTGCTCTGCCGGCAGGGAGGTGGGAGCACGTGGTACCCGCGCCATTTCCAGCGCGCTCCCATCGGTCCCTGGCTTGCGGCAGGTGAGCCGAGGCTTTCGGCGCGGCTGAAGGACGACGTGCGTCGCCGCATCGCCCGACACGACTTCGAGCTCGATGCCGCGCGCCGGGCGGAGATCGAGCGCATCTACCGGAGCGCCCGGAACGTTCACGATGGAGTGCTGCGGTGAACTCGAGACAGAGGCTGCTGGCCTCGCTGACCGGCGACCCTCCGGATCGTGTTCCCTGGGAACCCCTGGTCGACGAATACTTCCTCTCGTCTCTGCCGGAAGCCTTTCAGCGCCAGCATCTCGGCAGTTTCAGCCCTGACAAAGACGACGAGACCATCACGCCCGACCCGCGAGCGAGGCACAGCCGATTCCGAAGAGCTGCCGACTTCGCGCGCTTGATCGGCGCCGACGTGTTCGGGATACACGCGCCGGGCTTGACGTGCCGCGTTGACGATCTTATCACGGAGGAGGTACGACGCGGGCAGAAGGTCGTCCGCCGGTGGATCACCAGCGCCGGCGTGATCAGCGACACCATTTCCCGTGTGCCCGAAAGTGCCGCCTACCCTTTCTACGGCGAAGAATACCGGGTCAAGACCGCCGAGGATCTGAGAGTCTACCGGCATATTTGGGAGAACACGTCCTATGAGCTCGATGCTGGTGCTTTCCTGGACGCGGAGGCCTACATCGGCGACGACGGCATCGCGGTGATAGATGGGCCTCAGAGCGCTGTTCAGCTCCTCCTGGGTGAAATATCCGGCGTGATGAGCTTCTACCATCTCCTGCAGGACCATCCTGTCGAGATGGAGACGCTTATCGAGACGATGCACTCTCGGATGCGCGCGGCATACGAAATCCTCGCCCGGTCACCCAGTCACGTGATCACCGCGATGGAGGATCTATCCAGCACCACGTCCTCACCCCGCATCTTCAGGCGCTTCAGTTGGCGTCACCTCAACGAGTATGCGGACATCCTGCATGCACGAGGAAAGGTGTTCCTGGCACACATGTGCGGCCGTCTGAAGGCAATGGCACCATTGATCGCCCAGAGCAAGCTCGACGGTGTGGAATCACTCACTTCGCCCCCCATCGGCGACCTCTCGATTACTGATGCCCGCGCGTTGTGGGGCGAGAGGCTCGTCATCGTGGGCGGCCTGAATGCCGGGCTGATGCTCGAAACCGACCAGGACAGGGTACGTGAGGCCGTGCTGGCTGCTCTGCGGCAGGCTGCCCCGGGCCGCAACTTCGTCCTCAGCAACGCCGACGCCATGCCTTCGGGTGCGAATCTTGACACGTTGCGAACGATCACCGAGGTGGTCCGAGAATGCGGCTCTTTCCCGCTCAGGGACCTTTGAGCAACCCAAAACGGAAGGGCTTGCCATGAGATTGACGCTGCTATCCGAAAACGACGTCGACCGGATCCACGCTGCCTCCCTCAGCATCCTATCGACGATCGGGGTACGCATCCCTCACGCAGAGATGCGGCGCCTGTTCCGAGCGGCGGGCGCTCGCGTTGACGAAGCGGAAGAAGTCGTCCATATCCCGGAGAGCCTCGTCTGGAGCTGCCTGGAAAGCGCGGGCAAGCGCTTTACACTCTACGGCCGGGACCGAGCGAAACAGGCGTGTTTCGGCCAGGGAAAGCGCAATTACAACACATCGGGCGGCCAGGCGCTGTGGCTTTCTGACAGTTGCAAGGAGCGGCGCTACGCATGTCTGGAGGATGTTGTCACGGCGGCGCGAGCCGGTGATGTGCTGGCCCACATCAACGTCGTCGGCGCCATGGCCGACCCGCACGAACTGCCCAGCGGCTACCGTCGGGTGGCGGTGGCTGCCGAGCTGCTACGCAACACGACCAAGCCCGTCCTCTTCTTTTTCCACGATCGCGCTTCCACGCGCTACGTGCTCGAGGTCTTGGCGGCCGTCGCGGGCGGTGACGACGCTCTGGCCCGATACCCGCTCACGTTCCCCTTCCTGGAGCCAATCAGCCCACTCAAGTTCCCCTTCGATGGCATCGACCTGCTCTTCGAGACCGCGCGCTACTCGTTCCCCGTGCCGGTCGGCCCGATGGCCCAGGTGGGGGTGTCTGCGCCGGGGACACTCGCTGGCACCCTCGCGCAGGAGAATGCTGAGATCCTGGCAGGCATCTGCGTCACCCAACTGATCCGGCCCGGCCTGGCCGTGTGCTACGGGGGCATCCCGCATGCGTTCGACATGAGGACCAGCCAGATCATCTTCGGAGGGCCGGAGCAGGCGTTGATGGCGATTGCGATGACCCAACTCGGCCAACACTACGGCCTGCCTGTTTATGTCAATGTTGGGCTCACCGACAGCAAGCTGCCTGACGCCCAGGCCGGGATGGAGGCGGGCATCACGCTGATGTGCGGGGCGCTGGCGGGCGCGGACATCTTCGGCCACCTTGGCATCGATGGCGCCGACCAGGGCGCGTCTTTGCCGCTGCTAATGATGCAACACGAGCTGATAGGCTACGTGGAGCGGGTGATGCGCGGCCTACAGGTGAGCGACGACTGGCTCGGACTGGAGACGATCCGTGCAGTCGGGCATGATGGCACGCACCTTGCCGAGCAGTTCACCGTACAACATTTCCGGCAGGAGCTGTGGTTCCCCCAGTTGCTGGACCGGCAGTACTGGTCGAACTGGATCGACCAGGGGGCCACGTCGATGCATGACCGGTGCGTTGACATGCAGGAACGCCTGCTCAAGAAAAGCGTCCCTGAGCCGCTGGATGGCGACACCAACCACGAGATCGAATCGATTCTCGATTCTGCCCGGCGGAATCTGAGCTAGAAGTGGAGTTGGAGGTGTTCCATGACCAAGATTGTGTTGATCGGCGCAGGCAGCGTCAGCTTCGGCCCCCGCACGCTGTGCGACCTTTTCGCCTATCGCGAAAAGCTGAGGGGCAGCACCATCGCCCTGGTGGACACGAACCCGGAATCGCTCCACCTGGTGACGGCGGTTGCCAAACTGATAAACGAGAAGACGGGGAAGCCTTTCGTCATCGAAGCTACCCCCGATCGTGCGAGCGCGCTGCGTGGCGCCGAGTTCGTGATCATCTCGGTCGCGGTCAAGCGCAACGAGCGGTGGCGGCTCGATTTCCAGATTCCGTTGAAGCACGGGGTGAAGCAGGTGCTGGGCGAAAACGGAGGCCCGGGCGGCCTGTTCCACGCGATGCGCAATATCCCCATCATCCTGGACATCTGCCGCGACATCGAACGGCTCTGCCCCAGAGCCTTGGTGCTCAACTTCACCAACCCGGAAGGTCGCATCTGCCTGGCCGCCTCCCGCTACACCGGCCTTCAGTTTGTTGGGCTGTGTCACGGCATCGGGATGGCCCAAGAAGCCATCTCAGAGATCCTGGGGCTTCCACCAGAAGAGATCGATCCGAAGGCGGGCGGCCTCAATCACTTCAACTGGATCCTAGAGCTGCGGCGAAGGAGCACCGGAGAGGACCTCTACCCCGCGCTCAAGCGCTCCCTGGCGGAAAAGCCCGTGGACCGGATCGGCATGGAAGGCTGGGGGTTCGGCGTCAAGCTGACGCGGTATCTGATGAACGTTTATGGCTACTGGCCGCTGCCATCCGATGACCACATCGGCGAGTATCTTTCGTACGCATGGGAGTATTGCGGCTTTGAGGGATACGATTTCGACGCCGCCGATCGGCACGGTGAGGCGCTTTACAGCGAGCTGAAGGCCATAGCGATGGGGGAGCAGCCTGTCGAGGGCTTCATGGGCCGAACGTCAGGCGAGCGTGCGGTGCCGATCATCTCGGGCGTGCTGGGAAACACCCACCAGTACGAGCTGGCAGTGAACGTGCCCAACGCCGGTCTTATCCCAAATCTGCCCGCATGGGCCATTGTCGAGGTACCTGCCACCGTAGACGCCTCAGGCGTGCACGGCGTGCCGGTAGGACCGCTCCCGGAGCCTATCGCTGCCATGTGCCGCACGCAGATAGCCGTCATCGATAGGATGGTGGAGGCTGGAGTCCACGGAGACCGCAACGCGGCGCTGCAAGCGCTGCTGCTTGACCCGACGGTGAATAGCCTGTCGCAAGCCGAAGCGATCCTGAACGAGATGCTGGAGGTCCACCGCGATTTCCTGCCGCAGTTCAAGTGAGTGAATGTACTGATCAACAGCCGTGGGGAACTCGCTGCACTCCTCGATTTCGACGAGGCGCACGTCAGCTACCTGCTGACGGACTTGGCCAGCCTGATTCATTACTGGGGAGCCGCCACGATTGGGAGCGACCGCTACTTCAGTCGGGTGGTCCGCCTCTTGGCCTGCTGCGACAAGCGCCGTGCATCGGTCGACTCAGAGATGAACCCCTTCAGTGCGCATCCTGCAGTCGGCGCAGCCTCACCACCGCGCTGCCTTCGTCCAGGGCGACGTCATTCCAGGTGACAACCGCGCCCGCCGGCACGGGATTCACGAGGCGCGCGCCGGGCGCCAGCCCGGCCGGCAAGGCGTCCGAGGCAAGCGCCTTTTCGGCGCGGTCGATCACGCCGTAGAACGTGTAACCGCCAAACGTATCCAACAGCTCCCCAGGCCTGAGATCGCGCATGGCGATCGTCATCACGTCACCCACCGGCCGGTCGAGCGGGGCGAGCCAGCGCTCGCCATGAAGATGCGCCCGGGCGATCGAGAGGGGCGCTTCCAAGAGCGACAGGTGGCAGGGCTGGAAAAAGGTGAAGTACGTGCCTTTGCCCACCGCTTCACCCTCGATAACGTCGAGGGCGCGCTGGTCCTCGACACGCACGATGACGAAGACAGATCCCGCCAGCGATGCCCCCTGCACAACCTCGACGGCGCCAGGGAACTTCGTCATCCCGCCGTCTACCTGCAGCGCGAGAATACGTGACACCGTCTGCAGAGACGCTTCGGGGCCAATCATGCCTCGTTGCATGGGAGCACACCCGGTCGCGTTAGCAGCGCATACCATGGCGAGCATCGTCTTCGTTCCATCTACGCAGGATGCAAACTGAAACGGATCCTGGCCGGCTTGCCGGGCCGATTCGGCCACCGCGTCAGGGGTGGCGTGGGGTTCTGTTAAAGTGATAAACCAGCGGTTACAATCACCTAAAGTTGCAAAGCAAAAGGAGGATTGGACCGATGGCCTACGAACAGTGTATCACGCTGGTACCTTACCCGAAAGCTGTGCCCGACACGCGGCATGCGCGGGGCAAGCGGTACGAGCTCTGGGTGCTGTTGACATTTCTATGCGTGGCCCTGATCAGCGTCAGAAGACGGTCTGGGGCATCGTCGAGTGGGCGTTGGAGCATGCGAGCGAGCTGATCGCCTGCCTGGATCTGCCCAGTCGGTCTACCTTCTATGTGACGTTGCGCAAGATCGGCATCGAGGAGCTTGAGCGCCAGATCGGTGAGGTGGGTACTGCCATGGAGGCAGAAAACCCGCGCAGCCAGACCATCGTCGGGGCGCATAGCCTGCCTCTGCGGGGGTTGGCCATCGATGGCAAGGAACTGCGTGGAGCGCTGGCACACGGCGACAAAGAGATCCTCGTGATTCTGGCCGGGCACGGCGATGGCTTGGTCATGGGCCAAGCCCAGGTCGAGGTGAAGACCAACGAGACTACCGTTGTGCCGCAACTCCTGGCGGGCCGAGATCTCTCGAACAGAACTTGACACCAATCTCGGTTTGCGCGATAATACCTGAGAATCTCATGTGTTTGTATCTGAGGCATAGAGGGGAGGCTGCCTTGTCGACACGATCTCGCGCGGAGCAGGCCGAGGATCACACCCGCTCCGTGGACCAGATGCGCAAGGGGACGACCGCCCTGGCGATCCTGAAGCTGCTGGCAGATGGGGAAGAGCCCCTGCACGGCTACCAGATCATCCGCCAGCTCGAAGCGCGCGCCGGGGGCCAGTTCCACTTCAACGAGGGCCTGATCTACCCGCGCCTGCATCAGATGGAGCACGAGGGCTTGCTGCACAGTGCCTGGGAAGGTCAGCCCGGCGGGCGCCGTCGCAAGGTCTACCGGCTGACGGATGAGGGCAGGGACCGCCTGGCCGCTGAGCTGCGCCAGTGGCGGGCGTTCAGCCTGGGCATGGACGCCGTGCTCGGGCTGACCGAAGGGGTCTGATCATGACCATCGACGACGTCCTGGCACAGGTGCGAGCCCGGCTGGACCTCGAGGCCGACCGCGAGCACGAGCTGCTCGAGGAGATCCGCGGCCATCTCCAGGACGCGGTCGACGCTGCCATGGCCCGCGGCCTGGACCCCGAGGCCGCGCTCGCCGAAGCCGCTTCCCGCTTCGGCATCGTCGCTACGACCGGCGAGCTCCGCCGGGCCCACGCCGGCTGGGGCGCGCTCGACGGTGTGTTGGCAGCCGCTGTGCCGGTCGTGTTGGCGCTCCTCTTCCGCTGGCTGATCTTCGCCCCCGATGGCACCGCGACCGGATGGCGGGAGGCCTTGAACCGTCCCGCCTTCTGGGTCATCGCAATCATCTCCCTGTTGGCGCCGCTGGCGCGCTTCCGGCAGCGCCGCGCGGTCCTGGCCGTCTGGGCCCTCTTCTGGGGCCTCTCGTTGGCCACCGCCCTGGGCGGGGCTGTCCGCTGGTAGATACCCGATAAGGAGGCAACGACGAACATGGGAAACCTGGCAGTAATCGAGGCCATCCTGCGAGACCGCAAGAACTTCTTCGGCGAGATACGCGATGGGATCGGCCTGGCACCCAAGATGCGGGCGATGTTGCTGTCCAGCATCGCCTTCCTGGCGCTTTACGGCGCCGTGATGGGCTCCACGCACAGCTTCTGGCAAGCCCTCAGCTCCGCCGTGAAGCTCCCTCTGCTCTTCCTGGCGACGTTGGTAGTCTGCGCGCCGACCCTTTACTTCTTCAACCTGATCTTCGGCTCCAATCAGAGCCTGGGCCAGAACATCGCCCTGATGCTCACCGCCATCACCGTGACCGCGGTGGTGTTGTTGAGCTTCGCGCCCATCCTGGTCTTCTTCCTGCTCACCACCGGCCAATATCAGTTCTTCAAGCTGCTCAACGTCGGGATCTGCGCCGTGGCCGGGCTGGTGGGCGTGATGTTCCTGGTGCAGGGCATGCGGATCGTCGCCGCGGGCGGCAAGGAAGGCGCCGGGGCCCGGGCCAACGTCGTCCGCCTGTGGATCCTCATCTACGCCTTCGTCGGCAGCCAGATGGCGTGGACCCTGCGGCCGTTCATCGGGGCGCCCTCCATGAAGTTCGAGTTGTTCCGGCAACTGGGGGGCAACTTCTACGCGAACGTCTTCGCGAGCCTGGGCGAAATCCTGGGCTTCTTCACGGTGAGGTAGCGCCATGAACACCCCCGATCGCACCAGGCTGGACGAGCTGCTAGACCTGCTGGCCGACGAGGTGGCGGTCAGGCTGAAGGCAGGCGGCCCCGCCGACCATGGAGGCCAAGCCCCCTCGCCCGGCCCCACCGGTCTTCCGGCCGCGCCATCTGCCGGCGTGGCGCCCGCCGACGAACCGTCACTCCAGCCCGCGAGCCTCGCGCCCGCAGACGAACCATTGCCCCCGCCCGTCGGTCCTCCCCACGCCGCGCGCCTGATGGCCCGGCTGGCCCTCCTCATGCTGGTCCTGGCCATCCTCATCAACATCCCCTTCAATCGCCACGGCACGACCCTGGCCACCGCGCTGCCCGACAGCGCCAGCCTGATGATCCGCAACGGCCTGCTCGTCAAGGAGGCCGGCAAGCCGGAGATCTACGTCTACCAGGACGGCAGGTTCCGCTGGATCAGCAGCCTCGACGCCTTCGAGCACTACGGCTTCAAGTGGGACAACGTCCGCATCGTAGAGGACGGCTTCCTGGCGGAGTTCGAGATCGGCACGCCGCTGCATGCGCTGCTCAAGTGCGAGAGCAGCCCGCACATCTTTCGCGCCGAAAGAGGGGTCAAGCGCTGGATCATCGACATCCCGACCTTCGAGGCGGAGGGCCACACGTGGAGCGATGTCCGGATCGTGCCCTGCACCTACCTTCGGGAGATGCCTGACGGCGAGACCATCCCGCCCGGCCACGGCCCACCGCCCCAGCCGTAGGAGACCCACCTTGTCCGGCCATGCGCGCGACCGGATACGGTCTGGGCCGGCAGCCACCTTCGCCAGCCGCCCAGCAGTCATGCGACAATCTCTACATAGGGTTCTGTGCTTGAAAGCTGTGCCCGACACGCGGCATGCGCGGGGCGACTATCGAAAACCAGGACCATTGTGTGCGCGATGAAACGCTCGGCGAAGACCGCTGTCAGCTTTGTTCGGGGCACTCCGCTCAAGCTTTGGCCGCTCTGCGCAACGCCGTCCTCGATGTACTGCGCTATCAGGGCTGGTCAAGCATCCCGGCCGCCATCCGCCACTACGGCGCCTCTGTGCACAAAACGTTGACGCTGCTCGGCGCTCCCGCACCTTGACAGTACCGTTGGGGTGGCGGCCCTGTCCAGCACATGGCGCTTGCCTTTGCCGATGACAATCGGCTCATAGCCCAGCGCGGTCGCACGACCATGCAGCTCGCACAGGCAGCCAGGCTCATTAGCGGGCGGAGAGCTTGCATCCGCCACGATATCCACAGCGTCAAGCTGGGCCGCCAGACCGTATGATCCTGTGACAACGCGCTGGCCTGCGCGCAAGGTGTCCATCGCCGGGCCGAGCGCGCTGGTCTCGTGGATGCGCTCCCGGGGGACGCCAGCTGCCAAGAAAGCGTGGCGCGCGGCCCCGACATCGACGTCGGCGAGAACCGCGACCTCCATGCCAGGCATGCGTGTTACCTGGGCGACAAGACTGCTGCTCATCCAGCCGGCCCCGCTGACCCCAATGCGGATGGGCGTGTGCGCAGCCTCCAGTCGCTGTAATCCTGGGCGGATCACCGTTTTGCTCTGTTCTCTCGCGCGGCTCAGGCAATCTCGTCTTGTTGGACGTCATGCTGGACCAGGAATTGCTCCACCTCGGCCGCAAAGGGAAGGGCGGGGATGACGCCTTTTCTCAAGGCCGTCAGCGCGCCCACGGCATTGGCGTAGCGGATGCTCTCCAGCATCCGCTCAGCGGTGAGCTGCTCCCGCCAGTTGCCTCGGATAAGCCGGCACAACAAGCCCGCGATGAACGCGTCGCCACAGCCGAGTGTATCCACGGCTTGAACCTTGAAGCCGGGAACGTAACCGCCGTGCTCCCGAAGCTGGAAATAGCCGCCGTGCGGACCAAGAGTGACGATGCAGATCTGCGGTCCGCATGCCAGGAGCGACATAGCGGCTTCGCCCAAGAGCGAACTTGAAACCTGACGGAAGCCCGCCGCCTCCCACACGCCGCGGCCAGTGAGCAGCTCCAACTCCCCCTCGTTGACCTTGATGAGATCCACATCGGGGAGAGTCTCGAGCACTCGCTGGCGTGCCTCGTCGCGTCCCCAGAGATTGGGGCGGTAGTTGACATCAAAGGAGACCAGCGCCCCCGCCCCTCGAGCCATCCGGGCAGCCGCCAGCGTGGCGCTGCGGCTTGGCTCCTGAATGAGGCTAAGTGAGCCGAAATGGAACGCACGGGCCTGTTTCAGCAGGTCAGCATCCAACTCGTCCACGCGCAGGCGTGTGTCGGCCCCTGGGTTTCGGTAGAAAAGGATCTCCTGTGTGTCCGGGTTGGGCAGAGCAATGAACGCCAGCGGAGTGCGCGCCTCGGGATCGAAACGCATGCCCGACACGTCAACGCCTTCCGCGCCCAGAACCTCGGCCAGGTAATGGCCGAACGCCTCGTCACCCACCTTGCCCACAAAGGCGGCCCGCGCGCCCAGGCGCGAGGCGGCCACGGCCACATTCGCCGGCGCGCCGCCAGGCTTTGGCTGGAACGCCGAGACCTCAACCAGCTTCCGGCCTATTTCGGCGGGCATCATGTCGATCAGCAACTCCCCCAGGCAGATGATGTCCATATGCTCTCCTTGAATGGCCTTCAGCGGACTTGGCGCCGCGATCTCTCATGGTGTGTCACACACGTCGGGACATGTGGCACGCCCGTCACAAGATGACTTCCAGCGCCTGCGCCAGCGAATCACAGAATGCGTGGCACAGCGCCCGCGTGCCGCTTTCGACGATGTTGCCACCCGAGATGCCGATCGCCGGAAAGCCGGCTAGCCGGATCGCACAGATGCCCGCGCCGCTGTCCTCGATAGCGATCACGAAATTGCGCGCCTCGAAGGGGATGCCAAGCCCGACGCGGGCGGCTTCAGCGTACAACCAGGGATGCGGTTTAGGCGAGAGCTCGCCCAACGTGCCCACCTCGCCCGGGCGCAAGGGAAAACCGGCGGTGATGATGGCATCGTAAAAGTCCGCGGGATCCCCCAACTGGAGCGAGCGAAAGGCTGCCAGGATCTCAGGAAATGCCTTCTCGTAGAGACCCGAGGTGACGAGCCCGATCCGGATACCGTGCGCCTTCAGGGCCAGCAAGAATTCACGGAGGCCGGGAGCTGGGGCAAACGCATCCGCGCGACCGTGGCCGTCGACGATCGCCGCCATTTCCCGCCGCACGTGCTCGAAGTAGAGCGTCCTCGCGTCTTCGATAGCATGCCCCGCGGTTCCGGGCATAGCATGCCCCGCAGTTCCGGGCATAGTATGCCCCGCAGTTCCGGGCACGGTATGGCCCGGGCCGTACTTTGCTATGCAGTACTCCAGGTGCTCGGAGACGCTGTGTCCCGACACGTGCGGCAGATCCGCGTCTTCCAGCTCGAAGCGGGGGTTCGCCAACAGGCTCGCCATCGTGAGCTGGATGATCCAGATCCAGAACCGCTCGCTGCGGACGCTGGTGCCGTCGAGGTCCATCAGCACGGCGCGCACGGGCTTCTCCAGAGCCACCGGATAGATAGGGTAGTATGCAGGATAGCCGAGCGCAGACCGTACATGGGCGAGGCTATGCCCGGAACTGCGGGGCATGCTATGCCCGGAACTGCGGGGCATGCTATGCCCGGAACTGCGGGGCATGCTATGTTCAGCAAAGGCGACAAACTCCACCTTGCCGTCTTTCGTCGCTGCCACCGCGGTCACGCCGTTTTCCCCGGCACGAAAACGCCCGTCGCTCGACGCGGCCAACGAGATTAGCCCGGCCTCGGGTGGGAAGACGCCGAGGCCGGGTATCACGATTGGATACAGCGTACTTTCCTGCTCCCGCGTCACCGTCAGATCTTGATCATGTAGTACATCGTGGACGGGTTCCATGACGGCTGGGGACCGATCTGGAACTGAAGCACGCCGTCTTTGTACTCGGTCGGCAGGCGCGTCACCAGCTCTGCGTGTTCACTGATGACCAGCACCTTCAGATTCGGCCGGTTGGTCTTCAGGCGC
>Ga0315289_10004837_pt1 | contig 20044 bp, 17 predicted proteins | sample YL17G11_40_MG_FD_203452 | JGI IMG/M metagenome (GOLD analysis project Ga0315289, IMG submission 203452) | Sediment microbial communities from Yellowstone Lake, YNP, Wyoming, USA - YL17G11_40 | ecosystem: Environmental > Aquatic > Freshwater > Lake > Sediment | place: USA: Wyoming | collected... | reverse complement strand
ACGCAACCCGGCACTGTGATAGGCTCTGCGTGAAGGCGCCGTGCCGTTCACGACAGGCGTATCCCAGGCTTTAAACAATACGTTATAGATGTAAATATCATTAAAAAAATCGGTGTTGTTTCTGCCGCCAAAAACAATGATCTCATCGTTCCGATCATCATACACCATACTATGCCAGCAACGCGGGGAAGGGCCGGCCTGCGTGGTCGTGATATTAAACACCGACGACCCGTCGCTGTTATTGACTATGGAACCCACCAGCAGGTCACCGTTAGCGCAAAAAGTGGCGTTAGTACAATTATAGGCCCGGTAAATGCCGGTAACGTTACCGCAGGTGCCGTTGCCGCGCCAGTAATAACGGTACCGGCCGCCAGCTTCGTTCTTGGTCTGAAAACGCACCCCGTCCACCCCATTCGCCGTAACGTTAAGTAAAGCCACACTGTCGGTAGAGCCGCCGCGCACGTCGTAAATGAACTGTTCCAGCGCATACTGGCCGTTCTGGATGATGCCCATCGAATTGCGCTGTTTGACCCAGGACTGCTGGCCCACGAAAAACACCGAACTGGCCAGAGCGATCACAATGCCCAGAATGGCCAGGGACACTAATATTTCTACTAAAGTAAAACCCCCGTAATGGCCATGAACCGAAGGCCTCTTTGTTTTTTTGTAATCTCTCATGTTTTAGCCTCGAATGACAAATGTCAAATGCTCAAATGTCAAAACAAAACACTTCTTGTACCCGGATTTATTTTTGTCATTTGGACATTTGTAATTTGTCATTAGTACTTGGCTAATTTGGTGTTCAGGAAAAAACTGGTAGTATTATTGGCGCCGCAGCTAAGATCCGCGCTGCCCTCGCACCAACCCACCGTAACGTTGCAATCGTAAAGGTCGCCGGCGTTAAAACTATAATTGCCCGTACCGTTGGTATAATCCGCCGTATCGTTGGAAACGTTAAAAATCAGATTATAGGTAAAATCGTTTATGGTCTGATTCCAGGTAACGTTGCTGTTGTTGACCGGCAAAGAACATTTGTCTTCCATGGCTGACGCAAGCAACCCCCAACCCGCGAGCTTGCGCTTGTATTTAGCCGAATAGGTGAACCCCTGGCTGAACAAGTTCATGATGCTGCCCAAAAGCGCGCCCAACAGGACCACGGCGATGACCACTTCTATAAGGCTTAGACTTTTTTGGTCTTTGGTCTTAAACATATACGATCCTAAAACTATTGTAGATCTATATACCCGCTGTTTTCATAGACCTGCACGGTCCGGCTGTTTTGGCCGCTGCCCAGCCTAAAAGTCAAAACGCTGGTAGTGTTGTTACTTACGGGACTATCCGCCACTTTCTGCCGGGCGGTATAATTACAATTGGTGTTGGTAGAATTGATCGAACAAAAAGTCAGGTTAAAAGGCGGGGTCGGGCTGAATATTATGGACACTATGCCCCGCTGAAGTTTCACCGTGCCGCTGCAGCTGGGACCCTGGTAAACCGTATAATTGCTGCCGAAGAACCTCACGCAATAATCACTACGGTCATTTATAGCTTTTTCCCTGGCCCACTGTAAGTCGCTGACCAGGACTCTGGCCTCGGCGTCCAGGCCGCGGCCGAAGGAAAAAGTGCGCGACATAAAAAAGAACGACGCCACCGTCAGGATTATGACGATACAGGTTATCAGCTCTATTAAGGTATACCCTTGATCGCGGCTAACGCCTATCATATATAAAATAATACCTTAATTTTAGGGTTTTGGAAAGAAGATTTAGCTTGAGGGAAGATTAAAATTGCGGCGGGGGTTGGGATTTTGATCAACAGGGTCGTTATCTATGCTGGAACCGTTAGCCACCCAGTAAAACGGCCAGCCCGACCAGTTAGGGCATATGTTGGGGTCGCCGCGAAACGTGCCGTTACAGGGGCCGTCGCCGTCGTCTATGGCTCGATCGATCAGGCCGGCGATATAATTGCGCCGGGCCTGGGTCATGTATCTCATGCTAATCTCGATCATATAACAACGGACGTTGTTGCGAAAACATTGTATAGTGTCGTCCCACTGATACATGGTCGAGTCCATAGCAGCGCCGGCATTTTTGGACCAGGGATGGGCGATCCAACTTTCCAGATATGGCCCGTCCCAGCGGGGGCCCGCCCCTCCGACGACGATAGTAGTACCGTTAACGGTTCTATTGTTAATAAACCCTACGCCCCACTTGGTCATGTTCGAGCTAACACCCCACCAGGGCCACTGACCGGTATCCTGATGATAACGGGTAGCGGCATCGGCAATGACCCGAAAGTCCTCGACCGCCTTGGCCACCTGGGCTTTGACGACCATCTTCTGGACGGAAATGATCAACATACCCATTATGAAACTCAGAGTAAATACCATGATCACCGTTTCCATGATCGTCCAGGCTTGCTTTGTTCGCGCCATAAGCCACCTCACTTTAAAGATACCATATTTATGCCGGCGAGTCAAAGGCCACCTCGTTGCATACCCGCATTGCAACCTGATTGCAATGCGGGTATGCAACGAGGTATTGACTTTTAGCCAAAGGCGTGCTATGTTAATTTTGGTTGGAATGAGTCTTCATATTATTTATCATCTTTATCGTTATGCCGGATTTGCCCGAATCTGCTCAAAGTCTGGAAACCTCCCAAAAACTGCGCCTGGAGCTGGAAAAGATACGGTCCCAGTTCTATATCTTTTACGAACTCACCAAAGCCATGCGCACCACCCTGCGCCTGGATGAAATAGTCTATATCATCCTTACCGGTCTCACCGCCCACCAGGGCCTGGCCTTCAACCGGGCGATCCTCTTTCTGGTCGATGAAAAAGCCAACACCATCAACGGTTTCATGGGCATCGGCCCCATGGACTCTAGCGAAGCCAACGTGATCTGGCGGCACATCGAGCAGGAAAAGATGGACCTCTACGAACTGATCAAGACCTACAACGACATCAAGGAAGGCGGCATAAAACCCAAGCTGATGGAATTTGTCCAGACGCTTTCCTATCCCTTGAACAAAGAAAGCGGGCTGGTCTTTGACGCCCTGTTTGAAATAGGTTCATTGCACCTGGACCGCCAGAAGCTCGCCCGCTACCCCGGCGACGCCCTGGTAAAAGCCCTGCAAATAGAAGATTTTCTGGTCTCATCACTGTGGATCAACAACAAACCCGGAGCCCTGATCCTGGTGGACAACTGCGTCACCAAAAAACCCATCAGCGAAGAAGACATCCGCATCTTCAATATGTTCGTGGACCAAGCAGCCCTGGCCATACAAAACTCCAAAGCCTTTGAAGACACTCTGCTTAAGGCCCACTCCGATCCGCTCACCGGCCTCTGGAACCACGGTTATTTCCAGTACCGCCTCGACGAAGAAATAACCCGCTCCAAGGAGACCCAGACCGAGCTCACCGTGATGATGCTGGACTTAGACGACTTTAAGAAGTTCAACGACAGCCAGGGTCATCTGCAAGGTGATAAGGCCTTAAAACAGATCGCCGCCATCCTTAAAGAAAACTGCCGCCGCATCGATATCCTGTGCCGCTACGGCGGCGAAGAGTTCGCCGTGGTCCTGCCTTACACCAAAAAAGAAGAAAGCGCGGGGTTAGCCGAGCGCGTAAGAAAAGCGATCAACGCCGCGATGATCCTGGACAACCGCTTCACCATCTCTATCGGCATAGCCTCCCTGGGCCGCGACGCCAATGACAAAGAAAACCTGGTAAAAAAAGCCGACGAAGCCATGTATAAGGCTAAAGCGGAAGGCAAGAACAGAGTCATCCTTGCCTAAAATGACAAATGTCAAAATCCAAATGTCAAAACCAGACACTCCGGGTACCCGGATTCATTTTTGTCATTTGAACATTTGTCATTTCTGAAATTTATGCCCCTCATAACTCCCTTCGATCCCTGGCACAGCCGGCTCTGTACCTGCCCGGCCAAATACAATCTTTCCCCCTACACCGGCTGCGGCCACGGTTGTCTTTATTGCTACGCTTCCAGCTACATCCCGCGGTTTGGCCAACCGCGGCCCAAAAAAGACTTTCTCTGGCGGCTCAAAAAAGAGATCGAAAAATTACCCGCAGGCTCCACCCTGACCATGGCCAACTCCTCCGACCCCTACACGCCCCAGGAAAAACGACTTCAGCTTACCCGACAGACCCTGAAAATACTGGCCGGACATCCCGTGAAACTATTGCTGGTGACCAAATCGGATCTCGTCCTGCGCGACTCAGGTATCTTAAAAGACCTGCCGGCCGTGGTTGCCGTCACCGTCACCACCCTAAACCAAAGTCTGGCTAAAAGACTTGAACCGGGAGCGCCGGCGCCGGCTAAACGGCTCAAAGCCCTGACCAAGCTTTCCCGCAATATGTCTGTGGCTATGCGCCTCGACCCGGTAATACCCGGTCTCAACGAAAGTGAGCTCGAAACCATAGTCAAAGCCGCGGCAGATTCCGGCTGCCGCCAGGTGACCGCTTCGGTCTATAAGGCCCGGCCGGATAACCTGGCGCGCCTGCGCCGGGTGTTCCCGCTAAAGCGATGCGCCTGGGAAGAAAGCGAGCGAAAAGATATCCTGGAACGGATAAAAAAACTCTGCGCCGATTATAAGCTGGGGTTCGCAACTTGCCGGGAAAAATTTAGCGGAATGTCTACCTGCGTATGCGACGGCTCTAATCTCTTAAATGACAAATGTCAAATGTTCAAATGACAAAACGCTTCTTGCGCCTGGATTTATTTTTGTCATTTGGAAATTTGTCATTTGTCATTCGTTGTTTGTCATTTGTCATTTTTTATGGTCTCTTCTAATATCTTCGCCAGATCTTGCATCTCATAGGGCTTAGCTACCGCGGCCACAAACCCATGCGCAGACGGATCCACCATGGCCGGGTCAGTCGGATCGCCGCTGGAAACCACGGCTTTGACTGACGGGTCTATTTTCTTAAGCGCGCTCGCCGCGTCTTGGCCGTTCATCCCGGAATTGACCCGCAGGTCCAGTATTAAAACGTCAAACGGCCGGCCGTCGGCCACGGCTTTTTGATAAGCCTCGATCACGGCCTTGCCGTCAACGACGATGACCGCTTCATAATCGAGCATTTTCAAAATACGCTCCAGCGCCCGGCGGATAACCGCTTCATCGTCCATCACTAATATTTTACCTTTAGACATATTACGGAATGTCAAATGACAAATATTCAAATGTCAAAATTTTAGTATTCTTGGTTTTGTCATTTGAACATTGGTCATTTGTCATTTTTTAATTAAAAGTTCCAGGTCACCCCTCCCTTATACCACCTGGGCGTGCCGGCAATCCCGGCGATCTCCTGATAATCCCGATCCAGCACGTTAACGCACTCAAACATTATCGTCCACGCATTAATCGGCTGGCATAAACGGACGTCTAATAACGGGTAAGCTTTTCGCTGGACCGGTTTATTAAAAGAAGCTGCGACAGTCAAGGCTGTCTGCTTAAAAAAAGAAAGATCGGCGGCCAAGACCAGCCTCTGGCGCTGATAATCGAAGACGTATTTGGAAAAAGCGTAAGGACTACCGCGGCCAAGCTTCTGGTAAGTGTAAGACGCCTTCACCAGCTTAAGTGAGTTTGTCCGCGGTCTTAAACTTGCGTAAACATCGAAGCCTTTTGCGTCTACCTGGCCGACATTAGCCGCGGTCCAGGGGCTAAGCAGATCGTCCTTGACCCAGTCAATGGTGTTTTTTTGAAACCTGCGGAAAACATCGCCCCCAGCACCCAGCGCGCCGGACTTCCAGTCAGCGCCGGCTTCGTAGTTGTCGGATTTCTGGACCAGCAGGTCCGGGTTGCCGATGTTAGCCGGATCGTTGTAATAAAGCTCGGTAAAAGACGGCGCGCGCCAAAGCCGGTCATAAGCGAACCGGCCGCAAAGTTCTTCGCTTAAAGGATATTTGACCTGGGCCGAACCGGTCTTGACCGATTTAAAACCCTTCATGCGGTCGATACCGGCTAACACGGTATACAGGGCCTTACCGGTCTGATAATCTTTCAGGCCGGCCGAAAAACCTTGTTTGTCGCGACGGCCCTGATCCAGGCGCGTGCTGGATAATCGCTGTCGCTCTAAAGTGCCGGCCAGGTAAAAAGAATTCTCCAGCTGATAGCCCACGTTGACGCCATAGACCAGGCTGGTATGATTATTACGGTAAAAATCCGGGTTATGCCGGTCCAGTATAAACTCGTCTTCGTGCCGGCGCAAATACACCTGGCTGATCAATTTACCCTCACTCTGAGATGTTTCTTCCTTTAAAGAAAAAAGCATCTGGTTGGTGTGTTCCTCTTCCTGGGTGAACCGCGACGAATAAAAACCGTCGGCGCCGAAATCTCTGTGAGTGTAACCGGCCAAAAATTCCAGCGATGAGTTTTCTGCCTTTTGCAATAGATGCCAGGACAAGGTGGCTATCTTAAAGTCGGTATCCGGCCGAGCGCCGCTTGAGCTCTTATACTCGGCGGAAAGACGATTTAAGAACTCCTCCAGGGGAAAGTTTATCGACACAAAACTTCTTTTAAACTGATATTGGCCGATCTCTATGCCGGCCGCGGCCCCGGACCTCTGCGGAATTTTGAGCGCGTAGCCCAATTGCTGGCGGTTAGCGTTGGCCGTAACCACCGCCAGGTCTGGCGATGTCACCGGCAGCTCCAGATTGAAATGCCCGCTCTGCGGATCGTTCAACGGCACGCCGAAAAGCGATACCCCTACGTCCTCAAACACCGAACCCCGCATCGAGACATCCTGCTGTACGCCGTAAGCCGAACGCCTGCGCAAGTCTACCCCGGAAAAATCCTCCGGCGTTTCCTCCGGGCTTAAAGATAAACTGTCGTCGATTACAACCGTTGACGCGGCATCAGCCTCAGCCTTTTCCACGGTGATCTTTTCCAGGTTCACCCCGGGGTCAGCGGCCAATACCGGCCGGCAAAAAATCAACCCGGCGGCAAACAAAAAAAATAAAATTTTTCGCATGAAACTCCTCATTTATCCGGTGACATCGCACCGAAGCATATTTGCGAAGGTGGATGGAAATATTATGGCATGCGGGGTTCGGAAAACAAGAAATTTATTGTTTACGCCAAAACATCGCTTCTTTATCGGAAAACTTCCCTTCCTTGAGAAAGTCGCGCATCTTTCGCGCTGACGGATTTTCTGCTGTCTTAAACGATTTTAGCGGCAGCACCGCCACCCGCCAGGACAACGAACCCGTTTTGCCCAAGCCAAAAGAAAACATCACCGCCATCAATAAGCCAGTGGCGAAAAAACAAGATTTAAAAAATCTATCATTAGACATGTTTACACCTGCCGCACTCGATGCAATCGATGTCCCTGACGCTTCCCGCGCCGAGACAGCAAACCCGGTCCATTTTAGGCAAAAACCGCCGCGCGATCGCTATCCGGTTAAAAAACGAAAAAAACGCCCCGCAGAAACAAAAATAACGGCACCAAAACCGCGGCCAGAACAGGCTAAAGATCAGCGCGGCATACCCCACATATCTTAAGGCGTCCTGCCAGGAAAGCTGGAAAAAAAACGTGGACAACGGCTCCCAATCAAAGCCGGAAGCTTCCCCTTTGAACGCTATCGCGACCACAAACAAAAACAACAGGATATATTTAAAATAGCGCGCTTTACGGTCAAGCCGCGGGGATATCTTTTTAGGCGCCAGGCCTGAACCAAACAACTCCTGGATCGCCCCGAACGGACAAAGCCAGCCGCACCAAAACCGGCCGAAAAAGATCCCCAGGGCTAACGGTAAAAACAATACCAGTGTTTGCGATAATACCGGCGGCCCGAAAAAGTCAAAACACAATATTTTGGCTAAATGTGCCGGGCCAAACACCAGGTTAAACATTACTCCGCCGGCCAAAACCACCAGGATAAGATAGGCCCTGCGGACCAACGCCGGCGTTTTGACAAAATATAATACCAGCGCCAGGACCGTCACGGCTAAAAGGTACAGGCAGGCTTTATCCCAAACCAGTTTATCTTCCCTGCCTTTTGAGGCGGCTACGTTTTGCCCCAGGCTGCGGGCGGCTTGCTTGGCAGTCTTATCCACAGCAGCAATCACGGCCTGGCTGGTGATGGTCGCGCCGCTGACCGTGTCAACGCCCTGGACCAAGCCCGGGTCATCGAGACGGCGGCCGCGCAATATTTTGAGCATATCGCTTATTTTCGCCAGGTAAGGCGTAGTCTCTTTGTGCTCTGCGATCACCACTTCCCTTATTTTTCTGTCCGAACCAAAACTTAAAACGATGTTGATCGGTCCGCCAAAACCCCGAATATCCGGGGCAAAGTCTTTGCTTAAAACCGTGCATTGTTTTCCCTGGTCTGAATCGCAGACCGTAAGTCTCAAGACCGGATCAAACTCGCATGAACCACCGTAAATCCCCGGTTGCGGCGGTTGGCTTGACAGGACTTGCGCGTTGTGCCTGACCAGAAACGCGCACGCCAGGAGACTAACGCCTACGGCGGCCATGACTAAAGAAAGCTTTATATAAGGAAGTATCGAACGGCCGGCTTTGCGCTCCCTGGCCGGCCGCAGTTCCCCGGCTAAAAGCGCGATGGTAAAAGCCATCAACGCCATGATGGTCAAAAAAGTATTATGCGTGCCCAGGGCCGGCAGCATCAAAAAACCGCTAAGCAATCCGGCTAAAGCTCCTCCCCAATAATCCAGAAGCTGCAAACCGGCAGCGGTATTGTCCACGGTTATAGCGTTGACCTCCCAGACTTTTCCGGCTAAAGGATAAGACATGCCTCCCAAACAACCGCAAAGCGCAAATAAAATCATAAACACTGGCTGCGGCAAATGCTGCGGCCCCCAGACCATAACTAAACCGGCTAAAGCAGCTAAACCGGCAAGAGTCGCGGCCATCCAGATAAACAAGGTTTGCCGATCCCGGCCAACAGGCCCGCTGATCAGGACCAGGCCCAAACGGCTGCCGCTAAAAAGCCCCAGCATAAACAAAGCGTTCAAAAACCCTACAAGCGCGAACATGGTACCGAAACGGTTCTGGAACAAAAACAAAAACACCAGATGCATTGAAAAAGCGCAAAAACCGCTTACCCCCTCGAACAATCCGGCGTGGAAGACCTGTCGGGGCCCGGCCAGATTCTCAAATTTGCGCAAAAACCAGATCCGGGCTAAAAAGAAAATGCCCATTGGCAAAACAAAGACCAGCGGCCCGGCCAGAAACATCGCTTTCAAAGCTCCCGCCATGGCGGGACTGGAATGTTGAGCCAACACCAGCAGGTATAAAAAAAACGCCAAAGGCCGCTGGTCACTATCCAACAGCCCTCTAGTCTTGACCAAAGGATTAGCCGCATAAGCCTGCCGGGAAAAATCCGAGCGTTTAGCTTCAAGCACAGTATAAAAAGCCTCGGGTTTAAATTCCAGACGCGCTGGAACAGACCGCAGCCGGTCGGCCAGGATTGCCGGGTCCTCCACAGCCGGGAACCGGGCGTTGCCGGAAAAAAACCAGCTTGATTCTCCGGCAACAATGGCCACTTTAGGAAAAACAGAGCTCAAGGTGGCATAGACCGAGGCCCCATAATTGCCCTGCTCACCGGCCAGATAGTTCTCGCCGCTGGTTATCCGGCAGGCAAACAACCCGCGCTCGGCCAGGCTGTCTTTGACCAGTTGATAAAACTCCTTAGTAAAGAAACGGTCGGCTAAAAGACTGTCCGGGTCTGTTCCGGCAAACGCTACCAGATCAAAAGCGGTTTTATTTCTCTGAAGAAAATCCCGCTCCTGCTCAAACACCAGACGCAGGCGGGGATCGCTGAAAGCCGCGCCATAATCCTGGGGCAGATGACGCGCCACAGCCTCATAATACCGGCGATCCTCCATCACCCAGGCCAGCGATTCCAGGGGAAACTTCAACAAAGACCGGACAAGATTATGGGCCCCCGTACCCAGTACAACCAGATGACCAGGGTTGTCGGCCTGAGCGATAAGCATCGAGGCCTGGGCATCGGAATCAGCGTTCTCAGGAAACACCTGGGATATCCTGCCCCCGGAAAACAACGCGGTCCGAATCTGGTCCATGCGCACGAAAAAAAGATGCCGGTAAGGAGTAAAGGTCTCCTCGATCACTGCTCCTTGCGGAAAGATATTTTTAAGCCGCTGATTTTGCCAAAACCCTCCGACCACACCCGGCATGGCTGACAAGACTAAAAATAAAACCAGAGCTAAAATCGAACAGACCGATACAAGGGTTTTTTTAAGCCTGATCGCAACGAAAAACACAGTGGCGTAAAACAAAACCGCGGCCAGGCTCAATATGGTTTGAGCCGGCCAAATAGCCAGAATAAGCAAAGTCGTGAGGCATCCGGCGAAAAACCCGCCTAAAGCGTCATAAAAAAAGGCTCTGGAAACCGTCCTGGAATCACCTTTAATTAAATCAGCGATAGTGGTAAATATCGCACCGGTAACAAGAGAAAAAAACGAAGTGACAACAGCCAGGCTGATGAACAGCCTGCCGAAATCAAAAAACTCCCAGGCTTTCAGGCCGCAAAAACCGCGCAGGCCGACGAGCAGGCTCATCTGCGCGAAAGCCAGCAGCGGATAAACACACAGGCCCGCGAACAAAAACCGGCTTGGCCTTCGTAGCCGAAGCGACTTCGGCGAAGTAGGCCGAGCCAGCTTTGCCCCGGCTCCGGCCCAGAACAGCCAGAAAAAGAAAAACAGGGCCAGGCCCAGCTCGCTTGAACCAAAGGATACCGCAAACTCCCGCAAGGCCAGCGTCTGGGCCACCAGCGAAAAAAACCCCAGACTGAAAAAAAGAAAATAATAGGCAAGCATCTTATTTAATAGATCTAGCTCAAAAGTTGTTTAGCCATCCTGTGCAATTCGGCGTTGGCTAAGGCTAAGACTTTTTTCTTCACAGTCCGCGAATAATATTCATTTTCGGTTTTAGTAAGTCTTTCGCCTTTTAATTTTTTAAAAAATAATTCTTTCTGCTTAGGCGAGAATACCTGCGACAAGGCGTATTCAAGCCCCATCTCGTCTTTACTATTTAACATATTATTCAGCTCACCCTGTCGACCGCTAAAATAGTTGCTAAAAACAGTCTTTAAACGGTCGGGCGACATCTTTTTACCGGCAAGATCAAAATCCTCGTTTTGCTTAAACTTCTTTAAAAATAAATCGAACTCTTTAGAACCTTTTAATAGGTCTTTAAGGCTGCCGGCCCAACTGAATTTCAGACCTAAAAACCGATAAAGCGCCAGCGACATCAACACCAATGACCGACAATCATCTTTTGCTTTCTTATCCTTCAAACTATCCAAGACTTTGGGGTAATCAAGCAAGCCCCTCTCAAAGCCATTGGCCAGGACTACCGCGAACCCTTCCCATAATCTCGGGTCTTGGCTCTGGGCCATCTGCGCCAAAACAAGATCAGCGTCGACAGTTTCCCGGCCGGTAAACAATGGGAACCCCAAACGATTAAGCTCTTCATTAAAATTTTTATCCGTCATATTTTCTCCGCCAATTTTAAGAAGTGAACCAGGTTTTTATTTACCTTATCTTCACTTATATCGTAAGAAGCGGTCTCCTTAAACTTGTCGACTAAAGTGTTTATCTTGATCTCCTTTCGCTTATTTTTCAATAAAAGCAAACAATCCTCAAGATCAACGGAACTGCCCCGAAACAGCTTGCTGATGATCAGATCATAATAATTCAGGACTCCCAAGTAGATCCGGCTAAGCTCGGCCACCTTGATATTTTGGCCGTCATCTAAAGGCGATTGCAATAACTCCGTAGTAAACACTTTCTTCCCTTTAAACAGATCGAAAATAAAACCATCGTCCTTGGCCCAACCGTAACCGGTAACCGGCTTATAACCCAGGTCTTTAAGAGTTTTTAAAAGATAATCGTATTCACTATCTACCGGCACTAAAAAGTCTATATCCTTCGTTGACGGCTTGACCCCCAAAAGAGTCATGGCCGTACCGCCGCAAGCGATCAAACGCGTTTTCCTCTTTAAAAATCCGTTCCAAACTGCCAAAGTATCCAAAAGCCCTTGCGTATCTATACGATATTGCATAATTTTTGTATACTTCGATACATATTATTGTATTAAACAATACAACTCTCTGTATTAATATATACAACAAATATTGCCAAATGTCAAGGGTATTTACGAAATAGGCTGGTTGAGTCCGCCCGCTCCACACTTTAGGCACTTTTTTACCATCTGTTATAATTTCATCCCAAACACGTAATACGGCAGGTCTTTTTTTAGGTAATACCGAAGATAACTTCTGCGGCTGGTATGGAGTTTAACAAAACCGTTGGCCGCGAAGAACTTTGCCGCGCGCTCCGACAACGTGCCGAAATGCACGCCCTTACTTTTTTTCTCTTGAAGAAAAGCAATGAAACGCGTGATCAGCCGCGTTCCTAGGCCTGCGCCGCGGAAATTTTTGTCAATATTGATGTGCAGCATGGCCGGGTAATCTGCCTCGAAATCCGGCGACCGAAATTCGCCTTTTAGAAAAGAGCCGGCTACATTAAGAAAGAATCTTAGGGCGCTTATTCTGAAAAAAACCCCCCGCCAAAAAGCTCTGGCCAAAAGCGCCGGTATTATTTTAGTAAACGTCGTCTGCTCCATGGCCCGGCAATCCAAAGTACCGGTAAGATAACCCTTTACCTGGCCGCAGGATTCCTCCACAAAGCAGGAACCCGGCTCATAGTCGGTAAAATACCGGGTCAGGGCGTCAGCCAGGATCTCGTCGTCGTACAAGATCATCTGGCGCGGGGCGTCATCGCGAAAAGCGGTCTCACAGGCGATCCGGCGCACGGCCGGCCGGTCGCCCGGTTGATAAGGACGGATTATAATATCTGAAGGCATGATCACCCTGCCAGTTCGTGCCTGATGTAAAGGTCAGCCCGACTGAAAGGCTTGTAAGGTATGACGAATTCCCGGCCTAAAACCTCGACGGTCGATTGAAGTATACTGGAAAAAACTCCGGCTAAAGCTAGACCGGCGCCGGCCTTAAACATCACCTTTAAAAACTGCCTGCGGGTCATGGGACGATCCAGCATAAAGTTAGTTTACCGCTTTATTTGAGTTGGCGCAAGAAAACTAGGAGGTGTTTGATTATCTCGATCGGTTCGGGCGGGCAGCCGGGAATATGCAGATCAACCGGCAAGACTTTAGAGATCGGGCCGGCCAGATAATAAGAGCCTTTAAACTTTCCGCAATCAAAAGCGCAATCACCCAAAGTAATCACCCACTTTGGGTCAGGCATGGCTGCATAAGTGCGCTGTAAAGCCAAAACCATGTTCTTCGACAACGCGCCGGTCACAAGCATTGCGTCGGCGTGCCGCGGCGAAGCGGTAAAATTAACGCCGAACCGCTGAAGATCGTAGATGGGGTTGTTGGCGCTAATGATCTCTGATTCGCAGGCTCCGCAGGAACCGCTGTCCACTTCCCGGATGGTAAACGAACGGCCGAACCGCTTGGCGATCACGGTGCGGAGCTCCTGGCCCAGACCATCACCATCAGCCAGAGGGATCTCTTGCGAAAGAATACCTTTAGCTATCCGCGCGCGTAAAATATCGATCATAGGTCGTTCCCCGCGTAAGAAAAATCAAAACTTTTGTTGCACAAAGGAAAATCCGGGATGATATCCCCCAGCACCGCGTAAGACAAGCCCTGCCAGCCGCGAAACGACGGGTCAGTGATCTTACAGCGTTCTATTGTCCCATCTTCAGCGATATCCAGCCAGTACAAAACCGGCCCGCGCCAGGCTTCGGCGTAACCCAAACCATAGCCTGGTACGATTTTCTGGGTCGCGACGCATGCTCCGGCAGCGAGATGCCCGACAAAGTAACGGATCAGCCTTAATGATTCCTCAAATTCAAAAAGCCGCACGTTCAAACGGGCCAAAACGTCACCGGACCGGCCGATTGCCATGTTAAAGCCCGCTGGTTTATAAATATCCCCGAAAAATTTGCGCAGGTCAATCTCGATACCGCTGGAGCGGCCGGCCAGGCCGATGACACCCAGGTCATAAGCGGTATTTCTTCGCAAGTAACCCGTCGTGTCCACGCGCTCCATGAAGGACGTGCTGGACTCCAGTATGTCCCTTAACCGCAAAAAGTCTTTTTCTATGCCTTTCAGTCGTTCCCGCAAAAGGCTTGCTGACGATTCGCCAATATCGCGGGAAACGCCGCCGACTATATTTACGCCTTTCAAATACCGGCTAGCGGTAAGCTGTTTGTTCAATTGCAGGATGTTCTCTTTGATCACTGCAGCCAGGGCTGCGGGAAAACTGAAGCCTACATCCATGGCCATGCCGCCCAGACCGGCGGCGTGATTGTACATACGCTCCAACTCCAAAAATATCGCCCTCAAGCCTTGGGCCCGCAAGGGCACGATGATCCCGGAGATCTTTTCCGCCGCCTGGACAAAAGCCAGGCTATGGCCAAACGAAGCGTCGCCGCTTACGCATTCAGACAGCGCCAGCGCATCCGGGATGGTCTTGCCTTCCATCAACTTCTCTACCCCGCGATGAACAAAGCCTAAGCGGATCTCTAAATTGATTATCGGCTCACCTGCCACGCTGAAACGAAAATGCCCGGGTGAAATGATCCCGGCGTGTACCGGCCCTACCGGCACCTCAAAAACGCCCTCGCCCTGGACCCGGGAAAACTTATACTCATCTTTGGGGCCGCTCGCCGCATTACCCGGCTTAAAATCCTTGCGCAGAGGATAGAATCCTTTAGGCCAGACTTCCTCGTGAAGGTGCAGGGCCCGGATATCGGGATTACCGATCGGCTCCAGACCGAACATCTCGCGGATCTGGCGTTCAAACAGATGCGCGGAAAATATATCTTTAGTCAAAGAAACAAATGCCGGGGACTGCGCCGGCACGTCGGTGACTACCATGATCCACTTTTTGTCGGCCCGGCTTAAAAACGCGCAGGTCACGCTGAAAGTATTGTTCTGCCGGCGACGATCGCAGGCAAACATGGTCATGACCGGCGACAAAAGCAGTTTGTGCAGTCCCAAGCAGGTATCGCGGAACTTCTCCGGCCGGACCCGCATATAGGCTTCATCCGGATACAATTCCTGGAAATCGTCCGCCAGTTTATCGGTAAAAATATTTTTTTTGCGCTCCATATTATACTCCCCGCAACAGGCCCACGGCTTGATCCAACAGCCGGCCGAACGGCCCGGGCACCCAGAAACCCATCAGGCAGGCCAGTGCTAGTAAAAAACCCAGCGAGAGCTTAGTGCTTAAAGGCTCCGGGGTCTTTTCCTGATCAGGCGGCCGCTGCCCGAACAACATCCCGGGAAACCGCAAAATCATCGCCGCGAAGATAAGAGCGATGAAAAAAAGCGCCAAGCCCGCTGGCCAGTAGGCTTTGGCCAAAAATGCCGATATCACGATCAGCGCCTCGCTGATGAATATGGAAAACGGCGGAAACCCGGCTAAAGCGAACATCCCCAGAAAAAACAAAACACCGGTAAACGGCATAACCGCGATCACACCCCGGATGGCGTTGATATTGTGTTTATCATAACGCTTGATGATCGAACCCGCGCCTAAAAACATCAGGGATTTAGTGATTGCGTGATTGAACACGTGCAGCAAGGCCCCGTAAAGTGCGATTGCGCTGCCCAGCCCCAGCCCCACGCAGATCACGCCGATATGCTCAACACTGCTGTAAGCTAAAAAGCGTTTCAGGTCTTTTTGCACCAGGATTAACACTCCGGCGACAGCCATGGATAACAGGCCGAAAAATATCAGGTAATTTCCGGCGTGATTGGTGCCCATCCCCTTATTGACGATCATACAATAACGCAAGAGCGCGTAAAGCGCGGTCTTGATCAGCACTCCGGAAAGCAAAGCGCTGACCGGCGAGACCGCTTGGCTGTGCGCGTCCGGCAGCCAGGTATGCATCGGCGCCAGTCCCGCTTTGGTGCCGTAACCAACCAGGATAAAAATAAAAGCGATTTGCAGGATGTTTTTATCCAGGGACCCGGTACAGGCCATCATGTCGGTCCAGTTAAGGCTTTTGAGCCCGCTTGAAAAAAATACCGCGTATACAAACAGGATCGTGCCCAACAGCGCCAAAATAATGCCCACCGAGCAGATGATGATGTATTTCCAGGCCGCTTCCACCGAATGTTTGGTGGTATAAAAACCCACCAGAAAAGTTGAGACTAAAGTGGTCAATTCCACCGCCGCCCAGAGCATGCCCATGTTATTTAAAAGCGGCACAGCCAGCATGGACAGACAAAACGCGTTAAACAGCAGATAATAAACACGGGCTTTGCGAAAAGTGATCACACCTTTTTGCAGGTCGCAAGCTATATAGCCGATGGAATAGACCGCGGCGCAAAAACTCACCAGGGAGATCAGCAGGACGAATAAAACGCTCAAAGCGTCAGCGTAAAAGAAATTAAAATAACTTATCGGTGCCCCGGATGATAAAAACGTTGCGGCCAGGCTCAAGGAAAGCAAAAATACCGCCAAATAGCCCAAGGCGCAAGCATAACCTAATTCCTCGATCTTTTTGGCCGCAAGCGCACAGGCCATCAACAAGAGCGGGATCAATAAGATAAAAAATATTTCCATATTATCCCCGCAAATTGGTCAATTTATTGACATTGATATGCGTAAATAGTTTATTGATCCGGTAAACAAATATTCCCAGGATGATCACGCTTACCAGAACGTCAAAAAATATGGCGAATTCCACAAAAAACGGCATGCCTCCGGAAACGGCTTCGCAAAGCAAAAACAAAGCGTTCTCCATCACCAACAAGCCCACGATCTGAGCCAGGGCGGCCATCCGAAACATCATCAAAAACATACCCATGGCCATAACGGCAAAAGCGACGGCGGTAAACGTATACATCAATACCGGCCGGCCGCCGAACAACTGGCGCGAAAAGGCCCAGCCGCCCCAGGTAAATAAAAACCCGGCTGCCAAGGAAAGCTGGGAATTAACCAATAAACCCAGGTTTTCGCTGACCTTGATGTTTTTAGCGATCTTGAACAAAAAAACCGGGATGGCCAGGACTTTTACGGCGAACAATAATCCCGCCACGATATAAAGGCCGGCGTTGCCGGCCTTAGCCGCCTCCCGCAAAGTCAATACGAACAGAAAAAACGACTGCAGCCGGAAATTAGCGATCAACGCGGTCATGCGCTTGGCGCTGAGCATTCCGTAAGCCGCGGTTAACATGCAAAACAAAATGAAAAATTCCATCTATAGCCCCAATGCCAACGTCACCACCGATAAAAACGACAGCATCCCGGCAAAAGTCAAAAAATCTACCGCCCTAAATAACCGCATTTTGGCCAGCGACACTTCCACTACCGCAGTGATCACCGCCAAACCGAAGATCTTTAACAAAAGCAGGGCGATATTCGCGCCAAAAGCCGGCCAGCCCTCGCAATCCGAAAATGGCCCGGCCAGAGAACAATCGGCGATGATCGTAAAAAAAATGATCTGTTTTATATGCGCGGCTGACTCTAATATCCCCAGGCGGCGGCCGCTGTATTCCAGGGCCATAGCTTCATGGATCATAGTCAATTCCAGATGAGTCTCCTGGTTGTCCACCGGGATACGGGAAGTCTCGGCCAGGGACACTAAAAATAAAGCTACCGCCGCAACCACGGTAGATATCCCGGGTAACAGAAAACCGTTCCAATTGCCGGCGTCGGTCGTGCCGCGGGATAAACAGACCGCGAACACAGACAAAAAAACTACCGGCTCGGCAAAACTGGCGATGAACATCTCCCGCGACGAACCCATGCCGGTAAAGGCACTTCCGGTATCCAAACCGGCCAAGGCCAAAAAGAACCGCCCCAGGGCCAGCAAAAATATCAAAAGAAAAAGGTCGCCGGCGTATTGGACCAATGGCTGTCCGGCAAACACCGAAAGCAGGCCCAAGGCGGTTAGGCTTGCAGCCAATACCACGTACGGCGTAACGCGCAATATCCAGGAAGCGTTCTGTGAGATCACTTCGTCCTTACTGAACAGCTTAGCTAGATTGTAATAGGGCTGCCAGATACTCTGCCCCCGGCGCAAACGGATATCGTTCTTCAGGCAAGTGATAAACCCGCTGACCAGCGGCGCGACAGCCGCCAACAAACAAAATTGTGCCAGGCAGATCAATAATCGCATCTTAAAACCTTTTCATGGTTATCACCAAGATTATGGCAGTAACAAAGATATAGCCGATATAAATATGGATACTGCCCATCTGGATCCGGCGAGCCATGCGGGAAGTCTTAAACGCTCCGGCCACGAGCGGCCGGTATAAATATTTCTTGAACACCGAAGTGATATAGGTATGGTGCCTCAGCTCCCTGACCAGATAAAACGATTCACGCACTTTTTGAGTCTTGCGGTAGGGCATTAGAAAAAAACTAAAAGCCAGGCGAAACGGTTTAGAAAACCCGGTAGCGGTATATTCATTACGGCTGTCCAGCTTATAATATCCACAGTCCCAGGTCCGTCCGGTCTTTTCCCGGGTCCTGCCCCAAAAAATCCGCAAGGCCGCGATGGTCAACCCGATAAAAACGCTTAAGATCACAAGCGCTGCCAGCGGCGAAAGATAGATCCCTTTTGCCGGCTCCGGCGCCAGGATAAAATTATTCAGGCTTAAGGAAATATTGCTTACGTCAATGCCCAGAACGCAACCGCTGACCTTGACCAATGCCTTAAGCACCGCGCCGCAGGCCAAAGCCAGGCCCAGACACAAGGCTACCAAAAACCCCATACCCAGCTTCATGGACAAAGGGCTTTCTTTTGCCGCTAAAGGCTTCTGGCTTCTGGGCAACCCCAAAAAGGTTAAGCCAAAAGCTTTAACAAAACAGGCCGCGGCTAAACCGCTGGTCAGGGCTAACGCGGCCACGCAGATGGCCATAAAGACCTTGAGCCCCGCGTTGCCGGATAAAGCGCCCAGAAAAAATGCCTGGAAGGTCAGCCACTCGCTGACAAAACCGTTCAAGGGCGGTAAGGCCGAGATCGCCGCACTGCCGATCAAAAAACAGACCGCGGTAAAACCCATACGCTCGATCAGGCCGCCCAATTTTTCCATATCGCGGGTATGGCAGGATTTATACACGCTGCCGGCACACAGAAACAAAAGCCCTTTAAAAGCGGCGTGATTGATCAAATGATACAGGCCGGCCGACATCGCCAAGACCGCCGGCACGATCAGTCCCATTTTTATGAATACCAGGGAAGCCCCCATGCCCATCAGGATGATCCCGATATTTTCCACGCTGTGATAAGCCAAGAGCCTCTTGATATCGTGCTCCATCAAAGCGTAGATCACGCCGGCCAAAGACGATACAATCGCGAAAATCAAGATCAGGCTTCCTTGCCAGACCGAATCTATCCCTAAAATATACACGATGAAACGCAGCATCCCGTAGATAGCAGTCTTGATCATCACGCCCGACATCAGCGCGGAAATATGGCTGGGCGCCGCCGGATGAGCGTAGGGCAGCCAGATATGCATTGGTACCAGGCCCGCCTTGACGGCAAAACCCGTAAACAACAAGCCGAACAACAGGTTTTTTTCCGGCCTGGGCATGCTGGCCAAAGACGCCTTGGCCGCCAGGAAATCAAATGAACCGCAATATTTATAGATCAAAAAAAATGCCGCGGCCAGAAACGCCGTGCCCAGGTGAGTCATCACGATGTAAATCGTCCCGGCCCGCAGGGACTTTCTTTCGTTGGAATCAAAGATGACTAAAAAGTAAGATAACAACGACATCAGTTCCCAGGCGATCAAAAAAACGAAGATATTGCGCACGCTGACCACGAAAAGCATGGCCGCGACGAACAAAACCGTGATGATCTGGGCGCCGATGATCTTGGAACGCGGATATGCGCCGGCCAGATAACCCCAGGAATAGACAAACGCCGGCACTGACAGGAGGCTGATGACCACGATAAAAAACAAAGCAAGCGGATCGAACAAAAATCCTAGGCTGATATCGAAAAATCTATTCATGGACGTATTTTTCCGGTTGAGGACAAACGAAATGGA
>Ga0315289_10004835_pt1 | contig 20052 bp, 20 predicted proteins | sample YL17G11_40_MG_FD_203452 | JGI IMG/M metagenome (GOLD analysis project Ga0315289, IMG submission 203452) | Sediment microbial communities from Yellowstone Lake, YNP, Wyoming, USA - YL17G11_40 | ecosystem: Environmental > Aquatic > Freshwater > Lake > Sediment | place: USA: Wyoming | collected... | reverse complement strand
GAAGCCGCTGTAATAGGAATACCCGTAGTTGCTTTATGCAGCACGGACAACGAATTTGCTGGCGTAGACCTAGTCATACCAACAAACAACAAGGGGAGACGCGCCTTAGCAGTCATTTACTGGCTCTTGGCAAGACAAGTGATGCGGGAAAGAGGAGAACTTCCGGCAGATAAGGATTTGGCCCTGGCGATTGATGATTTTGAGGCGAAGATCACAAAGGAAGAGGAGGAAATCTAGCCTAATGGCGAAGGTTCGGCTGCCATGTCAAGCCGGAGCCTTCTACGAAGGAACTGAGAAATCATTAAGGAAACAAGTAGAAGATTGCTTTCTTCATAGGCTTGGGCCAGGAAAGCTCCCAGAGGTGTCCAAGTCCGGCTTGAAGCATGTTGTGGGGTTAGTTTGTCCGCACGCTGGTTACATGTTTTCAGGTCCAGTGGCGGCTCACGCCTATTACAAACTTGCTGCGGATGGTAGGCCTGATGTTGTCGTAGTCTTAGGTCCAAACCACACTGGTTATGGTAGCGCCTTGGCTGTGATGAATGAAGGTGCTTGGCGAACACCATTGGGCGATGTCGAAGTAGACAGCGAGATAGCCAGCAAGATTGTGCGAGAATCACGGATTGTCGATATTGACGAGTCTGCTCATAGTTACGAGCATTCCATCGAAGTTCAGCTTCCGTTTCTCCAATACGTTTACGGTTCACAGTTCAAGACTGTGCCAATCTGTTTCTTAATGCAGGACCTATCCTCAGCTAGAGAAGTAGGGCAAGCCGTGGGTAAGGTTTTGGCTGGCAAGAACGCGGTTGTCATAGCCTCTTCAGACATGACACACTATGAACCACAGCAGAGAGCCGCGGCGAACGACAAGCTGGCTCTTGAAGCAGTGGAGGCAATGGATGAAGCCGAATTCTTTTCAGTCATTGAGAGGCATCGTATCAGTGCTTGTGGGTATGGACCCATAGCCGCTTTGATTGTTGCTGCGAAGGTTATGGGTGGGATAGAGGCAAAATTATTATGCTATAAGACCAGTGGAGATATAGTCGGCGACTACTCAAGCGTGGTAGGGTATGCCGCCGTGGCTTTAACGAAATAGTGGTGTAGAATGGGGGTCGTTGCCTCTGCTCCCGCAAAAATCATACTTTTCGGAGAGCACTTCGTCGTCTACGGTGAACCAGCCATAGTTCTAGCCATAGACAAAAGAGCATTTGCCAGAGTGGAAAACCGTGATGACAACGTTCTTCATTTTCGCTCAACAAACTTGGATCTCGCAGGATATTTCGAAGGTAACTCCTTCAGAATTGAACAAGGCAATCCAAGAGAAGGCAGAATCAAGTTCGAACCAGTTAAGCAGGCAGTAGAAAAAGTTCTAGAAAAACATGGAAAAAAGGTCGGCTTGAGTATTGAAATCAACTCGACTGTTCCAGTTGGGGCGGGCCTAGGTTCTTCAGCGGCTGTGGTGGCAGCTGCAACAGCAGCGACCAATGGACTTTTAGGTGTGAATTTGTCAAGGGAAGAAATATTTCGTATCGCTTTTGAAGCGGAGAAATTTGTGCATGGCACGCCGTCTGGAATAGACCCTGCAATCTCTACTTTTGGCGGAACACTTTTGTTTCAGATGGATACTGGGTTTAAACCCTTAGAGGCTAAGGTGGATATTCCGCTTGTCATTGGTGATACGGGCGTTGAAAGGTCTACGCGGGTCCAAGTTGAAAAAGTCCGAAGCCTTGTGGATAAATATCCGCGGATCACTGAATCTATCATGAAAGCCGCGCGTGAAATTGTACTGAGAGCCATAGATGCGTTCAATGAGAATGATTTGGAAACTCTTGGAACGTTGATGAATATGAATCACGCTTTGCTCTATGGGGTAGGAGTGTCAGATGAATCTTTGGAATGGCTAGCAAACGCTGCACGCAAAGCAGGAGCTTTAGGCGCAAAACTGACTGGCGCTGGTGGGGGAGGGTGCATGATTGCGTTAGCAAAAGATGAAAGACTTGATCAGGTGATGGAGGCCATTCAAAGGGCAGGCGGAAGACCATTCGTAGCTAGGAAAACCGACGAAGGCGTCAGAATTGAGCGAGGCTAAATCCACAATTTTGAAATTCGGTGGTTCAGTAATCACCGACAAGAGCGGAGAGCTTGTTGCTCGAACGCAGGTCATAGACCGTTTAGCAGATGAGACGCAGAAGGCACAAGTGAAAAATCTGGTGATTGTGCATGGGGGCGGAAGCTTTGGTCATCCATCAGCTCAAAGAAATGCTATAAAAGAGGGATTCAAAGATCCACGCCAGCTTATCGGTTTTGCGGAAACCCATCACTTCATGACGGTGCTCAACGGTCTGGTCATGGATTCGCTGATCATGCACGGCGTTCCAGCAGTAAGTATCACGCCATCATCAATAGTGACAACGGAAAACGGAAGAATCAGAAGTTTCGAGGACGCACCGCTGAAGATGCTGCTGAAATTGGGCTTCTTGCCAGTTCTCTACGGAGACACAGTAGCAGACACAAAGCTAGGATTCACCATATTGTCAGGCGACCAGCTCGCCTCCGCACTTGCCACAAAGTTCAACGCTGACCGCATCATAATGGGCGTTGACGTTGACGGTTTATACGAAGCCGATCCTAAGAATGAGAAAAGTGCTAAAAAGTTTGCACATTTGACATTGGAAGAGCTAAGAAGGCTCCATAACAAGCTAGGAAAACCATCGGTTTCTGATGTTACAGGAGGCATGTTTGGCAAAATAACCGAGCTTCTGCAGGCCTTGGAGCAAGGGATCCCAGTAACCATCGTGAATGCAACGAAGCCGAACTATATTTACAGGGCGCTGAGAGGAGAGAAGACAGAAGGCACTCTGATAGAGAAGGAATAGGTTTGGCGAAAGAAACGAGAAAGCGCAAGGCAGATCACATAAGAATCTCTCTGAACCAGAATGTTCAGGCTAGAAAAGCAACAACAGGTTTCGAGGACGTTCACTTCATTCACCGGGCTTTGCCAGAAGTCAACAGACAAGAGATAGATCTGTCCACTACGGTTTTCGGTCACAGGTTTTCCGCGCCCTTGATTGTCGGCGCTATAACTGGTGGAACAGAGGAAGCGATGAAGATCAATGCAACAATAGCTGAAGCTGTGGAAGAGTTGGGCTTGGGCATGGGCGTTGGTAGCCAACGTGCAGCAATAGAAGACAAGAGATTGGAGAGAACTTTCGCTATCGTTAGAAAGAAGGCTCCTAAGGCTTTTCTAATCGCAAACGTTGGAGGAGTGCAACTCGTAAACGGCTATGGCTTGAAAGAAGTCAAAAAAGCCATCGAGATGATCGAAGCAGACGCCATCGCTGTACACCTAAACTCGTTGCAGGAGGCTGTTCAGCCAGAGGGCCAGACAAACTTCAAAGGAGTGCTCGAAAGGATAAGAGAAATAACCAGAGAATTGGACAAGCCTGTTATTGCAAAAGAAACTGGTGCCGGCATATCAGCTGAAGAAGCTGCGAGACTTGAGGAAGGAGGTGTCAAGGGAATAGACGTGAGTGGCGCAGGTGGTACGAGCTTTGCAGCTGTAGAATATTACCGCGCCAGAAGACGAGAAAATTATTCCCAACGTAGGCTAGGTGATGTTTTCTGGGATTGGGGCACTCCAACGGCCATAGGCATTGTTGAAGTCTCTCAAACAGTAAACGTTCCAGTAATTGCTTCTGGAGGAATACGGAACGGCGTCGATGTGGCCAAGGCTGTGTCCTTGGGGGCCAGTCTGGCGAGCTTTTCGCAACCAGTTTTGCAGGAGGCAATGAAAGGCGTAGAGCAAACAAAAGCTACGCTTTCACTTTTGATAGAAGAACTAAGAAACGTAATGTTTCTCGTAGGAGCGGAATCGGTTCAGAATCTACGGAGAACTCCGCTGGTAGTGACCGGCAGGTCAGCGGAATGGCTAAGGGCGCGTGGATTCGACATTGAAAGTTACCCAAGAAGAGGGAGAAGTTGAGGATTGAATGTCGAGAAGTTTCTTGAAGAGAAAGCAGCTATAGTAGACAAGGCTATCGAGAAGTACATTCCAAGAACCCTCACAAAGAACGCCATCATCTTCAAGATAAGCCCACCAAACTATGCATACAATCTCGAAGCTTTGAACAAGGCAGTTGCCGATCCGATCTGGGAGTTCCTTGACAGAGGGGGAAAGAGGTGGCGGCCAGCCTTGTTTCTGCTGATCTGTGAAGCTTTAAGTAAAAACCCTGATAAATTCGTTGATTTTGCCATTATCCCTGAAGTTGTTCACAACGGAACGTTAATGACAGATGACGTTGAGGACGCGACTGAACTTCGCAGGGGAAAGCCATGCACTTACAAAATATATGGCGTGGACATTGCGATAAATGCTGGGAATGCAATGTACTATCTACCGCTCTTACCGCTCATGGAAAGCAAGCAGAAGATTCCTGCTGAGAGGCTTTCTGAAATATACAAGGTTTATGTGCAAGAGATGATCAATCTAAGCCTAGGTCAAGCAATGGACATTGCTTGGCATAGAGGATTAGCAAACGCAGACAACATAGATGAAAAAGACTACTTACAGATGTGCGCCTACAAGACTGGGACTCTCGCAAGAATGTCCGCGAAGATTGCTTCCATTCTTGCAGAGGCAGATGAGGAACTCGTTGAAAGGCTTGGACGTTTCGCCGAAAGCATGGGAATTGCTTTCCAAATTCAAGACGATGTGCTTGACCTGACCAGCAAGGAATTTGAGAAAAAGAAGGGCGGGCGTGGACAGGACATAACCGAAGGGAAACGAAGTCTGATAGTTGTTCATACATTAAAGGCTGCGGATCTTCAAGATAGAAGGCGGCTTGTTGAAATCCTCAATATGCACTCTTCAGACCAGAAGCTCAGAGATGAAGCCATCGCAATAATGGAAAAATACGGCTCCATAGAATATGTCAAGCAATTTGCGAGCAAAATAGTTCAGCAAAGCTTGATGGAAGTCGAAGAGCGGTTGCCTTCCTCAGATGGGAAGCAAAAGCTAAAAGCCTTCGCAGAATTCATGATTGAAAGAAAAATCTGAACCCTATAGAGTGCAAAACCCTTGACACTTGAAGATGACACAGAACTGCGTGAAATTGTTAGAAAAACGGCTTTGTTAAACGCGGTCAAGCATGGCGGCAAGGCCCAAACAGGTGCCCTCGTCGGAAAAATATTGGGCGAGAAGCCAGAGTTCAGGGGTAAAGTCAAAGAAATATCAGCCCTGATCAACAGCATTGTTCAAGAAGTCAACAAGCTTTCACCAAGCGAACAGAAACGCATCGTCGAGCAAAAATGGCCTGAAGCCCTCGTGAAAGAAAAGGCTGAAGAGGAAAAGCACCTTCCACCTTTGCCCAATGTGGACAAGTACCCTCAAGTCGTGACTCGGTATTCGCCTAACCCGGATTGCGTCCTGCATCTGGGTTCGGCCAGAGCTATCATTCTCTGTTACGAGTATGCCAAACTATACAAGGGCAGGTTCATTTTGCGCTTCGAGGATACAGACCCAAGAACAAAGAGACCGGTCTTGGAGTTCTACGATCGTATCAGAGAAGACATGGCTTGGATTGGCTGCAAACCAGACGAAGAGTACATTCAAAGTGACAGAATCCCCATTTACTATGAATATGCTGAGAAGCTTCTGAACGATGGGAACGCATACGTCTGCACATGCCAACCGGAGCTTTTCAGAGAAAAAGTGCTAGCCAGCAAACCATGTGAATGCCGCAACTTGAAACCGAAAGAGCATCTGGCACGATGGCAACGCATGCTCGAAGGCGGCTACAAAGAAGGAGAAGCAGCAGTTCGTGTGAAAACCGATTTGAATCATCCTAATCCTGCTGTTCGAGATTGGCCTGCTGCGCGCGTGATTGACATTGAGAAATGTCCGCATCCGCGAGTTGGGGTTAAATTTCGTGTGTGGCCGCTTTATAATCTCGCCTGCGGTGTGGATGATCACTTGCTGGGCATTACGCATATAATCCGAGGAAAGGAACACTTGACCAACCAGGTTCGGCAGGAATATATGTACAAGCATCTGGGCTGGGAATATCCAGAAGCCATACATTATGGTAGGTTGAAAATCACTGGAGCATACTTGAGCAAGTCGAAAATCGTCCAAGGAATAAGAGAGGGCCTGTTCAAGGATTGGGATGACCCGCGGCTTGCGACTTTTGCAGCCCTTAGGAGAAGAGGGATAACGCCAGAAGCAATCAAGAAAACGATAATCGACGTTGGTCCAAAAACACAGGACATTGTTTTAAGCTGGGAGAATCTATATGCGTATAACCGTAAGATCGTTGATCCAACGGCTGACAGATACTTCTTCGTCCAGAACCCAATAGAGCTGACAGTGAAGATAGTTCCGAAAGAGTTTTCTCCTAAGCTCCATCTACACCCGGAGCATCCTGAAAGAGGCTTCAGACAATACACTATCAAGCCAAGCGGGGAGAACAGTTCGGCAGTGTTTTGGGTTTCAAACAAAGACATAGATACCTCAAAAAAGGGCATGATAATCCGGTTGATGGAACTGTTCAACATAGTAATCGAAAAAGTAGACCTATATTCTGCTGAAGCCAATTTCGCAAGTGAATCCTACGAGGAAGCAAGAAAGGCAAAAGCTCAGCTGATTCACTGGATCCCAGTCGGAGGAGACATGCCTTGCAGTGTGATTATGCCTGACGCGACGATAGCCGAAGGAATTGCTGAAAAAGCGTGCAAGAGATTAAAGCCAGATACCGTAATACAGTTTGAAAGGTTCGGCTTCGTGAGAATTGATCAAGTAAACACGAAGTTAACTGCGTACTATAGTCAAAAGTGAACGTGAGGGACAGGAAATCATGCGTCAACAAGATAGAGTCATAATTTGGCCAGCTTACTTCGATTCCGCGAAGACCAGAGCTAAAGGAAGAAGAATTCCCAAGAGTTTGAATGTGCCTTCTCCAAAGATTTTGGAGATAAAAGATGCTGCAGAAAAGCTTCATCTGGAATATGAACTCGTAGCTGATGCCGCCTATCCAAAGACGCCGTGGGTGAAAACGGGCATGCTCCTAGTGAAGAAAAAGAAGTCAAAAGACAAGACAATCAATGAGATTGCGAGGCAATTGCTAAAGACTTGCAGCTCCGCTACGCCAGCGATAACAAAATAAAGATGGGACAATCAGCTTTTCTTTTCAGGACCGATTACAACGGCATTTAGGACTCCATCCTGTCCTGGACGAGAAGTAACACGTGCCAAGCCCAAAGAGGTTTCTATCACGGCACCTTTGGTTATGACGCCTCTTCGGTCGTAGTCAATGTTTGCAGGGTTCTTGACAACCCTTGTGATTTCTACTTTCTTTGTCTTTCCGCTTTTCATGTCAGTTACACATGCGAACTTGGCTGCCAAGATTTTGCGTTTCAGGTTTCCGCCCCTTCCTCGGGAGAACTTCAGTTTCGGTTCGCCCAACATGGTTTCGACTGGGAATGAGCCTTGCTCGAACTTTCTCTTCTTTCTGTAAGCTCGTTTTACGCCCGCTGAAGGCTTTCTCTTGCGCAAACCGCCGTGCCAAACTGACATTGTCTATTTCCTCTATGATGGCGAATCGAGCGTTGATTATCAACCTTTGCTTCGCATATAAACCTATCCATTTAAGGGCTGTGGGTTTTCTTGTTTCAGGTTTTCTTCAAAAACGTGCTTCAGCTCTCTTTTCATGGTTGCAGTGTCATGGCTTAGAGCGAAATAGTCCGCAAAATACTCAGTTGTATTAAGAACAGACGAGCGTCCGCTTCTTTCGCTGGCAATTAGCCCCATCTCTTTCAACATTTTAACGTGGCCATAAGCATGGTGACCTCGCACTTCAATGACTCTTTTCTGAGATATGGGCTGTCTGTAGGCTATGTAGGAAAGCGTTTTTAGCGGTCCTATAGAGAGTAATGGTCGGTTGACAAGTTTCTTAACATGCGGCGTATAGTCGCTCTTAAGCTGTAGAACGTATCTTTCATCCTTTAACTCTAGGATCTCAAGTGCGGAGTTTCTGTTTGCATATTCATGCATAAGGGTTTGCGCAAGTTTCTTCGTCTTGTTCTTTGAGCGCGTCTTCAACACCAAGCATAACTCATTTATGTCAAGTGGGTGTCCTGCAACGTACAACGCAGCCTCTATCAAAGTCAGCTCGCGTTGGGTTTTCCTTTCAGCTTGTTTTTCCTCAATGCAAGTGTCTATGTCAATTGGTTGTTTTCCCGTTTTCTGCAAGTCTTAGATCTCCAACCGTTACGTATATTTCCAAGGAATCTTCATTCTGCCACAAGTTGATTTTTCCTTCCTGTGCCAAGAACAATAAGAGAATGAAGGTTCGAATGGCTTCAAGCCGCACGATGCCTCTTATCAATGTTGAGAATTCTATTATTCCTGCGCCTTTCACCCTTTCCGAAAGAGTCTCGTAAAGCTTCTCCATCTGGCGCTCGATTTCCATCAAGAACAATTCAAACTGGGGCAGAATCTCCGAAGGCGTTGGAAGAAGCGGCTCTTGAATGGGCTTATCAAGGCGAATGAGCTTTTCTCCTTTCAAAACTTCGTCTAAGACTTCAAGCAGATGGCTTATTGTGGTTGAGGTCAACTCGTGTCTCAAGGGCAGAAACAGGGGCGGCGGAAGGAAGTCCTGAGGACTCTTTGGTGGAGGTGGAGGTTCTTCAAGCCTTAGCAGGAGTTTTGACTTCATCAGGTATATGAGGGCTGAAGAGTCTAGGGCTACTCCTGATGCTCTGAAGTCTACTTGCCCAGATTTCTCCATTTCTTCAAGGAAGGATGCCAGCAAGTATGCGATGTTGACGTTCCAAGGCGTGAGTCTTTCAAGCTTGTGAAATTCGAAGAGTATGTTCCACGGAGGATGCAGATAGAAGGGTCTTCTCAAGACTGCTGGGGTCATGAGCTTGGCACCTCCAATAGGTTTGTTGCAATGACGTTTGAGACCCCGTTTCGTCCATAGACGCCATAGACCTTCTGCGCTTTGTTAACCATTTCAGGCTTCAGCGTGATAGTTATGAACTGAGTTTTCTCCGATTCTTCCAGAAGAAGGTCGGCTAGTCTTGACACGTGAAATGCGTCAAGGTGGGCATCCACTTCATCGAGCACGTAGAAGGATGCGGGGGTAAAGTCTCTTAGAGCGAATATGAATGCGACCGCCGCGACTGAACGCTCTCCGCCGCTGGCTCCGCTTACGACTATTGAAGGCTTGTTGGGAAATTGAACGAGCATGTCTATGCCGCCTGCGAATGGTTCATCCATGTTTTCGATTTTTAGCGTCGCTGTTCCGCCGCCCGTAATCTTGGCGAAGTATTTCTGCAGGTTAAGGCTGATTTTGTCAAAGGCTTCGATGAAGACTTTGCGTTTTTTCTGTTCGATCTTATCCATAAACTGAACAATGGCTTGCTCTTCTTTTTCAAGTTCGTTCATTCTCATTGACAGTTGTTTGTAACGTGAGATTTGTTCAGCATAGTGAGAGAGAGCAAGTTGGTTTATTGCACCTATTCTTTCAAGTTCAAACTGCATCATCTTGATCGATGTCTCGGCTTCCTCAACCTGTTTCAGCGTGACTTCCAAGGGTTGTTCATAGCCGAATTGTCTGAGCTGGTTGCGGTATTGTTCAAGTTGCAGCAATGATGTTTGAATGTTTAGTTGAAGATGGTTCAGTAGGCGGTCGGTCTGCTCATATTCAGAATCAAGCTTGCGAAGGTCTTTGTCTATGTCGTCTATTTGGCTAGTGAACTTCTTTGATTCTTCCCTTGCTGCAAACACGCTTTTGGAGAGTTCAACGCGGCTTTTTTCTAGTTCTGACAATTCTTGTTTTAGGGCTTCTCTTTCCTGTAGGGCTTCCTCCACGTCTTTTTCTACTTTTCTTTGTTGTTGCTCAACTTTTCCAAGTTGGATCTTGGAATTCTGGTAACCGACTCTTAGGACGTTGTCGTATTGTGATTGGAGTGTCAAGATTTCGGTTTGGAAGGTGCCGAGTCTTTGTCTTAATGTGATTGTTTCCTCGGCAAGTTTCTCCCTTTTAACCGCCATCTCCTGAATGTTTCCCGGGTCAGTTTTCTTCCTCAAAGCCACTAGCTCAGTTTGAAACTTTCGAATCTGCTTTTGAAGCGTGCTCCTTTCGGCTCTGTCAACCCACATTCTTGACTTTTCAACTTCAATCTCTTTCTCTACGTGTGCAATGAGGTGATCTACTCTTCTGACGTTCGATCTTGTTCTTCGGGTGCTTCTTTTGACTCTGACTAGCTCTCTTTCAAGCGTGATTATGGCGTCCGATAAGCGTGCGATCTCAACGCGGGTTCTGTCTATTTCCTCCTCGAAAGTGGTTATGTCGCTTCCTCTTCTTGAGAGGTGTTGTTGAAGGGCGCTGACAGCTTCATCCAAGCTCTTAATTGCCGCGTCGCTTGGGATAATCGCTGAGAAATCTATCGGCGCGCGGTAGAAGCCAGTTTCAAAGGCGCTGCCTGCTTCGTAAAGGTCGCCGTTCACAGTGACAACACGATGTCCTTCGCTGGATAAGGTGAAAGCGGTTTTGTCGTCTGAAACGACGAACGTGTCGCCGAAGACGAAGTGAACTGCTGGTTCATAGCTCTTGTCATATTTCAGGAATATCGGAGCTAGACCACTAACGCCTTCTTTTTGGGGAACCTTCGAAGGTTTTGCGGTTGCCGCTCCTTCAATTGGGATAATCTTTATTCTCCCAAGCTTCATTTTTCTCAAGGTTTCTGTGCACGCAAAGGCTGCGTCAAAATTCTTTACAACTATGGCGTCAAGCCATCCGACCGCTGCAGCTTCGATTGCTCGTTGATAGGTTCTGTCAATCCTTATCAGGCTACGCAGTCGACCGTAGATGCCCTGAATGACGCCTAGGTCACCGAGTTCTTCTATGCTTCTCAGCACTTTTTCCTCAGATGCTACTGTTTCAGCAAGCTCTCTCTGAGTGATAAACTCTACCACCGCTTCGCGCGCTGAATCACCAATCTTTCCTGCTTCAGCGATTTCTCGTTGTACGGCTTCTCTTTGGACTATTCTTCGTTCAAGAGTTTTTTCTATGCTTTTCAGTTGGGTTTTCTGTTCCTTCTGAACTTTTTCCAGTTCGATGAATGATTTTTCTAGTTCGGCAAGTGTTGTGGCAAATCTTTCTTTGCGGTAATTCAGGTCTTTGAGCCTTCTTGCGCGGATTTTGATGGCTGTCTGGCTTTTTGAATATTCCGACCTTAGGACTGAAAACCTCTTGTAGTTGTTGTCGAGACCCAATTCGAGTTCGCGGATTCTTTTGCTGTTTTCTCCTACGTTTTCCCAGAGTTGGGCAGTTTCTTGCGCAAGGGCATCGTGTTCTGCCTGTTTGATGTTTATTTCGTTGGAAATTCCGTCATGTTCGCTTTTCAGATGCTTGATTTTCTGACGGTTTTCGCGGATTTCGTTTCTTATAGACTGGTATTGTTGGACGCTGTTTTCTCTCACTCGTTTTAGACCTTCGAGGCTAATCTTGCCTGAGCTTATCTTTGTCGTAAATTCTGTGAGCTTTGATTTTAGTTCGCCGATTCTTATCTGGACCTTCAGTACTTGTGAACCGCCCTCTTCGACCATTTCTGAGCTTAGTTTGCGCCATTCGCCTTCGATTCCTCTTCTATTTGACCTTTGGCCTTCGCGCAGTTCTCTTAGCTTTTCAACTCTGCTTCTGACTTTGTCCGCTTCGGCAGAGCTTTCAGCTGTTCTCTTTTGTATTTGTGCCATGGCATGCGAGATTTCGGTGGTTTCAAACTTTTTTATTTCGCCTTGGATGAATGTAGCTCTTAGTAGTTCGTTGCGCTCTCTTTCTAGGTCGTCAAGTCTTTTTTGCACTTCGTCTATTCTGCCCATGGCTGTGCGTATGGAGATGTCTGCTACTCGCAGTTTTTCTTCGGCTTCAGCTTTCTCAGCGTCATATTGGCCGATGCCGACTAGGTCTTCTATGATTTTTCTTCGTTCCATGAGAGAAATGTCTGTCAGGCGGGTTATCGTGCCTTGGAGGACTATGTTTTGACTTGAGCTGCTTATCCCTGCCATTGAGAGGATTTCCTGGATGTGCGCTCTTGAGATTCTTCTGCCATTAAGCCTGTACACGCTTTGTCCGTTTCGGTAGACCTCGCGGGATATGGTGACGGTGGTTGTGTCGACTGGCATTCTGCCGTCCGCGTTGTCGAACTGGATTATGACCTTAGCCATTTTTGCCTTTTCAAGTCCCGCCTTTTCAGATCCGTGGAAGATCAGTTTGGCGGCGGTTTCGGCACGGAGTCTTCTGGTGCTCAACTCGCCTAACGCAAACAAGAGCGCATCTAGAATGTTTGTTTTTCCGCTTCCGTTTGGGCCTGTGATGGCTGTGAAGCCGTTACCTAGGGCTATTTTAACGATTTGTGGCCCGAATGATTTGAAGCCTTTAAGTTCGATTTTCTTAATGTAGGGCATTCAGTTTGCGCCCTCACCTTCCGCTGAAGCGGACTGTCCTTTCTTTTAGACTGTTCTGTATGATGTTTGTATAAAAATTATTGTATCGTATAGGCTTTAACGGTTATGTATTTTTTTGCCGACATTTTCTGGTTTTTGATTCGTGTTTTGTAGTCATTTTCTTGACAAAGTCCTTAACGTGCTTGTCCGTGCCATAGACGAGTATGCAGCCGTCGTTTTGGCTCTTGATCGAAAGGGATGATTCGTTGGCAAGCGCCTTTATTCTTGCGGGTGGTAGATCGGTTGAAGGCTTGACTCGAATCCATTTCTGTTGGCGCGGAAAACCCCAAATGAACCGCTCTTTTTCCTCTTCGTCATCTGATACTTTTCCGCTTGCCGCCTTGATTTTCCTGAGCCACTCGTTGGCATACTCCTTTCCAAAGCGCTTCTCGCCTTCAGAAATCAAATAAGATTCGACATTGACAAGGTAAGCCTCAATCTCCTCCAATATTCCGCTACTGCCTTGCGGGGTTTTCTTCGCGCTGAGGATGGTTCTTGCCGATTTCAGGTCACTCATGATCTTGTCTGGGACAGCAGCGCCTCTTTTTCGGAAGTCAGCAACCATCTGATCTAAGACTTTCCAAACGGACAAGTAACCCATTGTTTTATGCTTCCGTGAAGTTGTGTTCTATGTTTTGTATTATAAAGAGTTTGCAGGTTTTCGCGGAGTTTGGCCCTCTGATTTGTCGTGTGTCTGAATTTCGTTGTCGGACAAAAGGGGCATGCGCTGCCTGCCTTCCATGTAAGTCTTGGCTGAGTTGTCTCCGAGCTTCGCTTTTGGCTCTCTGCGCAATTTTAACCCCCTATATATAGGTAACAAGACGTGCGCTCTAGTATCAAATAAACTTTTTAGGAGAGTGAAAGAATGACTAATGATGTGAACACGGATAAAGCAGTTGCTGAATGGATCGCCTCGGCAAAATCAAAACAAACAGCATACCAATATGAGCAGAGATGGGGCATTTGGCTACAGTATTGCAAGGCTAAAGACATGCTTCTAAGCGGAACGGAACAGCTAGAAGACATGAAAAAGCGGAGACACAGCGAAGACAACACGGAAAAATACTTCTATGACAATGAAGTGCCAAAGTTTTTTAGATGGCTCAAAACAGAATTCAGAGGAAAAACAACAAACAAGCCCCTAAGCGAAACTTCAGCATTAGCGGTTACGACGGCAGTAAGAAGCTTTTTTGCCTATCACCGATACTCGTTAGAGATCAAAAAAGATGCGTTACCGTCAAGCGAAAAGGTAACTCAAACGTATGTAGATCACCAATTCGACGTTTACCAATTTAGAGCAATGTTCCAACAAGGCGACCTGAAAGAGCGCACGATCTTAGTTTGTGGTAAAGACTTGTGGCTACGTGCAGGCGACTTCATAGGCTTAGGCCGCGACTCGGTAGAGCTAGCCATTAAGAGAGAAGGAGAACTAGCGGAGAATGAACACAGAGACACGGACACGGTAGAGTTTGAGCTAACGACAGAAAAGGAAAAAGAACCGTGTAGTTGTCACCTGTCAAAAGAAACCATAGAGCTACTGAAAGACTATTTGAAAACTTATCTTTCCACTAACGGACATCTGTTTCAATTAACTGAAGAGGCTTTAAGCGATTTGCTTAGAAGACTAGCGGAAAAATCCAAGATAACCTTGAACGGGCGCATAAGATGGCACTGTATGCGAAAATTCGGAATCACCTTAATGCATGGAAAAGTGACAGAACCAGTAATGAAGTATATGGTTGGAAAGCACATCAGCAAGGATTTGAGAACGTACATTCAGAACAACAGAGAAACTTTTAAAGCGTTCAAACTGATAGAACCATTGATTAGCCTTACAAAGTCAAACGGAAACGGGAGCGGTCAAATGGCTAAACAGTTAGAAGAAATGAAAAAAACCACATTCAAACAAATGATCCTAATGAAACTGATGGAGAAACTAACGTCAAAACAGGAAATGCAGACGGCACTTGAGGAAATAGCAGATGAACTTGAAATCCCAGTGGAAACGAGAAAAATACATTATGGCACAGAAAAAGAAGAAACTCCAGATTTCAACACACAGATCGACGTACTAACTGAAGCGTTGATAAAGAAAGACTTAGACCGAATCTTTAAAGAAAACGGAAACAACAACCATTAAATTCCCTTCTTTTTCCTATTTTGAGGTTCAAACATGAAAACATTAGTCGTATAGCAAAAAGAAACGAAGATAACTTACAAGAAGTTCTCATCCATTCTTAGTTATGAAGATGCAGATCAAATCGGAAAAGAAAAAGGCTACGGAGAAACAGTTTTGATCGGGTTCTCATTACCATTCAAAAGCAGGATACTGAAGGCGGCACTAGACTTGTTCGCAGGAATCCGCTATAACTATCCTATCTGTTGCATTCTCAATTTCTGCATTGACACGGTACTAGATCGGCCGTCAACACAGCTAAGATGGAGCGACAAGACGGATCATGTAGAATGCTTCTTACACACTAGAACGCATATCAAAAAAGCCATACCGCTAGACCTATACTAATTTTTCAACTATGCGTACGTACGAACGTACGAACACTACTTTTTCAAGTATAGCCCTCGCCCCTTTTTTCTATTGTCGGCTTCGAACCGAGAACATATAACTTGTTATCCATTGGTAAGTAGATATGCACTCTAGTATCTGCATCATAAATTGACAATTACGATATGATGTGCGCGCAACGATTCAAGCTCCTTTAGGCAAAAGCGACATGATTCTAAGCGCATTCACTCACACATACTAAAGCACAACACTAGCACATAAGGGCATCCATGCGCTCACGCTGTCATCGAAAAGAAACGACTAAGCTCCGACTGGCAAAAGAAGACAGCATCAAGGCGCAAGCTACCCCCCGTATCTCAATAATCCCCAGTTTTTCTTCGTATACCCCTCCCTCTTTCGTATAGGCAATACACGTTGTAGTTCTCTGTCTAGGATTCCCTAACGGCAACCATTCACGCTCTATCGGTGAACGCGATGCTTCTCAGCGTTCAGCTTTGAGATATGTTTCCATGCTCTTGCTAAAATCCCATAATCTGCTTTGGAAGTCCTCTATCATTTTTAGAGCTCTTTCTTCCTTGTGTTGGTCGCCCGAGCTTCCTTGTATATTCCAAAAGCGTTGGGCATGCTCCTCTAATATCTTCAGTTGACCCACTAAGTGTCCTATGAGCTTCTCATCGAGTTTCTCGGGGTCAATTTTCATTTGGATGTCGTTGAAGCGCATGATAAGTAAACCCATTAGGTGATGAAACTCTTTATCGACTTTAGAGCCACATTCCGCTTGTATAGCGAACCCTTTCCCATACCATATAGAAGATTCTATGGCATTCTTGCTACCAACTAACGCTTCCTTAAATTTTCTCTCCATTATTTCTGTCTTTTTTGAGCTGAACAATTTCCATCCCGCCTTTTTGGATATGCCGATAATATTCTTAAGATTCTTGAGGAACTGGTAAACAGAATTGAACGCATCAACTGCTTGAATTGTCGGTTCCAAGTTCACTCAGTCTTGTTATGAGGGCGTCTATTATTATAGGCTTTTGCGCGCATCGGTGGGAGTTTGGAAAGGGATTGAACGACTCCGTCACGTCATTTATTCGAAAGCGTCCAAGTCATGCGTCTGGGTTGCTTTGCGCATGTCGTCGAGGTGTTTTATCCTGCTCCGCATTCTTCTTCTGTAAATCCAGTGAATCAGACAGGTGAAAAAGCCCATAGCAAATGACGCAAAAATCCAAAAAAGCATGCGTTCAGTAGGATAGGAACTTGAGGCACTATTTTGGAAAAGACATGCAAGACCTGCTGACAAAAGCACGATCAGAATGAAAGTCTCAGTGGCATAAAGCAACCCACTAGCCACTGCATCCATTGAGAATATAAAATCAAAGAGCTTTCGATATCCCTTACTTGTGGACCAATCTGAAAACTCCGACTCGTCTCGCAGTGCTCTACTTTCACTGGAGTTGGCTTTCCCATCCCTGTTATCGTTTTCCGATTTCGGTCTGTTCTTGCGCGCACGCACGCGCTCTAACCGTTGTCTAATGCGGTGATTGGCCTTCTCATAATAGCTGAACAGAAAGTAAACCGTCATTCCAACAGGAAAACTCAGCAACAGGATTTTCACCAGACCATTGGGAAAATCATTCAGGTACTTGATCGCCACAAATGGTGTAAAATTCCCCCGAATGTAAATTGATAGATTCGCAAGATGATCGAATGGGTTTGAAAAGCCAGATGAATCTAAAGATGGTTGAGGCACTCCCTTTGCTGAGAGTTGGTAGATGTCAAAGGGAAAACAGAGGACCAGAAATATGCCAGCAGACATTATTAGAAACAGTTCGTCTATAGGGAATCTTCCAGCTATGTCTCCCGCAATTCCCATAGGTCTTCATCTGTCGTTTCATGCCTGAGAGTAAATAAAAGACTTGTGGAGTCTCGCGTATAGCGCGCGCTAAGTTTTATCCCGAAACCCACTATATGTTCCAATGATTAGTACTATAAGGAACCTCAGCCATCAATTGTCATGGGCTGGTGAATAGTTTTGGCAAAAAGGGTGGTTCTGCTTTTGATTACTGTGCTGGCCGCTCTGGTTATTGCTTCTTCAATTCTGCTGATTGAGCTCGTGAGACTTAATGATGAACTAACCATGTCGAAAAGAGATTACGGTGAATACTGGCATGACTCGAACTGGGTAACCCAGTTTGTTGGATACAATTCAATCACATCAGCAGTGCAAGCAAATGAAACCTACCTGATGCTAGTCGATAAAGCTCCACGAAAAGCTTACTGGATCATATATCTTCCAGAGGATGGTGGCTTGCCTTTGAAGCTGGAAACTTCAGAAATGGATAGCTACTACAAAGTGAATGGCACGTTCCGCAATTATGCCGTGAACTGCCCAGACGCAAAGCTCGTAATCATCTACACCGTGTTCAAGAATGGAACAGCAACACTGGAAAATGTCAGAACCATATGCTCAGGATATGAGCATCAAGAATACCCGTGAGCAGACGGGTTTGGTTTGGATATAACTTTACCCCAACCACCAGCAAAATACGACTCAATACTGCCATCCCTGACACTTCATGTCAGCCCTTTCCCTCTTCACCGTGCTCTCCTTCGCCTTTCGCATATGCGTACAGGCCGTGCGAATGCAGAACGAAGCCGAGAGACGCCTGCACGTATTCTCTTGCAGCTGCAACATCATCCTTGTCATAGTTCTTCTTCTCCATGGCATGCTTGAACCTCTTCTGCAAGTCCTCTTCCACTGTTCGTTGCAGGAAAGCAATCACTTTCTTCGGGTTTCCGTCTTTCAGCGCTTTCTCAGCCCTCTTCACCACAGGACCCCAGTCAAGCCCCGCAGGCTTCAATCCAGTGTAGGAAGCGCCTTCTCCCTCTCTGTGCAAACGCACTACAGTTTCGAAGAACCAATAGTCCGCAAGCTCAGCCGCTTGCTTGCCAAGCTTCCTTACCCTCAGTGCCTTTTCTAAAGCCTTCTGTATTTCTGCTTCAGCCTTCTTGGGCGCCCACGGAAGAACCAAGTTGACATTGCCCGAATCCAGCGCGACTCTTGCCGCAGTGACAACAGGTCCGTCGAGTGTGTCACAGCGTGGTGGCATACATTCACGTCCAAACTAACGTGTGACTATTCACCTTATATGATTTGACTATCGCTCCGAACTCATCACAGAGCCGCGGGAGTTTGTTTGCTTTGCTCTCTGTAAATCCAGATCACAAGCGGTAGTGCAATCGCAAGATACGCAACGTGAACTATTACTCTCGCCCATTCTGCGCTTATCGTATAGCCAAAAAGCACGGCGAGTATAGAACCTATTATGCCCTCGTCACGGAATGGGCTGCCCACCGGGATATTCAGCGCATATGCAGGCGTAGCCAGCCAACCTGCCGCAAACCCAGCCTTTTCAGAATATTCCAGTAACTCATGCACACCAGAACCGGCAAGCCCGCCTGCAAGCAGAATCAGCATTATGCTTGTAAAGTAGAAGAACTTTTGCAAGTTGATCTTGATGCCAACTACGAATATGGCGTAAGCCAGCAGGATTGCGGTTATGATTCCTGCAGACATTCCAATGCCCGTTGCTATTGAATCTTCCACTAAGAGCGGTGTTAAGAACAGCACCGTTTCCAAGCCTTCCCTAAAGACTACGACAAATCCAAGCGACACTAACCCTATGATTGTGCCTCGTGACGTTATGGTTTCAAGGCGTTCCTCCATTTCCTGCTTGATATGTTTTCCTCTGATGGCCATCCAATAAATCATCGTAGACAACACAGCCACTGCAACAAACTTGGCTATGCCTTCGAAGAGAGGTTCATACATTTCTGGAAGGCCACGATAAGAAAACCATATAAACGCTCCCAAGCTGAAGCTGGCTACCATCGCCAAAAAGAGCCCATACCAAATGTAACGTATCAAGCTCTTTTTCCTGCTTCTGACTAGATAGGAGAGGATTATTGCTATCACTAATGCAGCTTCAAGTGCTTCTCTGAAAGTTATCAGGTACTGACCTAGCATGCTAGGTGCACCTTATCGTGCTCGTGGTTATGCACAGTTCACATTTTTCGATGTCAATCGATGGGTCGAAAGATTTGTGTAAACTGCACATTAGTCCTTTGGCTCTTAGAGTTCTGCAGATCTCGCAAAACTTCACAATGAAGTCTTTTCGTGACATTACTTTAGTCAGCGAAGTGGCTAGTTCTTCCATTAGCTTCGTGATCTCGGGATCGCTTTCCAAGTCAATGGCTTTTCCGCGTATTTCTCTGCAGTAGAGACTTATGGCAGGTTGGCTTACTCCAAGAAGTCTAGCGGCTTGGGCTTGCTTCAAGTCGTGTTTGGTCACGAGTTCTTTTGCGAGCACTGCTCTGATGGCTGGTAAGGCACATTTTACGGCTACTTCACATGGGATTAGCATTTATGTTGCTTCCGCAGTATAGTGTGTAGAAAGGCATAAATATACTTTATTACAATCGTAATAACGATTGGTGGCGAAAACATGAGTTGGCGAAACGTCGCAGAAATCTCAAAGGGCGTCTATTGGGTGGGCGCCAGAGATTGGAATCGCAAGTTGTTTGATGCCTTGATTCCTCTTCCGAATGGAACTACGTACAACGCATATCTCGTTATTGGCAAGGACAGGAAAGCACTGATAGACACGGTAAACCCCGGCTTTGAAAAGGAGCTTGAGGAGAAGATCAGACGAGTTGTTGACCCAAGCGAGATTGACTTTGTGATAATGAATCATGCCGAGCCTGACCACGCGGGGTCCATCCCGCACGTCATGTCAATAAACTCGAAAGCAAAGCTGGTAACTACCGCCAAAGGTGCCAAAATGGCTCAAACTTATTTCAAGGTGCCTGAAAACCGAATAATGGCAGTGCACGATCAAGAAACGATTGATCTTGGCGACAAAACTCTCCAATTCATTGAGGCACCGATGCTTCATTGGCCTGAGACAATGTTCACCTATTTCAGAGAGAACAGAATTCTGTTTCCATGCGACTTTTTCGG
>Ga0315289_10004833_pt1 | contig 20062 bp, 33 predicted proteins | sample YL17G11_40_MG_FD_203452 | JGI IMG/M metagenome (GOLD analysis project Ga0315289, IMG submission 203452) | Sediment microbial communities from Yellowstone Lake, YNP, Wyoming, USA - YL17G11_40 | ecosystem: Environmental > Aquatic > Freshwater > Lake > Sediment | place: USA: Wyoming | collected... | reverse complement strand
AATATGACGGATCAGTATGTGATCGATGTCTCCTTAGTTCAGCTATCGGAAGTCACGCGGACGGAACCCTCGAACGGTAGGCTGAAAATCGATGTGAAGGCGTTGGGAACGGAATCCGGAATTGATCAGATTCGCGTGACGAAAGTAGGAACGGGAATTAAATTTCAAGTCGATGAGAACGGGAACGTCGAAATTCAAGGCAATCTCATCGTTCGTGGAACGGAGCAGGTTCACAACACTGAGACGATCTACTCGAGCGAGACGATCACGGGGAATCTAACAGCGGGCGATGACGATGCGATTGACTCGCATTTGATCAAAGGAACGTGGGTTCATACCAACACAGCGGGATCTGCGAATCATTTTAAAATCGATGGAGCGACTGGCAAAGTGGGGATTGGTGCGGACCCTGCTGGGACCGACACTTTTCAAATTACGGGAACGACCCTCTTCACTGGAAATATATCAGTCAACGGCATTCTCGCTCCTTCGGCTTCTGGAAAAGATTTGGGCGACACTGGGCATCGTTGGGACCTCTTCGGCGCGATCGTCCAAGCCGGAACCAGCGCAGAGACCTTGAAGTTGAACGTCAACAAAACAATCGGAGGGGTGAATAGCTTTGAGGCCGATGCGGTCAACAACTTCATCGCGTTATATGATGGCGTCTCGAGATTCAAGCACACAGCCGGAGCGGACGAGGGTTGTTGGGGAGTGCAGATTGACGAAGCGGGCGGAAAAGAGGTTCTCTCGCTTTCGACCTACAGCGACGGATGGGTAAAGACCGGATTGATTCTGTCGGCTCAACGCGCGACCAATTCAACCACGGTTGAGCGGATCGATTTCGGAGGCGACGTTTATTTCGATGTGGCGAATCATGCAATCCGGGGAGGGCATGGCTCTTCCACGATCGGCTTGATCGGGAGCCGCTGGCCTTTGTTCTATGGGACCGTGGCTGACATCAACAACATCACAATCAACACGGCAATTCAGCCCGATGCTGCTGGTGGAGCGAATCTAGGATCTCTCGCAATCTATTTCGCCGACAGCTACTCCTCGAATCTTTGGTCTGTCAACGGTGGACATCTGTCCTATAACAGCGCAGGAGTCACGGCTCAGCGCAATTGGAGATTGAGCACATCAACCAATGGCGATTTCTGGCTTTCGATGGCGGCTGATGCCGGAACCACAATCGAGGACATTATACAATTCAGACGAGTGACAGCCGATCGGGACTACTTTCATAAGATGGTTTTGCAGAGCGCCTATGCGGGTGGTCCTCATCTCCAACTTCGTCATGTTGGAAATTATAGATTCGATTTTGCTGCCATCGCGAAAGTGCTCTACATCAATCAAAATTCCGATGATGATAGCGTGTCTACCAACATAGCGGAATTTGGCTATGATGACGCTTTGGTTGATAACTACATTCGGCTACGGTATCAGACAATCCTCGACGGAATCGTCTATCCATCGGCTGACAATTCGAAAGACCTCGGAAAGGCCGGAGCGAGATTCAAAGATTTCTACTGCACGACCGCTCGGCCTACTAAGCTCTACGTTGGAACGGGCGCTTCCGCCGGCTCGGAGACCTTGGAGCCAATCACGAACGACGCATCCAGAACTTTAGGATCGTCAAGCTATCCTTGGTATCGCGGCTATATCGAGCGCCTGACTCTGGGAATCGATACGGGCGAAGGATTGACAACGGACCTTCTGCCCTCGGCGGATGTTTCCTATGCGCTCGGATCAGCGATGCCGCCTCGGAGATTCACGACTCTTAACTTGGAAACTCAGCTTCGAGTCTACAAAGATAGTGCGGCAGATGTGAAGATTCAGTTGGGGTCTGATACAACGAGCGACGGAATGAACTGGGAAATGAAAGCTTCCTCTGGAGGAGTTTTATCAATCGTTGCCAAAGAGGCGGATTTTGGAACAGGCGCAACTTTCTTGGCTTTCAATAGATCGGCCGGAACAATCACGCCTGTCTCGATCATATCTTCCACGCTATTCGAAGCAACGCAATTACGCTCGTATGCGGCCTCTGGCGATGCCAATATCGATCTTCGAGCCGCAGCCGCAGCGGCAAATAAAGAAGCGTGGAGAATTCAAGCCAATGGAGCAAGCGGCGATTTTTATATTTACATGGCTCCTGATGATCTAGCTTCCAATGGTAACGCTGCGATTCGATTGCTTCGCGATTCTGGAGGAACGAATCTAGAATCGATCTGGATATACGACGGAGCCGATATCATTCCGGTTGACGCTGGTTCAACTCTCGGAACGGAAACGTACTACTTTGACAAAGCCCATGTTGGAAATTTTGTCGCCATCAGCGATGCCGCCTCGGTCTCTTCCGGATTTCTGAATATCGGAAAATCGGTTACTACCGGAAGTTCTTCCAATGGAACGCTTGGGCCTGCGGGCGGAAATGCGAATGCAGGTTTCTTGAAGTGGTATCTCGGAACGACGGCAATTTATATTCCTTACTGGACGGCGATCGCCTAACCAATTGGCCGCTCAAGGCGGAACAAGGGAGAGGAACATGAACGAGAAAGAAGTAAACGAGTACATGGGTCAGTTGATCAACGGGCAGGTGAAGTTGGAAGCCGGCGAGCAGTTCGCGTTGGATGGCTTCGTCAAAATTGGCGCGGAAATCGAGAAAGCCAAGACGAAGCTACAAGAGGCGCAAGCGGAGATTGAGAAAATCGTCGCCTTCGCTCAGAGAGCAAACGGAGCGCGAGAAGCCTACGTGAACCTGTTAATCTCGGCCGAACGTGAGCGGAGGAGATTGCTTCCCCGGATTCGCGGCGAAGGATCTGGTTCGTTGGACGACCTGCGCGAGAAGTTGGGCGCCGACAAACTCGAGCTTCTTGATAACGATCGGAACGTCAAAGAATCGACCGGAGAGTAAGATGTCCCTCCACGCTTGCCGAATGTCCAAGACTGCCGATGAGAAAATAACCTTCATCGGATTCGGAATGAGCGAAAACGAAGCGGTTCAAGATGCTCTCAATCAAGCGGTGAAGATCTTCCCAGATCTAAACGTGGAAGACTTCACAGCAACAACTCACTTGGTAAAGGGACATCCGGCGAGATTCGCGGAGCGGGTCAGAGCAGAAAACGAAGCAAAGGCGAAAGAGCGGGAGAACGCGGAATTGCCTCCTCCCCGCAAGGGTCGCGAGTCGTAGCTGTTTCCACCGTAAATAGGAGAAGACCATGAGCCGTTTGATTCCGATGTCTCTTGCTCTCGGAATGCTCTGGACGGGTCAGGCGTTGGCGCAGCCGGCCGATGGAATCGCCTCTGAAGGTGTAGAGGTCGCCGGCGATGTCGATTTCGAGCCGCCGCTCGTTCCGGTCGAGAAGGACGCTCTCACTTGGATCGAAGAGTTCACCCTGGCCTTTCACGAAAAGAACTGGAGCTTCGCGATAGGCGCGATTTTGATGTTGCTAGTTTTGGGAGCCAAACGGCTATGGTCGGCAATCACGAAGCAGGCGACATCCGAGCGAGCAAAGAAAGCACTGCCTTGGATTGCTCTCAGCCTCGGAGTGGTGCTCGATATATCAACCGGCTTGGTCAACGGGATTTCCTGGTGGAAGGCGCTCGTATCGGGATTGGTATCTGGCGGATCTGCGATTGCTCTCTGGGAATCGATCTTTAAACATCTCGTTCCAACAAAGAAAGAGGAATGATCATGGCAAATTCAATTTGGACTTGGTTGAAAAAGTACGGGCTCTATGTTCTGTCGGGCCTACTCTTTGTCTGCTGGTTGATCTCGAAGCTCATCCCGACAGTGCGCGGCAGGCCGGAGATTTTGCAGAAGGCGAAGGACGAGGTATCGACAGCGAAGAACGATGTGGCGAAAGAATCGGAATTGCTCGCCGCGAAAATGGAAGCCAATCGCAAGGAACTCGAAGCAATCAAGGCAATCTCAGACGAGGCGGAGCGGCTTCGGAGACTGGCCGATTTTGCCAATAGGAGATGACGATGAAATCCATATCGTTCGCTCTTTCTTTGACTCTCCTGCTCTCGTTGACTCCGGCCATCGCCGAGGACGTGATTGTTCTGAAGCAAGGCGAAGCGGCGCCGTTCGCCGGTCTCCTCGTGAAGGAGCAGCGATTCAATCGATTCCTCGAAGCCGAGATGAAGGTGGAAGAGCTGAAGGGTCGGTTGGATATCCAAGAGCGATTAGGATTGAAGATCGAAAGCATTTACACCGCGCGCCTTGAAGAAGCGGTCAAACCAATCCCTTGGTATCAAGGCCCGGAGTTCAACCGCTGGCTCGGATTTTTCATTGGCGTTGCTGCGACCGGGCTTGTGATCTGGGGAGGAACCGAGATAGTCAAGGCGGCAAAGTGATGGACATTTTGTTGGAGATCTTAAAGCAAGGTGGATTTGCGGCTGTGGCTGCGTTGATCACTCTTTTGTATTTTCGAAAAGAGAAGGAATGCGAGAATTATCGAGCAACGATCCATCAGCTCTACGACAGGCTAGAGAAGAAATCGGAAAAATATCTGGATCAGACTATTCGGCTAGGACATCAGGTTAGCAAAGCCATCACAGCGTTGACTGAAGAAATCAGCGAAGCTTTGGAGGAAGACGATGACTGACCGTGAGGAAATTTGTGAAGAGGAAGATTGCGATCTATCGGACAAGCAACGCGAGCGCGAGGCAGGAGTTCAGGAGATTTTTCACTTGCTCGACGCTTCCATCAAAAAATTGACAACGAAGATCAAGCATCGGAAATCGAAGAAGAGGAGATAACGTGGATTTCGAATCTTCTGAGCTTAGAACGCCTAAAATCATAAAAATCTTCTCTGAGTGTTACGACATTGATCTATTTCAATCGCAACATTTGCCCGAACAGCGTCAAGTCTACTCCGCGTTGTTGGTCGAGGCGCGGCGACAAATGAGAATTGTTGAATATCAAGCGAAACTCGCGAAAAACAAGGCGTACTTAGAGATACTTGACGCTAAGAAAGATTTGCCAGAGTGGAAAGTGCGCTGCTTGTATGAAGCTTCGGTCGAGTTTGCCCGTACAAATGACGATCTTATCCAGGCGACGTACTCTGTCGAGGTTCTCGAGACCGCAATTGCGCTGATTTCTTCTCAAAATCCAATCTAACTTCCCGTTTTTGTTGAAGAAAATATTTTTCGCTGTTAAAACAACCCATTCCGTTATTTTCCCGTAAGAATTCCGTCCTTTTTTGTCGTTTTCTGAGCTAAATTCTCGTTTTTATTGAAGAAATGCGAACGGTATTCTTGTGTAAAAATAACTCTTGCGTTAAGATTCGGAGTCTGGCATGATCAAATCATGGCAGACAAAACCAGATCGGTAAAACGGGCGGAAAAAAGATTGGCAATCGCGATTCGGACCGGGGATGTCCGGACGATCGAATTGGCGGTCGATTTTTTGAACCGCCAGATCGCGCTCGCGACGGCCGACCAAATCGATAATCCGCGCGACCGCGCAATCGCGGTCGTGGCGGCTCTCCGGATTCGGTAAATTCAACAGTTCGGCCGGTCTTTGACAACCGAGGCTTAAGGGCGGACCGAAAAGCCCTTCTTCCCCCGCATCAAACCAGCACCATGTAGCGGTAGGGTCGTAAAAGAGTCCGAAGCGGATCCCAAGAGGCGTTCCCCGAAAGGGGTGAGGGAATAAGCCAGACAAAAGGCAAAGAGCCCGCGAGGATGACCCGACGTCAGGCACCAGCCGGTCGGGATTGCGCAAGGGCAGGCGCAACGAAAAAGCCAATGGCAACAAGTAGACAAGTCAGAATTGACAATAGGTGTGAGCCCGAAAGGGCGGAGGCGGTCCTGGTGGACTTGTTGGGATTCGATTTCCCGACCGCCTATTTCCGGTGTAAACAAATCGAAAGGGGAGCGACCATGAAAGTGACCTTAAAGATCAGAGAAGACCGCAAGGACGAGTTCATCGCGCGGGTTCAGCGGATCAATAAGAAAGCAGCGAAGTTGGCGCTTCCGCCCCTCAGCTTGATTTTCACCGAACGGGAAATCATTCCGGACCGCAAGGCCGACCCAACAGGCGAGAGAGGCATCATGTTGGTTCTTCTCCCCGTTCTCATCGAGGGAGAGGAACCGATTCTCCAAGGTTGGCGATTCATCGCCGCTCTGGACCACGTAACAGCGGAAGCGAACATAATCCGGTGTCGACCGGGTTGCGAGCTGAACGCGAAATGGCGGAGCGCAACCCCGGATTGCCAGCATTGTGGCACAACGCGCAACAGGCTGAAGACATACGTTCTCGAGCACGAGTCGGGCGAGGTCAAGCAAGTTGGTTCAACCTGCATCGGAGATTTTCTCGGAGATCACGGAACGAATCCAGAAGGGCTTGCCGCATATGAGGAAGAGCTGTTCGCGCTTTCCGCCGAATCATGGAGCGAGGAAGGCGAAGGTGGTGCGAGCGGATCCAATCTGTTAGATACCACGCACTTGCTCGAAGCGGCAGCGGCCCACATCCGATTGTACGGTTGGACGAGCCGTTCAGCGGCGAAAATGGATCTCACGGGTCAAACGATTCCGACAGCCAACTTGGTACAAGGTTGGCTCTTGTTCCAAAGCCGATATGCAACCCGAGAATTAAAAGAGAGATGGGAAGAGGCCAGACCGACCGACGCTGACAAAGAGAAGGCGGAGAAGGCCCGCGAGTGGGCTCGCCGGCTCAATCCGGTCAGCGACTATGAACACAATCTGAAGACGATCGCGTCGTTGGAAGTGATCGGGTTGAAGCATCTTGGAATCGCCGTCTCGTTGATCAACGCTTACGATCGCGCAATCGGCGAGGAGATTCGTCGGAACCGAGCGGCGATCGTGTCAGAGCATTTCGGCGAGGTGAAGGTGCGTGGGAATTGGGGCGCGATTGTGACGCGCGTCAATACAATCGAAGGACAGTACGGAACAACGTGGATCGTTGGGTTCAGCGTCGGAGCGGGGAATGAAGCGGTGTGGTTCGCTTCGAAAAATCCCGATGTAAGTGTTGGCGATGCAGTGGTCTTGGCCGGTTCGGTCAAGAAGCACGACACATACAAAGGGGTCAAACAAACAACGCTAACAAGGTGCAAATTGTCCAAGGTCGAGTAAGGAGAAGGTGTCATGGAACACAGCTCAAGGGAAGATGCAGCGTATCGCAAATTGCACGTAGCGGGAGAAAGGCTCGAGAAGGCGAAGAAAAAAGCGGAATCTGCTTTTGCTGCTTTGCAGAAGGCAGAACACGAGGCCGAGATCGCGCGGAGTGAATGGATGGAAGCGCGCAAGAATCTGTGAAATCGGTAAGCGCCGAAAGCGGACCAAATGGTCCGCTCCTCGAGTAGCTCTCGAGCTGAAGAGGCAAACATCGGGTCGCTCCCGACGGTTTATTTACACCGTAAACAAGGGGAGGAAGTCATGAAAACAGAGAGCGTCAAAGAAGAAGTGACCAGGCGATTGTCGGAGCTTGTCTCCAATCCATCAGAGACAATGCGCCGAGACGCGACCGACTGGATCTGCGATCGGAGAATCGAACCCGTGTGGTTCGAATCTGTCGCGCTTCGATTTTTCAACGATTGGATGCTCTCGAACGGTGTTGCAGAGTTCAACAACGTGGGAGATTGCGAAAAGGCGATGCGCGAATTGGGAGCGGTTGAGATCGCGGAGGAAAATTGGCCGAGTATTGAAGGCGCCGAGGGGTGTCAACGAATGTTCGCTATGCAGACAGAGGATGGAGAACAATCCATCCACGTTGTGTGGATTCGCTAACGGGGAGGCAATCGTGAAAATGACCAACGGCTTGCCGAGCAGGTATTGTTTTTGTCTTTGCGATGATTGCAGCAATTTGGCATTTGTCGATGAGAAAGGTCAACCGCAATTGTGTTCCGATTGTCGTAAAGCCGGCTGTGACCCCAATGCTCCAACCGCAATTGGGCACGAGTGCAAGGTTCCGGGAGCCTACGGAACGGACGAGGTGAAGTCATGAGATTCGTTCTCGGAGCAACAGGTAAATATTCTTGGGATTCTTCAACCCATGAGATATCTGTCGATGGGTTCCGCATTGGATTCAAAGTCGGAAGCCTATCCAAAGCAATCAAATTGTTCGAGTGGCTCGAGAGGGAGGAATCATGAACAAGCCCAAAACCATCAATCTGTTTGATCAAAAGAAGTTCCGCGCTGTTATCAAAGTCCAAATGAGCAACGTAGTAGCCAATATCGCAAAATCGACATTGAACCATCTACAAAAGATGGCGGAAGAGGCCGGAATAGAAGGCGACGAGGTGATAGCGTTCGCAGCTTCGGAGCTTGTAGAAAATCCAGAAGAGCTGCATTCGTTCTTCAAGAAATTCTTCGGTATCAAAGGAGAGTAACATGAAGCTATATCAAGCATCGGCGCAGTGGGCTAACCGGCCATCGGACGAGCGATATTGGAGCGTTGCAGAGCTTCTCGAGGAGAGCAAACGAATCGCCGACGCCTCGGCGCAAGCATTGGTGCGTTATGGCGATCTCCGTGTCGAGGCAAAGGGGTCGGATCTATTTCTCGAAGGCAACGCCAAACAATCGGCGAAGGTGTGCCATTGGGCATTCGGTCAAATGGCACAACGGATCAAAGCACCGCAAGAGTATCTCCGAAGGCTTCCGCCGAGCCTAGCGGCTCAGAATATCAATTACGGTCTCGCTCGTCGCGATCTGCGAGACCCGGAAGACGAGGCAAAGTTGTTGCTCCATCGGACCGAGGAAGGATTGGTCGCGAGGTGCTTCACGAGCGGCCGGTATCAACGGATCTGGAATTGGGAGATCGCCAGTTCTCTTCGCAAGCTGGAAGTCGAAGGGTGGAGAACACCCCCGGCTCGGCCGTCGAAGGTGTCGGGGGAGCGTGTCCGCAAGGCGACAGAGGCAGACGTTCTTGAAGGCAATCGGTTGGGTCTGAGCATCAACGTCGGCGATGATATCGGGCCGGCCGGGGTATACGCTTCGGACCGCGACATGTTCGTTTTTCTCATCGACGATAAGCACGTAGTGGAAAATCCCCTCCCCGGAGGGGTTCCGCTCGCCAGAGGGTTCTTCTGCTGGAATTCGGAAGTCGGAGATAAGACGTTCGGAATCACGACATTTTTATACGAAGCAATTTGCGGCAATCACATCGTGTGGGGAGCGAGCAACGTCAAAGAAATCAAGATGAAGCACATCGGCCAAGCGAGAAGCAAGGCGTTTTTCGGATTGAAGCTTCAACTTCGTGAGTACGCCGAATCGTCGGTGAGCGACATCGAAGCGTCAATCAAGAGAACGCAAGAATACCAGATCGCAGCGACCAAAGAAGAGGTCATCGAGCAGCTTCTAGCATTCGGGAAGAAGCGAAAGTTCCAAGCGATTCGTGAGAGCGAGATTCGAACGGCGTATAGCGTAGCAGAAGCAACGCCACGGTATGGCAATCCGCGAACCCCATGGGCTATCACCCAAGGTCTAACCCAAATCAGCCAGCTTTGCGATTATGCAGAGGACCGAGTGAAGGTGGACAAGGAAGCCAGTTCAATTCTGGAAATGGCATTCTAAACAATGTCGAAATGGCCGAGCAATCGGCCATCTGCTGCGATTGGTTATCGCAGCACTGAAGAGACAAACCCAAAAGAAAGGTAGGGACCATGAGTAGCAACGGTATCGGAGTCGAGAGAGCGCACAAGATCTACGAAATCTCGATGAGTCAGTTGAAGGAGAGGTTGGCTGGGAATTCGGAAGTCATGGATCTGATTTTGCGGATTGAGTCATCAGTATTCAATTTGGCGCAAGCCATCGAAGGGTATTTAGTTGAAGCCCACGCGGAAGAGCAAGAGTCGTTGTTTGATCGCATCATGGCGGCTCGCGCGACGTTGCACGGAGCCGACGACAGAACAAAGGCCAGGCTGGTACAGCAGGAAGAGGTGACACAGGAATTTCTAGATTCGCTTCCAAAGAAAGGCGAAAAATAATGTTCAAGTTCATCGGTAGCGTCATTCTCTTTTTCTTCTATATAATTGCATACGGATTCTTTTTCTTCATTGGTCTCTGGTTGGGTCGCAAGTTGACAGACAGGATCGATTTTGGAAAGTTAAGGAGGCATTCGTGAAAGCCAAGTTGGTTCTCTGGAGCGATTTGAGCAGGGCGTTGATCCGTTTGGAATGCGACAGGGACCCGGAGGATATGTTTTGTGTGCAGGGAAATATTACCAATTTCATGGGAGGCGGAGAAGAATTCTTGCTGGACGAGGAAGCGGTCTATTATAAGGCCGGAAAGCCGCGCAATCTATACAACGCGCTAGTCGATTTGAAAGTCGGAATCGATGTCGGAGCATTCTGATGGGAAAGTGTAAGCGATCGGAAAGACCGCAAAGTAAGTGCTTGTCGTGTGAACATTTCAAAGAAGGCAAGTGTACCGATCCAAATCGATTGCTGATCGTGGCAATTATAGATCATGTTGGGTTCAATCCGAAGATCGAATCAAAGTTCGAAAAAATTTGTTCATGTTCACATTATCGGAGGGTCTCATGAGCTACGTCGTAGTATCCGTTCTCATGGTCGCGTGTATCGTAATGGTCGCCATGTCGGTCCGGACAAAGCCGGAACAAATGGTCAAGCTACAACCCGCCGTCGTACAGGAAAGAGACGCGGAGCTACGCGCTGAAGCGATCGCCAATTTCAAGCCACGGAAGCTCAGTGGTCGGGGAAAGAACTACCGCACAAAGCGGCGCGCTGGGAAGTGCCGCGCGAAAGGTCGGTGATACCATGAAGTATCGCGTCTATATCGGAGGGCAGAGTCCCGAAAACGCGGTGATCTTCGAAGATTTGGCTTCCGCGATCAACGTCGCTTTCGACATCGCGGAGGAGAGAGCAAATGAGCACGGCCTCGAAGAAGAGGTCGGATATTATTACAATCCGGGATTCGACGGCCACACGGAGCGAGGCGTCGCTCCAGAAGGTTCCGATGCAGCGTATTGGCCAAAAATTGAAGAGGTGAAATCATAAGCAAATTCTGATCCTTCGGCTGAAGCGATGTTATTTACACCGTAAATAGGAGACGACAATGGGAAGAGTCAAGCGATGTATCAAATGTGACGAAGCGTTGGTTTGCAAAAAATGCGGAGCGCGGCAATCGAAAGAAGCTCCGGATTGGACGCGGTTGGATCTCCAATTGACCAAAGAGCAGAAAAAGCTGCTCGAATTTCAAGCCAAAGAAGCCGGATTATCCGTCTCGGAATATATCCGAAGGATGCTAGAAAATGAGGAAAATACGGACCAGACTTGACACCCATCTGGTGCTTCGAGTCGAAGATATGCCATCGAAATTGATCTTCGAATTGCAGGAAGAGTACACCAAATCGAACCCGGATTTTCATAAGAAGAAGGCCATGGGTCTCTGGACGGGTGGCACCTCGCGAAAAATCTGTTCGTGGTCGCGCGAGGGAATGCTCTTCATTCTTCCTCGCGGAACGCTTGAAAAGGTCAAAGAGATTGTTGGCCGACACGATTGCGAATTGGAGATCAAGGACAAGCGTCTGAAGCTGGATCGCGTCCAGTATCGAACGAGCGAGAATTCCGTTCTCCGTCCGTATCAGGAGGATGCTGTCGAGAAGTTGATCGCAGCGGATTGCAACGGAACAATCCGTGGGCCTTGTGGTTCGGGGAAAACGATTCTGTTAATTGCCACAATTGCGAAGTTACAGCAACCGACTTTGGTCATCGTCCATTCAAAGGCGTTGGCGGAACAATGGCGCGCGGCGATCTCGATGTGGTTGGAGGTCGTTGCGGGAAGTATTGAAGGTGGGAAGGTCAACATCCGACCGATAACCGTTGCGACACAGCAGGCTCTTTGGCGAGCAATTGAGAATCATCGGGCCGATTGGATCAATCAATTCGGCGCAGTGGTTGGCGACGAAATCCACCACTGGGCGGCGAGAACATTTCAGACAGTGATCTCGGCTTTCCCAGCGGCTCATCGGTTTGGAGCATCGGCAGACGAGCGCAGAAAAGACGGGCTTGAACATCTGATTTATGAGACCTTTGGTGCTCCGGTAGCGAAGATTGAAAAGGACGCGCTGATCAAGTTGGGCAATCTTCTCCCCTCTCACATTGATGTTGTGCAAACAAATTATTGCGACAAAATATACTGCGATTCGGTACGAGCGAAAGAGGCTCCAGATTGGGTTAGCATGATTTCCAAGCTGACAGATGACGAGGAGAGGAACGAGCTGATTCTCTCTGCGATTTTGTCTTTGCTTGGAACGCGCGACGGGAAGGAAATCTATCGCGCGTTCACCCAGCCGGCCAAGATTTTGATCTTGGCCGAACGTGTGGAAGCGTGCAAGCGATGGGTTATTCGTCTGGCACAATTCGGAATCGAAGCGGGGTTGCTAATCGGAGGCCCGGACAATCGGGAAAACTTGGAGGATTCGATCGCGGGTTTGCGATTTGGAAATTTGCGAGTCGGCGTAGGAACGAAGGTCGCCGATGAGGGTTTGGACATTCCGGGATTGACCCACGTTGTTTTGACGTGTCCGGTTCATCCACATCCGAAAAGAATGGCGCAAATGATCGGCAGAGCGGCGCGACCGTTCGGAAGCAAGACGGAAGCAATTTGCGTCTATTTCTGGGATTCGCAAATGTTCCCATCGCCAAGATCGGGAGATTCGAAAGTGGACCTCGAAAAGAAGAAGGCAGATTTTTTCGCCAAGCTGATCAAAATCGCAAACACCTCAAAGTTGATCTGATCCATATGGATCACGTGCGCGCATTACCCCCTTCCATTGAATTTTTTCGTCAAATTCCCTATATGGATCACGCGCGCATTACCCCTCTCCTTAAAATTTTTCATCAACGATTTCAACAAACATTCGAATCTCTATGGATCGATCCATGTAAGATCGCGCGGCAGCGTTAATGAGTCTTAATGACTCGCGCGGAAGTCGCGCGGAAGTCGCGCGGAAGTCGCGCGGGAGCATTATAAGACTTTATAAGACTTTATAAGTCTTAATTCGGATTAATAAGTCTCTCTGTGTTTTAAGAATTACATCCTCACGCAGAAAACAAATCCTCCGGATTGAAAGCCAGCCTCCTCCGGAGGCAATCCTGCGAAGCGCAGGATTTTCTCATCCAGGAAAAATTTCCAGGCCAAGAAATCATTCTCCGGAAACAACCACACAAGTCTATCGTTAATGGATCGATCCATATCACGGACATAAACATAAGCACGCGAACGCGAGAAATTCGATGATCGGTTCTCCGATTGATTCAAAGTGGTCACCAGACTCACAGAGTTTGAGTCTGCGGCCGGTCGGGGGTGTTTTGGGCATCGGGGGGCGGGTTTGAGAAAAGAATCGATCCTGGACGTTCTAAACGGTTCTGAAGGGGTGGCGATCGGAGCGGTTTTGATCGCCGATCTGTTTACACCGGAAATAGGAGGGTTCGATGAGCTGTAAATCAGGGTACACTTTTTGTCTTTGTCGCGATTGCATGGAAATCGCCGGATCGGACATCGACGGCAATCCTAAATTGTGTTTGCTCTGCGAAGAAGCCGGATGTTCCGCCGAATGCGATCGCGAGTGTTTGGTTGATCTCGAGCCGGACGATTTTCTGATTTTGATGTCGGACGATGAACCGGAGAGTAACAATTGAAATTTTTATTTACGGTGTAAATAGGAGGATGTCGTGAGCGAGAAATCGTGTGAAGACTGCGAGCATTGGAAATTTTTGTTCCAAGAGAAATCGAAGAAAACTAGGTTAGCTATTTGTCGCGTTAATGCCCCAATTTGGGCAAAATCGGCGGATTCTCTGATCTGTTATGCTCAAGAAAAATTGGCCGACGAGTGTGAATGTTTTGAATCAAAGGAGTCGAAATCATGACGAAGCCATCTGATTCTGAAGTTCTCCGCGCGCTCTATGTATGGATGGAAGCCGATCGGGCTTGCGTCGAAGCTGAAGACGAATTCTTCGAAATGTCCAGAACGGGCGATTGGACGATCGAGCGTTCCACGGGGGCTTTCGAAGATCTCGAGATTCGATCGTTGCAAGAGAAAGCGCAAATAGCCCGCAGAAAGCTTCGAAAAGTCATCAACGCGGTTGACAAGTGTCATACGGAATGCGACGATTGCGATTGTTGGCAGCGCAATCTTTTATCCGAGATCGATTAAGAGCCCCCGGCCAAACCTCCCCCAGGTTTCCGATAGCCAACACGGGGGCTCTTTTTTTTTGTTGGCCAGGAGGTCGCGATGTCAAAGCGACGGAGAATATCGCCCGAAAAACTTCTCGATTATTTCGGATCCATTGGTGCATCCACACCAACACGAATCGTTGCTTTGACGATTTATCATTCGCTTAATGGAATTGACCCAACATTGGAACTTCTGTCATTTCGAACAGGGATTTCGGTTGAGAAAATTTCAGATGCTTTGTGGTTGTTGGAAGAAGCCGGCGTTCTTTCTTATATCGATGAACGAATGACGCTTCGAGTTCCCGAATGTTCGGTTCCTGATGTTCCAAAAAAGATCAAAGAGAACGTTCCGGCGATTGCTGATGAAGTCGGCGAGATTTTGAATGAGTACAGGCGCCGCTGGATTGAGCGATACAAGCGGAAGTGTTATTTGACCGGAAAAGATCGGACCAGGATTGCCGATCTGGTAGAGCGTATCGGATATCGCGACACGAAGCAGAGGCTTCAAAACTATCTGAAGTCAGACGACGCTTGGTTGGTTGATCGATGTCATCCGTTAGCCGTATTTGCGAAGACATCGAACAGCTATTGCAGAGGTAAAAATGTCAAAGCCGCAATTATCAAACGCGATTCTGAGTTTGACTCAGAAGTTCGACGCTTTGAAGAGGAAAGATCTGGAAAGAACGATTCGTGAAATGAGCTTCCGTTCAGGTCTTTGTGCAACGGGTCTGGGAATGATCTTCGAATCGTTCGAGGCCAAGGACCACAAGACGGCTGCGTTGAAAATTGCTGAAGAGTGGAATATCGATTCTGAGAAGACATCTGGGAATCCTCCCGGTTCGCGGCAGCTTGGAATTCTTTTCTATGGGCCTGCTGGTTCGGGAAAAACACATCTGGCTTGCGCGATTCTAAATCGACAGATCTCGCTCGGCACGTTCGGATATTTTCTTCCTACAACGAGAATCCCGAAAGAGAACACGGATGCGATTGAAAGGCTCTCAGACCCGGATGAGATTCCCCTTTTGATTCTCGATGATCTCGGAGCGGAGAAGTCTACCGATCGTGCTTTGGAGTGTTTGTATTCAATTATCGATGGAAGAATTTGGAACAAAGCACCGATGATCGTAACAACCAATTACAAGCCGACCAAGGAGCTGTCTTCTAGATTCGGTTCTGAATATGGCGATCGGATTGCATCGAGATTGCAACATGCTTGCTTATCGGTTCCAGTCGGCGGAGTCGATATGAGGATGCAGCGATGAGCATCACCGCATTCGATATCGAGAACGAGCGGGCGCTCGTGGTCGCCGCTTTGAGAGATCCGGAGGCCAGACAGTCAATCGCCGGGTCGCTTGAGCCAGAGGATTTCCGTGGGGAGCGGTTCGCTGTCATCATTCGAGCGGTGATTGAATGTCAAAGATTGGGGCTCGAACCGGACGATGAGGCAGTGGCCGTTCAATGTGGCGATGAAGATTTCGGTGGATTCGATTTTCTGCAAAAGCTTAGATCTCTGGAAGCTCCAAAAAATTTGAATTTTCATTTGGCGAGGCTGAAGCAAGATTCGGCCAGGTATAAAATCGGAAAGCAAGATCTCCTCGAATTGGAGAAAATGTTAGCGGATAGAACAATCGATTTCAACGAGTGCTTGGTCAAGGTCGCGGAGATTCAAGATCGTCTAAGGCCGGGAGCGGAGATCTCGGACACGAACGACGTTTGGGCCGAAGCTTTCGACCGGCGATGTTCGGGAGCGCACGGCTTCCAGAGTATTGGTTATGGCGTTCTCGATGAATTCTTGATCGATGGATATGCAAAGCAAAGCGTGTCAGTTGTCGCCGGTCGAACCGGGCATGGCAAGACTACGTTCGTGGTTGATACCGTCCGAAGATTGATTGCAAGGAAGACGAAGCCGAAGATTGGAATCCTTCCACTGGAGATTGGACGAACCAGCTTTGTCGATAAGCTGATTTCATCGGTGATGCAATTTCCGCTTGAAGGCATCCGGAAGGGAGCCGCCAAGCTGTCGCTCGAAGAACGTGGAATCTTTCGGCAGATGGCGAAAAAGTTGATTGGAAGCGACGATCGGTTGACGGTGTTGGATAATCCGTTTTTCATAATGCCCGATCGGACGAATGATGCGGCGATGGCGAAGTTGGAAGAGATCACAGCGACCCATGGGTTCGACATTTTATTTATTGATCTATTCCAGCGGTGCTTGACGGACATCCGCCCAGCACCAATCGAAAGTGCTTTGGTACGAGTTCAACATTTGGCCAAGCTATACAACGTCCATTTGGTGCTTCTACATCAGATCAGTCGAAAGGCGGAAGAGAAGAAGGACAAACGCCCAGCATTGGAAGATCTCAAAGGTTCTGGCGGCTATGAAGAGGTTCCCGATTTGGTTCTCTTGCTGCATAGGCCGAAAGCGGCAAAACAATTTCGAAGAAAGGACGAGATAGAAATTCGGGTGGCAAAGCAACGTGACGGGCTTTCTGGATTCACCGTGATCGGAGATTTCAAAGGAAACATTAGTCGAATTGATAACGAACATTTACCAATTAGCGGAGGGGACGATGACGAATAGTCAACGTCTATTGAGACAATGAAGTTTAAAAAGAGAATCTCGCTCCGCAATATTGACGTTGCTAAAGTTCTCGATGCTCTTGGGATTGTATATCAGAAAAACAAGGATGAGCTATACGCCAAGTGTCTCCATCCTGAACACAAGGAGCGGACACCATCCTGGCATATTCGCGCAAAGCTTGGCGACGAGAAGAACGGTATATTTTTCTGCTGGTCTTGTGGTTGGAAAGGAAATCTCATTACGCTCGTGTCCAACGTCAAGAAGGTTGGATTCCCAGCCGCTCTGTCGATGGTCGAGGAGTTCCAGAAAAGCGCTCCGATTGTCAAAGAGGTTGGTGAGGAGGAGTATCTAAAGCCGATGCAATCGTTCGAGCCCCCCGAAATAAGAGATTTTATCTGGGCAGGAAAAAAGATTCGGACCTATCCGATTCGAACGGGAGGAGAGGCATTCGAATATTTGATCGGTCGCAACATTGGAGGGCGTTATGTAGAAGAGTGCGGGCTTCTCGATTGGCCGGAGAAGGGAAGGATTATCGTACCGATTCGAAGACACAAAAAAATGATTTCTTGGGTGGCGCGATCATATCGCGACGAGCTTCCGAAGACTCTTGCTCCGGCGGGCGCTCCCAAGAAATGGGAGCTTTTGGGATTCGATGAAATTGATCGAGCAAAGGAGGAGATCAGTTTGTGTGAAGGTTGGGTTGATCGAATTCGGTTGATGCAGATAGGTTGCATCAACCCCTGTGCCCTGTGTGGTTCGAAGATGAGCGAGTTTCAAGCTGATGCAATTGGGTTTGCAAAGAAGATCACCATTTGGCAAGACGGTGATAGGGCCGGCGAGGTCATGTCTCGAGATTTGGCGTCATGGTTAGGAAGAGGACGGGAATTGTGGATCGTTCGATTTCCGCAAGGCAGAGATCCTGGTTCATTCAATCCGTCTGATCTGAGCGAGTTTAAACCAATACCATGGGAGGTTTGAAATGGCGGCTAAGTTCTATCCAGAAGCGGCGATGGCGTATGCAAACAGCTACAATTGGAAGCTACCAAACAAGTTGAAGGACGACAAGACGCTCCAAGAAATCGTCCAAGAAAATATCAGCGCGGCAGTCGCGGAGATACCGGAGGAAGAACGTTACGAATGCGATCGCTGTGGAAGCGTCGTTCAAGAGCCGGATATTTTCTGCTGGTTCTGCGGAGCCGATACATCGGAAGACGGAACGGGAGGATTCAAAGCCGCTGAGAAGGACTCGGAAGAATCGGATGAGCCCGCGACAGACGAGCCCGCGACAGACGAGCCCGCGACGGAGAAAGACGAAGCGACAGACGAGCCAGAGGAAGAGGAAAAGCCGAAAGCGAAAAAAGAGAAGGCGAAGAAAGAGAAGACAAAGAAAACGAAGCCTTCGAAGGTTGAGGAAGAGATCGAAGAAGCATCCGAAGCTGTTGTCGAAGAAGCATCCGAAGCTGTTGTCGAGGCTATCGTCGGGGAATTGGTCGAGGAGCCCGAAGAGCCGGAAGAGAAGGCCGATTCGAATGCGTTGATTGTGGTTGGAGGTTCCGGGTTCAAGACGCTTAAGGAATATACAAACGAGATTCGTTCTTTGAACGCAAACACCGGATTGATGGCTTGGAGAATTGGAAGGCTTTTGACGGAGGTCAAGGCGACGAAGCAATTCAAGGACGGCTATGGCAACATGGCCGATTATGTGGCGCAGGAGATTGGCTATTCGTGGCAGCAAGCCCGAAATTTCATGCGCTATGCTCAGGTTGTCGAGCAAGATCAAGCGGCGAAGCTGGGCATCTACAAGCTCGAGATTCTCGCCCGTTCGCCAGACGATTCCAAAGAGAGAATGTTGAAGGCGGCTCTTCCCAAGGACGCGGGTGGTCAAGGTCTCAATCGCGACCAGTTGGAGAAGCGTCTGAAGGTGGAGAAGGAGAAGTACAAGGGTCGCGAGAAGAGCCCGCGTGGGCGAAAGGCAGAACCGAATAAGAAGCTCAGGGTTCACGATCTAATCGGATCCACGATCGAGATCAAGACCGACAGCGACGGAGAAGGCGAAGAGGTCATCCCCGACACCCTGTGCTTCATCGAAGTGAAGGTGTTGAAGAGTAAGGTTCGGATTTCGTTTGTCGAAGGTGCGGTCGAGGAAGAGTAGAAATTCTATGCACAGGATGCGGTAAAACAATGCTAGAAAGAAGTAATACACTGGCTGTCTCTATGTGTGAACCCGAACCTTATGTAGTTGTAATTTGTATTGTTATCGGCATAGCACTTGCCTTTGTAACACTTAAACTTATAAAATTTTTCCTGGATAGATTAGACAGGAAAGAGGAAATAATAGAACAGCGCCTTTTAGAAGTAATCAACGCTTGGCCAAAAACCAAATATACGTGTAGTCGCGACGGAGAAGGCGAAGAGGTCATCCCCGACACCCTGTGCTTCATCGAAGTGAAGGTGTTGAAGAGTAAGGTTCGGATTTCGTTTGTCGAAGGTGCGGTCGAGGAAGAGTAGAGATTGAATGAACGCTCCGCAAGGCCGGCGATTATCAAAAGCCTTGCGGAGCTTTTTCGAAAGGCGGATAACGTGAAGCGAAGAATCAAACGGTATCAGATAATCTATGCTGATCCGCCTTGGGCTTACAAAGATAGAGCATGTCAGGGTTCGGCCGAGCAACATTACTCCACGATGGAAATTGAGAACATAAAGGGATTGTCGGTTGAGAACATCGCCGCTGAGAATTGTGTTCTTTTTCTTTGGTCTACTTATCCATTTTTGCCGGAAGCGTTAGAGGTGATTGAAGCTTGGGGCTTCAAATATAAGACGATCGCTTTTCAATGGGTCAAGACCAATCGCAGCGGAAAGGGATTTTTCTTCGGCATTGGACATTGGACGCGAAGCAATACCGAGTGTTGTTTGTTGGCCACGAGGGGAAAGCCCAAGCCGATTTCCAAAGCGATCTCGCAATTGATAATTGAACCGCTGACGCGTCACTCGGCAAAGCCGCCTATCGTTCGGGAAAAGATTGTCCAGTTGATGGGAGATCTTCCTCGAATCGAGCTTTTCGCCAGAGATTCTTCTCCCGGTTGGGATTCGTGGGGGAATGAGTGCTCGCGCGATGTTGTGCTTGAGAGGTGACACCATGGCTAAAAGAAAGGCCGGAACCGAATATACCGCTGGTTGGTACGATTGGGAATCGCGGCAGGTGTGTTTTTCGTATTGGAAAAATGGCGAGAGGATGCAGCATTCTTTTAACACGAAATGGTATTTCTTTCTACGGAGAGAAGACGTCGAGATCGTGGCATGCCGAAAGTTCGACGGGC
>Ga0315289_10004832_pt1 | contig 20064 bp, 15 predicted proteins | sample YL17G11_40_MG_FD_203452 | JGI IMG/M metagenome (GOLD analysis project Ga0315289, IMG submission 203452) | Sediment microbial communities from Yellowstone Lake, YNP, Wyoming, USA - YL17G11_40 | ecosystem: Environmental > Aquatic > Freshwater > Lake > Sediment | place: USA: Wyoming | collected... | reverse complement strand
TCTCTGATCGAATAGGAAGGAGAAGGGTGATGATTTTAGCCTGGACCGTCTATGGTTTGGTCTACTTGGGATTTGCCTTTGCATCGAAGGCCTACCACGTCTGGCTTCTCTTCTTTATTTATGGCCTTTTCTTTGGTCTCTCAGAAGGGACTGAAAGGGCTTGGGTATCAGATCTGGTGGATGAATCGAAGCGAGGAACTGCTTATGGCGCCTACCATTTCTTTATCGGAATGGCGACATTACCAGCAAGCCTCCTGATGGGGTTTCTTTGGAAGGCGATAGGGGTTCAATGGGCCTTCTCATTTGGGGCAGGAATGGCTCTCATCGCTGCTCTCTTAGCCTTAATATTGATGGGAGAACCTACGAAAAATTCCAATAACCAAATCCCAAACTCCAAATAAATTTTACATGACGGTCTAGTCACCCACGAATGATGAAAATGCAACACACACCCCTCCCCCTTGATGGGGGAGGATGAGGGTGGGGGTGAACAACAAGATTTATTTTCCCCTCCCCTATATCCCCTCCCACCAAGAGACTGTGTCGTAATGTCATTCTGAGGAGCCGTAGGCGATGAAGCCTGTCCTGAACAAAGCGAAGGAACTCATGAGATCCTTCACGGAGTTTACCCTGAGCCCAAAATCGAGACCCTTCATTTTACTAAAATTCCCAGAATGCCCCGTTCTGTGAACGGGGATGAATGGTGGTTTGGAATTGGATTCAGAAAGTTGCCGGTCTTCCGTGAGGCCGTAAAGCCCCGCCTTGTAGGCGGGGATAGGTCTCACGGGGCAACTTTCTTTACTTAAGAGGATTGCGGATTAATAAATTTGTCCTGGGAATGTATTGACCTTAAAATCCTTTCCAGGTGTCCGATACATCACTGGGCTTTCCCACTCCTCGTCAAAGGCATCCAGAAAAATGCCATCATTAATGGCCCAACTCCTTCCGCGGATGGACCGCTCCATGCCCTTTCTTCTGAAAGGAGTCAAATCATCCAGTTTTTCGTAAAGCAATCCTCCTGGCTGGAACTCCTTGTGAATCTTCTCCATCATTTTTCCGCCTTTGAAGTAAGTGAAACCATATCTCTCCCACATGATAGCGTTATGATAAAAAAAGGCACCGACGGTGATGGTCTTCAATTCCAACGTTGCCATAAATACATCCAGGCACATTACGAATTCTCTCATCAGCCGCAATCCCTGCCTTACCATTCCCGGTGCAAGTCCTGCCTCCATGGCCTTAATCTCTTCAGGGATATTCCTTGATTGTGTCCCGAATAAGGTATCTCTGCCGAGTTCATCGATATCTACGTTAAACCTCTCTGAAAAAGGGTTATTAAAGATCAGAAAGTCGAGATGAAGGCTTTGCATAAAGGTCTCCAGGGAGACCTGACAAGAAAAGATACAGTCTCTGTCTTCCGATCTAAATTTCACCTCAATGCACCCAAAATTTTCGTCAGGGGGGAAGATCCCCCTGACGACTCTTTCTCCAAACGGGTTCTTCAATGTCTTATGGTCGATTTGAAACCTTTCGAATATGGATTTGGGAACGAGAGAGAGGTAAATTCGGTCTCGCTCTTTTTTTGGAAGTCGGTTGAGCTTTGCGATGGAGAAGGTCATAATTCAACTATTTAATAAAGATAACCTACTCCCTAAATTCCAATAACCAAATCCCAATACCCAAATAAATTCCAATTACCGAATAATCAAACAAACGTTTTGTTATTGGAATTTGAAATATTGGTTCTTATTTGATTATTGGTGCTTGCCCTGCACCATATTAGGTGCAGGGCTTGGTGATTGGTTATTATATTTATAACTTCTCTCCGGCAAGCTGGATCACGACGCTTGGGTCCGTGAGGGTGGACATGTCGCCCAGCTCCTCGATCCTGCCCTCTGCAATCTTCCTCAAGATCCTTCTCATGATCTTCCCACTCCTCGTCTTAGGAAGGGCATCTGCAAATTGAAGCTTATCCGGTGTGGCGATCGGACCGATCACCTTTCTCACGTGGGCCAGAAGCTCTTTTCGCAACTCTTCGCTGCTCTTCACCCCAATTTTCAAAGTGACAAAGGCATATATCCCCTGACCCTTGACCTCATGAGGAATGCCAATCACCGCTGCCTCTGCCACGGCTGGATGCAAAACAAGGGCACTCTCTACCTCAGCCGTTCCTAATCGATGACCCGAAACGTTGATCACATCGTCAATCCTGCCCATGAGCCAAAAATAACCGTCCTCATCTTTCTTCGCCCCATCCCCCGTAAAATAATTGCCGGGAAAAATCTTAAAATAGGTCTCCTTAAACCTCTTCCGATCCGGATCGTTCCAGAAACCTTGCAGCATTCCAGGCCACGGCTTCGCAATGACAAGAGAACCTCCTTCCTCTACATCACACTCCGTTCCATCCTCCCTAAGGATCTTCGGAAGGACACCCGGGAAAGGAAAAGTGGCCGATCCAGGCTTGAGGGGGGTGATCGGCAAAGGACTGATCAGGAACCCTCCCGTCTCTGTCTGCCACCAGGTATCCATGATGGGACACCTCTCCTGACCGACATTCACATAATACCATCTCCATGCCTCTGGATTGATGGGCTCACCCACCGAACCAAGAATTCTCAAACTGGAGACACCTCTCCTCTTCACCCATTCCTCACCTTCTCTCATCAATGCCCGGATCGCTGTCGGTGCGGTGTAAAATATACTCACCTTATATCTTTCCACAATCTCCCAAAACCGGTCTGGGTTAGGATAGGTAGCAACCCCTTCAAACATGAGAGTTGTGGCTCCAAGCGCGAGGGGTCCATACACCACATAGCTATGACCCGTCACCCATCCGATGTCCGCTGTACAGAAGAAGACATCTTCGTCTTTGAGGTCAAAAACCCATTTCAGTGTCTGGTAAACAAAAAGAAGATATCCTCCTGTCGTATGAATTACCCCCTTCGGTTTACCTGTGCTCCCACTCGTATAAAGGATAAAAAGGATGTCTTCTGCATCCATCAAAGCGGGCTCACAACAGAGTTTGATATCTTCCTTCGCCATCTCTTCATGCCACCATACATCCCTCTCTTTTACAAAAGGTACATCGATCCCCAACCTCCTGACGATAATCACCTTCTCCACTTCAGGACAATTTTTGAGTGCCTCATTGGCATTGACCTTATTTTGAACGATCCTTCCACCCCTGTAGTAGCCATCCGCAGTAATCAGAATCTTTGACCCACAATCGTTGATCCTATCCCGAAGGGCTTCAGAACTAAATCCTCCGAATACCACATTATGAATGGCACCAATCCTTGCACAAGCAAGCATCGCAATGGGGAGTTCAGGGATCATGGGTAAATAAATCGTCACTCGATCTCCCTTCTTCACTCCAAACTTCTTCAAGACATTCGAAAACTTGCAAACATGGTAGTGAAGTTGCTGGTAAGTAAATATCCTGTTCTCCTCCAGCGGCTCACCTTGCCAAATCAAAGCGACCTTATTGCTTCTCCAACTATTCAGATGCCGGTCGAGACAATTGTAACTCACATTCAACTTCCCACCGGTAAACCATTTGATCTCGGGCTTGTTAAAGTCCCATTCTAAAACCTTATCCCATCTTTTATACCAGTCGATTTGTTCTGCCAGTTCCCCCCAAAATCCCTCCATATCGGTAAGAGACCTTTCATACAATTTCCTATATTCTTCGATGTTCTTAATGTAGGCCCTTATCTTTACCCCATCCGAAGGTTCATAAACCTGTTTCTCTCCTAATATCGAAACGATCCCTTTCTTTTCCATCTTCGGTGACCTCCTCTATCTATGAAAAGAGTTTTCCTTTTCCACCTTTGATTTTCCTGGAAAAACATATGTCTAAATGTCTAACCAAACTTATTTGAAATTTTCCCCTCACCCCCTCCCTCTCCCCAGTCGATAAAACCCGACCACGGGCGGGGAGAGTCGAAAAGACCCGACCACGGGGGGAAGGGTGAGGGGGATAAAATGTTAGAAGAAAATTCTCAGATTTAAACATGTAAGAACATAATAGATAAAAAATTTTTTATCAAGAAATGAGCACAGGACTCTTCTTTTTTGGGGTGGGCTTTTCTCTCTTTGAAAAAAATTGACAATGAATAGACCTATGGGAGGCCTAGGGCCCTCTGCCAAGCCGTCGTGGTGAAAGTCGAGATATGGATTAAAGAATTAATGTTCTCCCTTTTATATAGATAAGCGTATCGTGAAGGTCGTGCCTTTCCCCTCTTCACTTTCCACCTTGATCTCCCCACCATGATCTTTAATAATTCCGTAACAGACCGAAAGTCCTAACCCAACTCCCTTCACCTTCTGTTTGGTTGTAAAAAAAGCTTCGAAGATTTTATCCCTGATCTCTTCCGGGATTCCTACTCCTGTATCCTGAACATGGATCAGAACATGCTTATCTTCCTTGCTCGTTCGGACAGTAAGGGTCCCTCCCTTCGGCATGGCCTCCTTCGCATTCTTGAGGATATTCAGCATCACCTGTCTCATCTGGTTGGTAGAGGCCATGACCTCTGGAATTTCATCGTCGAAGGATGTCTCCACCTTGATATTCGATTCCCTCATCTGTTTCTCCATCACCAATAGAATCCCTCCGATCAACTCATTCATTTTGACAGGTCTCCTCTTCTCCTCTTCAGGCTTCGAAAAGCTGAGCATATTCCGCAGCATCTCAGCAAGCCTCTGAGTCTCGGAGAGGGCTAGTTCCAAAATCTTTCTCCGTTTGCTCTCTGGAGGGATTTCGGTTTTGAGGAGTTCCAGAGTATTCATAATGCCGTAGATGGGGTTATTGAGTTCATGAGCAATCTGGGAGGTGAGCCTTCCCATAGCTGCCAACTTTTCCGATTGGAGAAGGGCCTGCTGCGTCTTTTGAAGTTCTCTCTCGATCCCCAATCTCTCCCTGAGGTCCTTGAAGATGCCAACGCTGGCAATCTCCTTTCCTTCTTCATCGTAGATGATCGATGCTGAGAGATCCCCTTCGATCAGTTCTCCGTCCTTCCTTCGGTGAAGGATTGGGAAGGAGGTTAATTTCCCCACTCCTCCATAATCAGGGCTTCTCAGTTTCTCCATCACCTCTCTGGCAACCCCGGGTGGATAGATACTTCGGATACTCATCTTCCCCACCACTTCCTCTGCCTCGTAGCCCAGGATGTTTTCCGCCCCTTTGTTGAAAATCAGGATATCACCCTTCATATTGGTCACAATGATCCCATCGACGGAACTCTCGATCAGTTTCATTAAGAATTCATTCGCCTCTTTCAACTCCCTCTCCATTCTCTTTCGTTCGGAGATGTCGATGTTGAGTCCCTCATATCCAATAATCCTTCCCTTTTCATCCCTCTTCGCATGCGCGGTGAGGAGGACCGTGATCTTCTCTCCGCTCTTCCTCTTAAACTCCACTTCAAAGTCTTTAACAAACCCATACTCTTCGACCAGTCTCTGAAAGGCTTTTCGATCTTCCGGGTTCACATAGAGATCTTTGGCGATATCGATATTGAGGAATTCCTCTTTGCTTGGATAGCCCAGCTTATTGAGGAGGGCCTGGTTACAGTCCAGAAACTTCCCCTCCTTTGAACTGATGAAGAGGCCATGTTGAACCCTTTCGAAGAGGTTTCGATATTTCTCCTCCGACTGTTTCAACTCCTTCTCAAACTTCTTTCTCTCTGTAATGTCTCGTATATAGGCATAGGTCTTAATCCGGCCATCCTCTGAACGCGTCGGGGCGATACAGACCTCTGCTTCCTTAATCTGACCTTGGGGAGGCTGGAGAGACATCTCTGTGCAGACCTTCTGACCCATCCCTTCTCCCCGCATCACCATCTCCTCCAAAAATTCTTCATCCCTCTTGCCAATCAAAGAGAAGAATTCTTTACCAAGGATCTGATCTTTCGAAAGGCCCATGATCTCATAAGCCATCTGGTTGGCAAATTCGATCCGGGAATCTTCATCAAAGACAATGATCCCATCCTCTCCCATCTCTGCTATCTTCTCAAAGCGTTTCGTGGCCTCCCGTATCTCCCTTTCCATCCTCTTTCTCTCAGTAATATCTCTTAAGTAGGCATAGGTCTTTACACCACCTTTCTCCATCTTCGCAATAGTGATGCAGACCTCTGCATCCCGTTTCAGACCTTTCTCAGTCAACACTTCCATCTCTGTACAGACCCGCTTGCTTTCATCTACACCCAGTTCCGAATGCATCTGGTCAAGATAACCGATATCCCTTTCGTTTAAGAGTCGCCTAAAATCCATCCCCACTAATCTCTCTTTCGAATACCCGGTCAATTCAGAGGCAACCGTATTGGCAAACTCAATCTGATAGTCCTCATTGAACACGATAATACCATCGTCACCCATCTCGGCAATCTTCTCCAGACGTTTGGTCACCTCCTGGATCTTTTGCCGGACCTCTTTTTTTTCATACTCCTTTAACCTTCTCTCCAGTTCGGTCACCTTCTGTTTCAATATTTCAATACTGAGACTTTGTTCCACGGTTCTCACCCCCTCTTTTTCCCCTCTGAGTAGTTCGCCCACTCCATAATCATTACCATTTTACATTAATCAGAATATTTTTTGTCAAATTTTATGTAATTCACTTTGAGGAGCATGGAGTGAGAAAAGGGAGGAACCCAGGTTTATTGGATTGAAGGCATCGTATATAATAGAAAGCTTATAGAAACCTTAACCTCCCGATAACATAGGCATGATGATGATTGAACTCTCATTTTCGATCACACTGTCAAGATTGCCTACTCTCTTATCGATGAGAATAATGACATTCTTTTCAGGAAAGGACGAAGGTAAAACTTTCCTCAAAGGCATGGGTTTGTCTAAAACCAAATTTTTTGTTCGAGCGCCGGCGATTTCTGCGAGGTATCCCAAGAACTTCAGCTCAGCCAACTTAACCCATCATCTCCTTCGAAACCTTTTTCAACCCAAGACAGTCCAAGGTCTCTTGAGTAGGGATCCCATTCTTATCCCAGCCTCTAAGCTCATAGTACCAGGAAAGCATTTGATCATATTTCTCCCGATCAAGCTTCACCCCTTTCATCTTTCCCTGAGAAAGGGGTTCCTCAAACCAGCGATCAGGCGGATAATCCCATTTTCTTCCAAATTGAGGATTTTCTCTTTTCCAGTAAGCCCGGATTAGATTATAGATGCGGTCTCCGATTTTATAAAGACCTTCCCAGCTCATACGATTCCCTGTAATAGCCTCCAGATATTCAAGGTACCAGTGAAGCCCAAAATTCACCTCTACCCATGGAAACCGACATACGGTAGCGGATTCAAAAAAACCTCCCCGAATCCTCTGAAACTCGATGAGCTTCTGAACCTTTTCTTTGCTATAAGAAAGTCGATCGGTCGATACTTCCCAGGCAATGATCCAGGCATCTTTATGGGAGGCGCCGATCGGAGAGGTTCCAAAGGAGAGGGCCATCCCCGGGCAACCATGACAATTGTAGGCTGAGATCTCTAACCCTTTGACGTGCATGGCCCACCGGTGAGATCCCTTTCCGATGGTCTCAGAAGCGGTCCGAACTCCATGAGATACGAGCTTACCCAATCCTTCTCCCTTTCCAATGTCAATAACCAGTCTCTGGGCTGCCTCAAAATCTCCCCATCTTACCTTCTCCGGTATAAGCCCTCTTTCCGAAGCCTCCATGAGAAAACCCATACAACTTCCCAGGGAAATCGTATCCAGCCCCCATTCATCAGCCATTCGGTTTAACAATGCCACCTGAGGTAAACTTCTCAGGCCGATATTGGGCCCCAGCATTCCCACATTTTCGTAATCGAGCTCTGCCCCTTGATCGCTCGGATCTTTGATAATGTGGCCGCACTGCATATTGCACATTGGGCAGCCCTTTCGTTCAACGTGGAGCTTCTCAAGGATGTACCCATCCATCTCCTTCGAAAACTCAAAAACCCCTTCCCTAAAGTTATAGGTTGGAAGGCAGGCATTTTCATTGCACCATTCAAACGCCTGCATTGTCCCCTGGCGCATCCAGAAATCGTAACTCTCCTTTCCTTTGATCTCTTCATATCCCTTCTTCCCAAATTCCTTCAACTTTTCATCGTCAAAATTGGGAATCGAACCCGTTCCCTTGATCACCACGGCTTTAAGATTCTTAGACCCCATCACAGCACCCAACCCAGGTCGTCCACCTGCTCTACCCTTTTGGGACATGACGGTTGAAAAACGGATCAGATTCTCTCCGGCAGGGCCGATGAGAAGAATCCCTGAATTCCTTCCATGTTTCTTCTCAAGGATGTCTTGTGCTTCAAATGTATTTTTACCCCATAATTCAGAAGCATCCACAACTTTAACACCCTCATTTTCGATTAAAAGATAACAGGGTTTTTCCGACTTTCCCTCCACAACCAAGACATCATAGCCCGCCTTCCTTAGATGGATCGATGCCATGGTCCCAATATTTCCATCTCCATAACCACCTGTTAAAGGACTTTTAGAGGCAACCACCATCTTCCCCGAACCGGGAAGGGGCTGCCCTGTCAAGGGGCCTGTTGAAAAGATGATCTTGTTCTTATCGGACAGAGGATCAATCTGTTTGACCTCCTCCCATAAGAGCTTCACAGCAAATCCCCGACCTCCTAAGAAATCTCTCTTCATAGAATCAGGAATTTCTTCTTTCGAAACCTTGCCATTTGAAACATTTACCCTCAGTAATGTCCCAGCATACCCTTTCATCTTTAACCTCCGATTAGTGATGATAGTTCCCCAAAAGAACTGGTTTCACTTCGCTAACAAATAACACAAAAATTCGAATTGTAACCATAACTGGAAAATCCAGTGGTTATAACTGCCCTGATTCACCCCAGGTCTCCAATAGCTTCTGATATTCGGGGTCTCCGTACCTCTCCAGAATAAATGCAGGAGCATAATGTGGCAACGGGCTGCCAGTGAGGTGGGTAGCCAAAAGCTCACCTGCTCCACAGGCAGCCATCACCCCAAACCCCGATAGGGCCCCTATCACGTAAGCGCCCTCAACCGGTAGTTTTCCAATAAGGGGCCGGTTCTCGCGGGTCTTCGTATAATAACCTCCGTCCACCATTGACTTGGGAAGCCGGTCAACGTAGGCTTTCAGACCAGGAATCATCGTGGCCAATCCGCGGAGAACAATTTCAGAATAAAGCGGGTCAATCGAAAAGGGGAAGATGGGCTCAACTTGAGGCGTGTGATAAGCCCACAAACCGAGTAGGATGTTGCTTTGATGGCCTCCTTCCGGTCGGGTATGAACACCAGACGGAAGTTCCTCCAAGAGCCTTCTCGTTTCTTCAGAATCAGAGAGCATCGTCCGCTCTTCTTCTGACCAAGGTAACCGTATGGGATCGGTCCAGATCAACATAGGCGCATTACGCGGCACTACTCCCAGATGGTCTTTGAAACTTATCTTAAGGTGCAATTCAGAGAAGACCGGCAGCTCAACTCCAACCATTCGCCCAACTTCTTTCAGGAAAGGTCCTGCTGCATTAATGAAATTTCGGGTTGAGATGGTAACCGGACCACCACCATTTCGCAGGCGAACGGCCTGTACTCTGCTGCCAACCACCTCTACCCCTTCAACATGTGCTGGTATGAATCGAACCCCACGTTCTTTTGCCCGCTCTAACATATACATGCCCAACTGTTGAACACTAAACCAGCCACACCGTCGAGCGTGAATCAGCGCCACGATGTTTTTGGAGAGATATGGAAAATGATTTTGGATTACGCCCGGGTCAAGAATCAGGTCTACGCCAATAGGCTGATCATCGAAACCAAAGGCAGGCGCAAGAGTGTAGGCCAGATTGCCAGGCTGATCAATATGGTAGCGGACAGGACCGACACCCAGCTCATTCGCTTCTTTTACGAAGCGCTTAAAATACGGGATTCGGTTTGGGTCGATGGTGGCATAGACATAGCCACGTCGATTGAGATGAAAAATGTTAGAGCTTTCATGAGCCAGGTTTTCCATAATATCAATGCTACGATTCATCAGGCTGACCATGGCGTCCCCGGGTCCGGGCCAAAAGTTCCGATAACATTCGGTGGATTTATCACTCGTCAACGAAAGGGGTGTATTTTCGTCGACCAGCACGACATTTTTGATTCCATGTTTAACGGCCAGGTGATAAGCCGCAGAAATCCCGGCTATCCCTGCCCCGCAGATAACGACATTTGTCTTACTTCCTTGAGGGTGGGTCCCGTAGGTTTGATAAAAATCAGCAACGTCCCCTACATCCGTCCCTGGGGGTTTCTGCGGCCTCCCCATAAATCTTCCTTAGGGTAAACCGAATTGCTAGCCCTACCATGTTTCTGTAGAATCAACACGTAGGGCGGGCTTTCGAGCCTACCAAGCAGCCTGGAAAGGCCGCTCCATGTGCGGTTTCTACTCCAGTGCGGCCAAAGGCTCGTAGTCGTAAACCTTGCTGATGGACAGCCCCGTGCGCGCCCGCATGTCGCCCAACATCTCCGCCAATTTGAAACCTGCAACCACCGGATCCACAACCGGAACCCGGATCCGCATCGATAGATGCTGCGCCATGTCCTCCATGGCCGCGCAACCCAGGATGACCACCTCGGCCAGGTCCTCATGGACCGCGGCGGCAGCCTCGAGGGCGATGGCCTCAGAGGCCCTGTTTTGGTCGCTATGGAGACGCTGTACGGTGAACTCGATGGATCGCCAGGAGGCGATCCGGCCCTCGAATCCATAGAGGAGAGCGTTATCAGACATCTTGGGGATACATTTCTTGCGTGCGACGATGATGGAGAACTTGTGACCAAGCAAGGAGGCCACGTGCATGGAGGCCTCGCCAATGCCAACCACAGGGACGTTAAGCATCTCCCGCAACTCACGCACCCCGGGATCGTAGAAACAGGCAACTACGACGGCGTTAACATTCGTGCTTCGCACTATGGCGGGCAGGGTCTCCATCATCAACGATATCGCCGCGTGACCCTGCTGGTAATACTCCAGATCAAGAGGGCCACCGGGCATAGCCAACACCTGGACCTCTGTCCCGGGAGAGGCCAGCCCGGCCAGGAATGCATGCACCCGATCGCTACGTTCCTTGAGCGCATTGACAGGCATCACGTACAGGACTCTGGGCATAAAGTTATCCTCCTTACAATTAACGGCCAGCCGTGCCGTGAACGCTCCGTGCAGGGCTTTCTCGAAATTGGCGGAGTAAGCATCCCCAGGCGCCAACATGGTTAACGAGAGTCGTTCCGAATCCAGGGAAGCTCCACTCCTCCTCGCAAGATGCTACTTGAAGAAAGCTGTTACGCGATAGGCTGGTTAAACGCTTTGGTTCATCAATACCCCGGCACGCCGAGTTCGCGGCAGGCCCCAACCAGTTTGGGGTGAACGTACACGCCGTCCTTTTCTACAACCACGCCATCCAGGATGATCGTGGGATTCAGGACGATGCCATCGGTGTGGGAAGCCGCCGACCAGGTCTTGCCACGGATCTGTGCTCCCTGGCTGCCGATGCCCATCTCGACGCAACCGAACACACGCTCATCCTCGACGATACGGCCGGTTGGGCTGGTGACCCCAGGGTTGAAGCCGATAGAGTAATGGGCCAGCCAGTACATCTTCTCGTCGTTGAGGCTCTTGAGCCATCGATCGAACACCTGAGCCTCGGTGCCTCCCTCCACCTTGGTTACAACGCCCTTTTCCAGGGTCAAGGCCACCGGGCTGCGGAGAATCCCAAGTTCCATAGGAGGCCACAGCGCGCCATCGAAGACCAGGCGCCCATTGATCGTCTCCTCCACCGGGCACCAGGATACCTGTCCGCCAAGCATGATCGGCTCTCCTTTGGTGTCGGCCAGCTTGCCCGACTGCCGAACCCTGCGACCACGGTTGTAGGCCAAGATGTCGGTCCCGGAGGGACTGGTCACTCGGACCTCATCTGCTGCCTCTACCAACTGGCGGATAGTCTCGCCAAGGGCGACCAGTTTGGGGTAGTTGACCCGGCCAATGGTTTTGACCATCATCTCGGTGTCCATGCCGGTCAGGCAGATGTACCGGGTACCGGCGGCCATGGCCGCTCTGAACGCGGGAGTGTGCAAGACGCAGGCGTATGCGAACTCGATCCACACGTCGGCTCGGGTGACTGCCACAGCCACAGGTAACGGTGGCTCGATGACGGTAGCAGGACGGGTTTCGTACCACATGACCACAGGCACCGCACCAGCGACGTAGGCAGCCTTTGCAGTAGCCTCCACCACGCGCCAGTCGGTCGCGGTATCGGCTGTGATTACCAGATTCTCCCCCGGTTTGGCCAGCATGATCTGCTCAACCAGCTTGCGGGCGGCGCCTGCCAGCTCGAAGGATAGGTACTCCTGCCGGGATTCATTGCCAATTTTTAGTTCCATAATCCTTGTCCCCCTTTCTGATTATATTGTTTACAGGACGGACTTCCCGCCTTCCATGACCACCTTCCCGTCCAGGATCAGATCCGCCTCCGGGATCACGTAATCCTGGTGGAAGTCGGCGACATTCTTGCCTCCCATGTGGCTGCCGTCGCCGATGGCAATGTGGACGGTGCCTTTGATCTTCTCCGCCTCTACCGTGATGTCAGTCCGGCGGGCGTTCGGGTTGGTGCCTACCCCTAGCTCGGCCAGAACCCGGCGCGGCCTGGCCGTTGCGCCTCGGGCCGGCAGGTCCAGGAATGTCGTCAGCTTTCGGCCCAGTTCTCCGCCTCCTTCCAACTGCACGACCTCGCCTTCCGCAAAGCGCAGAACCATGTCGGCCTCGGTGAGACCGGCGAGCCAGCCCTTGCGGACCACCACTTGCCCCCTGCCGATCCCCTCCAGGGGTGCTGTGTATGCCTCCCCGGCAGGCAGGTTGCCCCAAGCGCCTGGGTGCGTGTACAGGCCATCGTCGCTCTGCCCAGGTCGGCCCTTCACGCTGAAGGTGATGTTTGTTCCGTGGGATGAGCGAACGGTGACCTCCTCGGCGGCCGTGATCAGGTCGGCAATGGCCCGGGTTTCTGCGGCGATTGCCTGGTAGTCCACAGCCATGGGTCCCCCGGGGTAGAACATTTCTGGGACAAAGCGCGGCATACTCGCCACTCTCACCCCGGCTCGCGATGCCTCCCCGCGAGCGTCGGTGTGGCTAAGAGAGAATGAGACGATGGCAATGAGCACGTCTGTCTCTTTGAACCTTGTGGCGGCCTCAGTTGGAGGCTCCTTTCCAGGCTGGCAGGTGGCGTCGAAGGCATAGAACTCTACCCGGCAGGCCGGGAAAGCCTCCTGGGCAATATCCGCCACCAGGCGGGCCAGGTATGACCGCCGGAGGATAGCCCCCAGGCCGACTGAGTTGAAGGTCGGCCAACGCTCGGCTCTGAGGACGTCGGTGGCGACGAGAATCCTCTCCCCGCTTTGTACGCCCATGTTAACGCCGAGCATGTCAGTGACGCCTTTTGTAATCAGCTGCTTGTCAATCCAGGTCATGTGCAAACTCCTCTATTCTGCAAGTTCGCCCAGCACTCGGGCCAGAGTGGAGCGAACCAATACCACGGGCCTCCCTGTCAATCGCTTCACCACGTCTTTCATAGCAAGGGTATAGCCAAAACACTCCATGGCTATCACGTCCACCTGTTCTTTAGCCAACTGGGCTGACGCAGGCTCCAACAGGGCGGGATCTCCATACGGGTTGGCGTGAGTGACCACGAGATTCGTAGTAACCTTGTTCCATGCGGACCTGGATTGCTCAATCTGCTCAGGTAGAGGCGTCATCACACCAACCTTGCCATCCAGGGCAATCCCTTTCACCAGGTTGTACAGGATCGGCTGAGGCAGAAACACAGGTCTGCTGGATCGGAACTGGGGGAACTCTCCAGCGCATGTCAAGCCTATTATGTCGACTTCTCGTGAGTTGAGTTCGTCGATACGCTTCTGCAGCAATGAAATCAGGTGCCTTTTGGCCAGGCGTACAGAGGACCCGTCTCTAAGAACAGTGATTATCACATAGTCACCATGGCCTGGAGCCAGCGCAGCGATTTCTGCGCTGGATAACCCATCCAGGGCCCCTGCCTCCACAATCTCAAAGCCCTCGCCCAGTACCTGCAACATCTCCCTGGCGAGCCCATCCGCTCGCGGGCTTTGTCCCACGTTAACCAATCCAATGCTCTTTTCCATGCGTCCACTCCTTCTGCGAGCCGGTCTTCTCAGGCTCGCGCCCTCTTCGTCTCTTATGATGAGGGGCAGACTTTCCGGGCTGCCAACACGATAGAAGGCCTTCTCCACTTTTTTCAACCTGGTGGCACTATACGAGGAAACACCGCAGCCAATCGCCTGGGCTGATCTCACGCAGCGGCGGTTCCTCTTGCTCACAGCGCGGCACCTTCACGTAGCAGCGCGTTTGAAAGACACATCCCGACGGAACCCGTGATGGACTGGGAATCTCGCCCTCCAATATGATCTCCTCGGGGATCATTGCCTGCTCTTCTGGCAAGATAACGGGGATGGCAGAGAGGAGAGCGCGGGTGTAAGGATGCAGCGGCTGGGTGAAGAGCCGATCCACGGAGGCCATCTCCACAATCTTGCCCAGATACATCACCGCAATGCGATTGGAGACGGTCTTTACCACGCTCAGATCGTGGGAGATCAAGAGATAGGTCAATCCCAGGCGCTTCTGCAGATCCATCAGCAGAGCTAGTATCTTTGCCTGTACAGAAACATCCAGGGCCGAAGTAGGCTCGTCCAAAACGATGAGTCTGGGATGCAGGGCCAGGGCCCGGGCGACGCACACCCGCTGTTTCTGCCCACCACTGAGGGCATGCGGATAGCGGTACATGTATTCGGTGGGGATTTCCACCAGGTCCAGCAGTTCTCGGACGCGTTGGAGACGTTCCCGGGTCGTGCCCACGCCGTAGATCTCCAGCGGGGCGGCAATGCTGTCGGCCACGCGCCGTCGCGGATTGAGGGCGGCTGCGGGGTCCTGGAAGACCATCTGCATTTGCCTTCGCCAGGGCTTCAAGCTTCTCTCAGGAAAGGCGGCGATATTCGTTCCCTCGAAGATGATGTCACCCGCCGTGGGCGTGAGGATGCGGACCACCGTCCGGCCGGCTGTCGTCTTCCCAGAACCGGACTCCCCTACGATGGCAAAGGTCTCACCGGTACGGATGAAAAACGATAGATCGTCTACAGCCCTGACCAGGCCACCCTGGCGACTGAAGATCCCTGCCATGATGGGGAAGTGTTTCTTTAGTCCACGTACCTCCAGGAGTACCTGTCCGTTGTTCATGCGCCCGTTCCTTTGTTTTACGATTGTGTAATGCTTTGTGAGAATGCAGGATCGTAGAGATGGCAAGCCACCTCGTGTCTCTCGGCCACCAATCGTAATTTGGGTTGCAACGTCGCACAGGGAGGCATGGCCCACTTGCAGCGTGGCTCAAAGCGACAACCCTGCGGAGGAGAGACGTAATCAGGTATACGGCCTGGAATCCCCTCCAACTCGCCGCCAGTAAGCTTGGGGATGGATGCCAGAAGCCCCTGGGTATAAGGGTGTTTGGATAGGGAGAAGAGTTGGTCCGTTGGCGCTGTCTCCGCAACCTCCCCCGCGTACATCACGTAGATGCGCTCGGACATCTCTCGGGCCACGCCCAGGTTGTGCGTAACATAGAGGACGGCCAGTTGCTCTTCGCGCACCCGCTCTTTGAGCAGACGGAGGATCTGCGCCTGGGTTGTTACGTCCAGAGCGGTGCCCGGCTCATCGGCAATGAGGAGCGAAGGATGCCCCGCAAGGGCCATAGCGATGAGAACGCGCTGGCACATGCCACCACTCAGTTCCACGGGGTAGCTCCGTAGGACCCGCTCTGGGTCTGGAATGTTGACCTTGGTCAGAAGCTCCAGGGCCTTGGCCCGAGCAGCTTTTAGTTCCGCCCGGTGGGTAACTGGTGTCAATAAATAGGCCCCCCAGTTGACGTTGACACGGCCCTGCCACAGGATGAGGTCCGTCATCTGCTCTGCTATGGTGAAGACGGGATTCAGCGATCCCACAGGCTCCTGCGGAATGAGGGCGATGTTATGGCCTCGCAAGGCATGCAACTCCTCATAGGGCAATTGCAGCAGATCGCGCCCTTTGAACAGGATGCGTCCCTGCACCACCCGCCCCGGCGGCGTGGGCAGAATGCGCAACACAGCTTTGAGGGTGATGGATTTGCCGCAGCCGGTCTCACCAACCAGACCAACCCTTTCTCCTTCCTGAATGGCGAGGTTGACGCCATTCAGAACTTTGGCTATCCCCTCAAAGGTGGAGAAGTGAATGTGGAGATTCTCAAGGTCCAGTAGCATTATTCTAGCTCCACATCAAAGGCATCGCGCAGGCCATCACCCAGAAGGTTAAAGGCCATCACGGTAGCGAAGATGGCCAGACCAGAGAAGGTGGTCATCCACCATTTCTCTGGTAACAGAGAGCGCCCCTCGCTGGCCATTGTGCCCCATTCCGGGGTTGGCGGACTAACGCCCAGGCCCAGGAAGCCCAACTCGGCCCCAACAAGGATGGCGTAGCCCATGTCCAGGGTAGCCTTGACGATGAGAATCGCCACCAGGTTGGGCAGAATCTCCTTGAAGACCATGTACAATGTACCGGCACCAAAAGAGCGTCCTGCCTCTACGTAGAGGTCCTCCTTCAGCGAGAGCACCATACCCTGCACCAGCCGGGTGTACCAGGGCCACCAACCGAAAGAAATGGCAATGATGCTGTTCTGTATTGTGGGTGGCAGGATCGCACTGACGGCCATGGCCAATACCAGGGGCGGGATGGAGAGAAAAATGTCTGTGACCCGCATGATCACGGTACCGGCCATACCCCCTGCGTAGCCTGCGATGAGTCCCAGTGGCACACCCACGCCAATGGCGATGGCCAGCACAGCTGTCCCCATCACTAGGGAGATTCGCGCACCGAAGATCACCCTGCTCAGAACGTCCCTTCCCACTTCATCACAACCAAAAGGATGCTCAGTACTAGGTGCCGCAAAGCTGCGGTCGAAGTGCACGCCCGCGGTGTCCTCCGGGTACGGGGCCAGGTGATCGGCGAAAACGGCCATGAAGATCAGTCCCAGGACCAGGAACAGTCCCAAGATGGAGAGGATGCTCTTGCGCAGGCGACGGAGTGTGCGTCGGATATCCTCCCATTGCGCCTCAAAACGGCTGGCCCATCCTCGGGAACTGGTTGTTTCTAAAGTAGTAACAGTCATTGGTAAAATGCCCTCTTTACGATTAAGAATATCATATAGGAATCAAAGAAACGGACAGTCAGGAAGGCGCTGGTCGTGCCGCAGGAGGCCCCTCCTGTTGCCCATGTTCTACCTCTCCTTATTGTACCCTAGCCGGATTCGGGGGTCCAGATACCCATATAGGATGTCAGTGGCAAAATTGATGACCGCATAAGCAAGGCCGACGACCAGAGTCACCCCAACCATGGCATTGAAATCCTTGAAGACCAGAGCGCGCACGCCGTAGCGGCCCATTCCCGGCCAAGCAAAGACACTCTCCACCACAAAGGCCCCGGCCAGGAAGAATCCGTACATGAGGCCAATGATGGTAACGGCAGCAATGAGGGCATTCTTGAGCGTGTACTTGTAGACCTGAAGGTTCTGGGGCATGCCGTTGGCTGCAGCGTTGAGGATGTAGCCTTTGCGCGCCTGTTCAATCATACTGGCGCGTACCACTCGCATGATCTGGGCAGTGGGCGAGAGGGCCAGGACAAAAGAGGGCAGGAGCAGGTACTTTATGGAAATCCCAAACGCTGCCCAATCAGCAGAGAGCAGGCTGTCTACAAGGTAGAAGCCCGTAATCTGCACCGGCGGCGTCAGGTTGGCATCAAAGCGCCCTGTGGTGGGGAGCCACCCCAGGCGATAGGCCAGAAAAAGCTGCAATAAGATGCCGATCCAGAAGCGGGGCATGGATACTCCAGAGAAAGCATAGACCCGGCCCAGTTGGTCCTCCCATTTGTCCTTGCGCATGGCCGTGATCACGCCTAGCGGCACGCCCAGAAGCACGGCTAAAAGCATGGCCACGCTGGTCAATTCCAGGGTGGCGGGCAAGTAAGCAGCCAGGTCCTCGGCAACATCCCGATGGGTATAGAGCGAGCGTCCAAGCCTGCCCTGGAAGATTCCTGCCACATAGCGTATGTACTGATCGTGGAGCGGCAGGTCCAGCCCCATCTCACGGCGCAGTTGCTCCACCTGACCCTTTGAAGCCTCCGGTCCCAAGGCCAGACGGGCAGCATCGCCTGGAATCACGCGGGCGACAACGAAGATGAGAATAGAAAGGCCAATAAAGGCCGGGATAGTGGTCAACAAGCGACGGACAAGGTAGTCAGTGTAACGCACAAGAAACCTCTCGGGAACTTTACGGGACTCAGGGGAGCAGGTTCTTTCAGGTTCCCCAGAGTCCCTCCGAGTTCCTCTGATTGTTGCTACTTCCTTTTTTCTATGGTCAGGCTGTACCACGAGAAGTCAAACCCCATGATCCCGTAGAACACGTAGCCCTTGACCCAATCGCGGTGGGCGATGCGGTGCACCGGGTTGGACACAAAGAGGGCTGCCGCCTCATCCACGAAGATAGGCTGGACCTGCTTGTACAGCTCCAAGGACATGCCAGGGTCCGCTTGCGACCGTGCCTGTTCCATCAGCTTGGAGGCCTGGTCATTCTTGTAGTAGCTGGACGACATGTAGGTACCCCAGGCGTCGGGATGGAACATCAGAAAGGTGTGGCTGTCTGGCGAGGGGTACTTGGCCGTGTGGAACATGGATGTCATGTGGGGAGCCGTCTCTGGCTTGCCCACACTTTCTACAAGGCGGGCCCACGGCAGCTCTTGCATCTCCACCTCAAAGCCAATCTCCTTGAGATTGCTCTGCAGTAACAGGCCAATCCTGCGCGTGGTTTCCACGCCCGAGTTGGAAACGTAGGTAAGCTTGGTGCCAGTCTTGACCCCGGCCTTGCTCAGCAATTCCTTGGCTTTAGCCACATCCCGCTTATACACAGGAGTTTTGTCATTGTGGCCGGTCAGGAGCACTGGCACGGAGCCAACGGCCTGGGCTGAGCCCAGGAAGATATTCTTGTTGGCTGCGTCGTAGTCAAAGGCGTAGGAGATGGCACGGCGCACGTCCACGTTGTCCAGGGGCGGCTTCTGGGCATTCAAGCTCACGAAGAACAACTGGACGTTTGGATCCTCCTGGACGACAACGCCTGGCGACTTCTTCAGCTCTCCAAAGATGACCGGGTCCAGCCATTGCGAAGTCATGTCGAGCTCGCCTTTCTGGATCATCAGTTTAATAGTGGCCTGCTCTGGGACGAAGCGGAAGATGGCCTTGTCTACCTGGTTGGGCTTCCAGCCGCGCCAGTAACCATCGAACTTGCGGAAGACAATTATCTCACCCGGCTTGTAGACCTCAATCTTGTAGGCCCCCTGTCCGGCGTCGATCTTGTTCAAGTAATTCTCACCGTAGTCCCCGAACTCGCCGTAGGGACCGTCTTTCTTGTTAGCCATGAGCAGCTTCTTGTTTACCGGGAGGAGCTGCACCATGGAGGCCAGGAAAGGACTGTGGGGCTTGGAGAGCTTGAACTCTACCGTGTAGGGATCAAGGGCTTTGCTGTTTCCCTCCGGGAGAATACCCTTCCACAGCCAGGCGAAGCCCTTGCCCATCCTAATGACGCGGTCCATGCTGAAGGCTACGTCGGCGGCGGTCATCTCCGTGCCGTCGTGGAACTTCACGCCTTTCTTAAGCTTGAACGTATAGGTCCGACCATCAGGCGATACGGTCCAGGATTCTGCCAGATGGGGCTTGGGCATCCCTCCCCTCACCGGGTAGAGAAGTGGGTCGTAGAGGTTCTGGACAATGAAACTGGTATTCTCGTCGCTGTGCTTGGCTGGATCCATAGTGGCCGTGGTCTCCACGCCGCCGTAAGTAAAGACGACCTCGTTCGGTGGCACCGGCGACGCCGCAGATACGGGGGCAGGGGCGATGGCCGTGCCCATCAAACCAAGCAAGGTTACAGTGACTAATAGGTATAGGTACTTTAGGAACCGT